>OGWT01003434.1_pt1 | contig 9896 bp, 10 predicted proteins | sample 1576101 | NCBI WGS metagenome assembly OGWT01 (sample SAMEA3541481, study PRJEB24748) | human gut metagenome | biome: human gut; feature: human-associated habitat; material: faeces | place: China | collected 2012 | reverse complement strand
CATCATGGTGGGGTGCAGAAGTTGTGATGAGATGCAGGCAGCCATCGACTGGTGCACCGCCAGTAAAGAAGAAAGAGATTACACCGCCGTCATGGCAGGCATGGAAAAGTTCACCTGGAAAGGCCATTGCATGTATTGCGGACATTGCGCCCCTTGCTCGGTAGGAATTGATATAGCGAGTGTAAACAAGTACTATAACCTAACCATTGCCCAGAATGAAATACCCGAGACAGTACGCGAACACTACAAGACGCTCTCGCATCATGCCTCGGAATGCATTCAGTGCGGACAATGTGAAACGAACTGTCCCTTTGGAGTAGGCATCATCGAACAGATGGAAAAGGCTGCGGAAAAGTTCGGATATTAGCAAAACGAACGTTGCTTTACTTTCCAGGCATAAAGCAACACCACGATAAACGAAAGCAACGGAACTATGAACGAGAAAGACATATTGGTCTGATCAGCCACATACCCCATCATGAGCGGTCCTACCGCTCCTCCGATGGGGGACATCATCAGATAAGAAGATGCACGCTTCGTATAGTTACCCAATCCCCTCAATGAGAGAGCGAAAATCGTGGGGAACATAATAGCTTCGAACGCATATCCCAGAAACAGAGCTATTAATGACAAAATGCCCAGATTAAGAACTACCAAAGACGTGCTGACCACCGTTCCCATTGCACAAACGAACAGCACTTTTTCTGCCCGGATATACCGCATAATCCAGCTACCGGCAAAACGTCCGCACATAAACAGTCCCAAGCCACCGAACGAAAGTACTACAGATGCATCGCGGGCATTCATCCAGCCGTCATCCACCACATAATTGATAAAGAAACTGTTGATTGAGATTTCAGCTATCTCGTAACAAAACAGACTGATAATGCCAAAAATAAACAGCTTGTGCGACCAAAGCCCGCGTGCACCGTTTTCTCCGACTTCTTCTTCATCAGCTTCATGAACAATCTCCGGCAGGCGTATCTTATAGAATACCAAAGCAACTCCCAATACAATGATTCCCATCAGTGTGTAAGGCAATGATATATTGCTTTCGCCCCCTTCCGAGAATAATAACAATCCCCCGATAAGCGGACCGCAAATACATCCCAATCCATTGAACGACTGCGCCAGATTCAGGCGACTGGCAGCCGTTTCCCGGTCGCCTAATTCCGTCATGTAAGGATTAGCCGCTGTTTCCAGAAAAACCAAGCCACAGGCTATGACAAACAGGGAAAACAGAAAAAAGTTGAAAGACATCCAATATTCTCCGGGAATGAAAAGCAGGGAGCCTATGCCATAAAGCAACAGACCGAAAACCACTCCTTTCCGGTAACCGTATTTATTGATAAACAGTCCAGCAGGAATAGCCATCACGAAATAACCCAGGTAAAACATAACCTGTACCCATGCCGAATGGGCACGTGTAATAACCAGCACATCTTGAAAGTGTTTGTTCAGCACATCTAATATCGCATGTGCAAATCCCCATAAGAAGAATAGGGAAGTTACCAGAATAAAAGGAATCTTATACTCCTTCTTTACCAAATTTTGCATACAGAACTCTTTTATAAAGAAAGCCACTCAAGGTTTTCAGCGCGCAAAGATAGCCAAGAAATTTCATAATACGGCAGTTTCCCTTAACTTTGTGCCCCAAATTCAAAATTATATAATGGAACACAGAAAACTGACAAGATATCTGATATCGCTGATAATGATCCTGATAATGGTAGGTTTAGCCGAATGGACCGATGAAAAGGAGATTCTGTTTCCGGAAATGACAGCACTGATCATCGGCCTGTTAATTATCGATAAGCGGGTATGGAATGTAAAACGTTGGCAAATCATCCTGCTTATGACTCTTGGAGCAGCAGTCGGTATCTGCATTGTTCGTTATTCACCCCTGCCCTATGTGGTCAATCTATGCGCCGCATTTGCTTTTGCAGGTGCTTCCCTTTTAATCAGTCGCGCTACACTGATTCCTTTGATATCAGCTTGCGTATTGCCCGTTTTGCTTCATACAGAAAGTATCGTTTATCCGATAGCAGTCTTTTCAATGTCAGTGTCAGTAGTGCTTGTACAAATCATCCTACCCCCACTCATGATGACCTTTGTAGAAATGGTAAACTCCAAAGCAGGATTCAGAAATCGCCCTACACAAGTATTTCTCTTTCTGACTACCGCAGCCACTCTGGGTACTGTACTTCAAATTGTCGGTCACCACCATCTTCATCTACCGGAAAGTATCGTTACTTTAACCATTGCAGCTATCCTGTTCCTCATCTTCGAGTGGACAGGGAAATACTTTGCTCCTGCCGGAGCACTGGCGTTCATTCCTATGCTATTACCCAAAGAGAATCTGGGCTGGTTACCTTTAGAGGCTTCTATCGGAGCAGCCTTATTCATAACCATTGCCATGGTTGTCTTTCAAAAATGCTATAAATGGAATCGGGCACAACTCATCTTCTGTGCCACCCCAACCCTACTACGTGAATATATGAACCGTAAAAAGCGGAAAAAACAAATCGAATAAATTAAGAACAAGATGAATACATACATGGAAACCCCGCGCCTGATCCTACGTGATTGGAAAGAAGAAGACATCCCCGTCTTTGCCGGATTAAATAGCAACGATCAGGTAATGAAATTCTTTCTCAAACAGCTATCTTATCAGGAAACATTCGACTTCTATAATCGCATCCGGAAGGAATTCGCATCCAGAGGATACGGGTTGTATGCAGTAGAAAAGAAAGAAAACCATGCGTTTATAGGTTATGTAGGGTTGCATGATATTACGTTCGACGTAGATTTTGCCCCGGCCGTAGAGATAGGTTGGCGCCTGATTCCCGAAGTATGGAATCAGGGATATGCTACCGAAGCGGCTTCAGCCTGTCTGGAATATGCAAAAAAGACATTGGGACTGAAAGAATTATATTCTTTCACCTCACTCCCAAACAAACGTTCGGAACGCGTGATGCAAAAAATAGGTATGGTAAAAAGCAAAGAGTTTGATCATCCATTGGTCAGTCCCGACCATCCTTTATGCAGACATGTACTGTATAAGATCTCCTTGATAAATAGATAGTCAATATACCGTCCACGAGTACCTGTAAGGCACATTAAAAAGGGCTACACCCTTTATCCCCGAATGGCTACGCCCTTTACCCCAAAAGGTGTAGCCATCCGAGGTAAAGGGTATAGCCCTGAAAAAGAAAGGATTTTCACCTTTAAAGAAAAGTGCAATATACCATAGCCTTTCTAAATGCTAATAAAAAACAATTATTACTTTTTTATTAACAAATTACGAATTAAAAGTTGCCATTCCCAACTATTGTATTACCTTTGTCGCGGTTTGAGTTACGAATCGTTATCGTATAGTTCTCCTTTTTATATCTTATTAAGCAGACCTCTCCTTTAATTATCCCCTCACTCTTACTTAATATTTATTTAATTAAAATTTCAAATGAACATTTACATTTCAGGTTTAAGCTATGGCATAAATGATGCTGACTTGAACGAATTATTCTCAGCGTATGGAGAGACCTCTTCAGCTAAAGTTATTATGGACAGAGAATCGGGAAGATCCAGAGGATTTGGTTTCGTCGAAATGACAAGCGATACAGATGGACAAAAGGCAATTAATGAACTTAACGGAGCAGAATACGATCAGAAAACTATTTCAGTAAGCGTTGCACGTCCCCGTGAAGAAAGACCCCGTAACAACGGTTATAATTCCAGACGTTATTAATGTCTACCCTACAACAAGAACAGGAGATCAGTTCTTCTGTTCTTGCTCTTTTCAACTAAAACAGCAATACAAAGAAAAGAACATCGCTAAACGAATAGAATACCCGGAAGTATATTTATCCGCTTACAGTCTTATTACAATATCAGTTTTATGAAGCCATTTTTTATTGGAAATATAGAGATAAAAACACCTATCATACAAGGTGGAATGGGAGTCGGAATTTCATTGTCCGGCCTGGCATCAGCCGTAGCCAACGAAGGCGGCATTGGTGTTATTTCATGTGCAGGTTTAGGCCTGCTATACCCTAAAGGCAAAGGCGACTATACCGAAAAGTGCATTTGCGGACTCAAAGAGGAAATCAGAAAAGCCCGCCAAAAAACAAAAGGAATCATCGGAGTGAATATCATGGTGGCCCTTTCCAATTATGCAGAGATGGTACGCACTGCCATAAGCGAAAAAATCGACGTAGTCTTTGCCGGTGCAGGACTTCCGCTCGACTTACCCCTATACCTGACACCGGAAAGCAAAACGAAGTTGGTGCCCATTGTATCTTCTTCAAGAGCGGCCAAGATTATATGTGACAAATGGCAGAAGAACTTTGATTATTTACCCGATGCCATAGTAGTAGAAGGCCCTAAAGCCGGAGGACATTTGGGCTTTAAGAAAGAACAAATACAAGATGAGAAATACGCTTTGGAATCCTTGATACCCGAAGTTGTAGCAATTGCAATGAGCTATAAGGAAAGAAAAGATATTCCTGTAATTGCCGCAGGTGGAATCTCTACAGGCGAAGATATTGCACGATTCATGCAATTGGGAGCTTCGGCCGTACAAATGGGAAGCATTTTTGTAACAACCCAAGAGTGCGATGCTTCACAAACCTTCAAAGAGGTTTATATCCACTCTAAGCCCGAAGACGTTCTCATTATCGAAAGTCCCGTAGGAATGCCCGGACGAGCCATTGATGGGGAATTTATCCGTAATGTAGAGAAAGGACAGGAAAAGCCCAAATGTTGCTCATTCCATTGCATCAAGACGTGTGACTATCAGAAGAGTCCTTACTGCATCATCAAAGCACTGTATAATGCGGCCAAAGGAAATATGAAAAGAGGATATGCATTTGCAGGTAGTAATGCTTTTCTCTCTGAAAAAATACGCAGCGTAAAAGAAGTGATAACTACATTAAACAATGAATTTCTTTTAGCAACCTGCCAATTAGCTCCAGCAAAAATGAAAACTTAAAAACAATTCAATATGATGAAAAAGAGTATTGTCCGACCAGAGACCAGTCAGTTAGCAGAAAACGCTCTTAAAGAGCATAAGAAAAAAGTTGGAGAAGTTATTCTTGTAGCAATTACTCCACGAACAACAATTGAACTTCCGGCCAATCTATCTCAAGCTGAAATAGCCGAACGTGTAAAACTCTATAAAAAACTGCACAGTTCCAAAATATAATTCAGTTGATTTTTCATCGATTGACAAAAGACAAAAGCCTTGAAGTTTCGCACTTCAGGGCTTTTTAAATCATTCTCCTATCAACAGTCTACTTACCGCAGCACTATTCATTGCCCATTCATAGGTGTAAACCTCATCGGCTTCAGGAGTATCCATCAATTCCAGTCTTTGCGCCTCTGCCTTCACTGCCAACAGTTCTCCGATGGTTGTTTTCGCCTCCAGCTTATCCAGATATTTTTCTATCGTCTGGGCATTCATAGACAAAATAGTCTGTCCACCGAAAGGAATTTCCAACCAAACAATTTCCCGTTCCTTCACTTTCAGGACACCGAACACAAGACCTTTCATCAAATTCTCTGCGACCCTCACCTGATGTTGTACGCAAGATGGATTATACGCTACTCCATTCTTTTCCGATATCTTCATCGGATAAGCCGAGTTCATCCACCCCACCACCAAATTGGGAGATATAGAGCCATTACTATATGCATTGCAAGTGAAAGCTACATACTTCGCACCTATACGATCCAGTTCTTTCAGATCAAGTTCGATATACTCTGCCGTTCCTTTCTTATTCGGAATACTTCGGATATCCCCGCTGTGCCTAGCACCGACAGCCTGCAAGTGGAAGTAAGAGCAAACTTCCGTTGAATGAGACATAGCAATATGACAACTCAAATCCATATCCAAATGTTGTGCCGGAAGTCCTTTTCCCCATTGCATGAAGAGGCGGACTTGATCACCCTCTACCGGGAATCGTGTTCCCTGCAAGGCACAGGACATATCCTGAATTGTCTCACTACGGTCACCGATAGACAAAGGTATGCAGTATAACATGGGATCTATATACATACTTTTGCTTTCGGTAGCAACCTTCGCAAAACGGGCGGCATTGTTTTTTTATAATCTGTTTATATTTATTTGTAATATGAAATGTAACGACCTCTTTACACAATCCCCTCACTTGCTCCACCATATCCATCAATTGTTCAGGCTGATAAAGTCCAACTAAATAGTATGGTTCTATCACCTTCGCATTTCCACCCAGAGGCTTCACCATTCTTTTACGTGTCGGATCGAAATAATTTTCAGCATACATACCTAATGTAAGAATCAAGCGTGCAGGCAGCAGATGAACTACTTCCCTGAAAGCAGCCAGAGTATCTTCCGGACCGAACCACACCATATTGGCAAACAACGAACGGGCAAACAGTCCCGGACGTTCTTTCAATAATGAAAGTGTACGTATCGCATCTGCTTTCAAGCGATAGTGCTCTACCTCTCCCTGCCATACGGTGTATGCTTGGTTATAGAATATATCCATCAACTCCTTCAGTTTCCCGAATTCTTCTTTACGGGCATACTCTGCCAAACGCAAGGCACGTATCATCCGTACCCACATTTCCCTTTTAGGATGCATTATCTCGCATGATTTCTCGGGATCCATATTCATATTGTTCAACCAAGAAGCCACCATACGACATTCACGACGAGTATACTTCAACTTCAGTTCCTCTCGTTTTTGCTCTTTCGCAGATTTACTTTTATCCAGTCCCGCACACATATGCGCATGGTTTCTACCTGCCTTGCGCAGGATTGTTTTGGGTTCTATGATTTGCAGGAATCCGGTTTTCTTGTACCACAAATAACGTAATACATCATTCGGACTCGAGAAACAAGCCTGTGCTTCCTGTTCTCTGCCTTGTTCAACCAGCGTATCTATCACCAGCATCACGGTTTCCTTCATTTTCACCTTAACATCCGGTAGCGGAAGCTCACAAAGCAAAATCTTCAGGCTATCCGCTTGTGTAGCATCCAGAGCCGTACGCGATTCTAATAAATCTTTGAAGAAGCCTTCCAGCTCTGCCGTCTGCCAAAGTTCCAACACTTTCAGCTTGCTCCCCTGACCGAAATATTCCGTGCTTGCCGTTTCAAAAGGTGTTCCACAGAAAGGGCAACCGTTATATCTTTCTAATGGAAAAGTATTATCCGGAATTATATGTCCGCATGGCAGTTTCACTCCTTTTTTTATCTGAAACAGGTTAGTGATCCACGTAATCAAGTGATCAAGTTGTGTTTCTCCCGTAGGCGTATCCCACCCTTTCACCAATGGTGCCCAGTTCAGATTCACACCTAAAACTTCTTTCATCACCTGAAATACTTCCATTTGTTCAGCCGGAGTAATTTCATTGATCGTATGCAACAATTCTTCCGACACCCCGTAGCCCATTTTACGCAATTGAGCTACCAAAGCCACCGTTGTCGAAGTCAGCTTCTTCTTCTCTCCCATTCCTTCTACCGGAGGCAAATAAATAGCATTCTGCCGGATAGAAACTTTCAATAAATCCTTTTTCATACTTCATTTTTTTAAAAGGTAATCGGAAGACTGTGAATATTAGATGAAGCATTCCTGCTGTTTTGAAGTAAGTCTTCCTTGACCTTGATTATATAATGCTCTACCCACTGAGCTACTGTTCCTTTAAAAAAGAAAACTGATAATTGCATGAGTGATTTTCATTTAACAGATGATTGTTGAAGTAACCCATACTTGACCTGTTTTCTTGTTTCCGGGACAAAGTTACATACCCAACTGCGCAGCCTTTTTGCGTAGTTGAAACTTTTTTTCTATTTTTGTTCGAAAACTCTAAAAGAGTCAATTATGCCTGTCAGTAGAAATGCCTTAATCCGCTACAAAACAATAGATACTTGTCTGCGGAACCGTTTCCGGAAATGGACACTCGAAGATTTAGTGGATGCCTGCTCCGATGCTTTGTATGAATATGAAGGTATTGACAAAGGCATCAGTAAGCGCACCGTGCAAATGGATATCCAATTGATGCGTAGTGAAAAGTTGGGTTACAATGCTCCAATCGTGGTGAAAGACCATAAATACTATACATACGAAGATCCGGAATACAGCATTACGAATACGCCCCTTTCCGAACAGGACCTGAAAGTGATGTCGGAAGCCGTGGAACTTCTGAAACAATTCAATGGATTCTCTTATTTCTCGGGTATGGGAGACATTATCAGTCGTCTGGAAGACCATGTCACCTCAGTCCGACAGAAGACTACTCCCATCATTGATTTTGAAAAAAATAATAGTCTGACAGGATTAAACTATCTCAATGATCTCTACCAGGCCATTTTGAACCAGCAACCGTTAAGTTTAAAATACCGTTCTTTCAAAGCACGCTCAGCAGCTACATTCGTATTCTATCCTTATCTATTGAAAGAATACCGGAATCGCTGGTTCGTCTTCGGTTCAAAGAAGAATACGCGTATGCTCTACAATCTGGCACTCGACCGTATACTGGAACTGGCTCCGGCAAAAGATGAGCCCTATTACGGAAATAGTAACTTCGACCCTTCTACCTTTTTCGATGATATAGTAGGTGTAACTAAAGGAATCAACCAACACCCCGAAGAAGTACGTTTTTGGGTAAATCCGGAACATGCCCCTTATGTCCTGACCAAACCTATTCATAAAAGCCAGCATCTCATAGAACAAAGAGAAGACGGTTCCATGGTTTTTCAAATTACAGTAGTCATCAATCATGAATTGCAACGTGAAATCTTAGGCTTTGGAGATGCATCCAGAACATTATTGATAATACCAATGTTTGGATCTAATATATAAACCCAGATAATTCCAACAATGATCGGTGCGATAATGGCAGGAGAAAAGATTAATGACTTTGAAAAATCCACTCCTTTTAATTTATTATTCAGTAACAAAGCAATGAGAAAAGATAAAGACAATAACAATACAAATGCCAATATAAACATAATCATTGTGTTCTTTAAGGATATCCAAAACAAACGGTCTTTAAATAATCTCATATAATTTGTCAATCCGTTGAATGTAGCCTTTCCAATTCCAGAATATTTTGTAAAACTATATCCAATTGACATTCCAATAGGAATAATAATAAATACCATATACACAACCAGTGTCGGAATTACCAATCCTATCTTGTATCTCTTTTTACTTAACCAATGCATAAATTTCTCACCTCACTAAAAATGATCTGCCAGAATGCTTAGACTCTGACAGATCATTAAGTTAATTACTTATTTATAATACCCTGCGCTTCCGTCTGATCATCTAAAAATTGAAGAGCTTCTTCCGGTGTATAAATACCATTGATAACACCAACCATACTCTCGAAATATGTAGTTTCAAATTGTCCGGGCAGTTTCATATTAGGACAGGTATCAGGACTTTCCCAATCATCATTCATCCGTTCAATCACTCTCGCAAACACCGGATACTTATCAGCATCAATTTCTCCTTCATAACGGGTAACCGGTACACTCTGATTTTCTGCTGCAATAATTTCCGTTCCCTCAGGACCATAATAGAATTTTAAAAATTTAATAATAGCCTGATATTTTTCCGGATCTTCTTTTTGGGTCTTGGCTGATACACAATATGGGTGAGACGGTGCTTTCATTGAAATTTCCTGATTTCCAACTGCATCTTCAAATGTCGGTCCCCACCAGAAACCAATGCTATCCTTAAGGTCACTTTCATCAAATTTCTTTGTATCCCACGCACCACTGTCAAACATTGCTGCCTGTCCGCCAAGAAACATTTCTGTAGCTTCCCAGTATCCTATTGAAGAAGCATTATCCGGGAATGTTCCCTGCTCTGCCATATCCTGCAGTTTTTCATAAAACCGTAAATAGT
>OGWT01003432.1_pt1 | contig 9899 bp, 9 predicted proteins | sample 1576101 | NCBI WGS metagenome assembly OGWT01 (sample SAMEA3541481, study PRJEB24748) | human gut metagenome | biome: human gut; feature: human-associated habitat; material: faeces | place: China | collected 2012 | reverse complement strand
GCAGAAGATGTTTCTTTTTCCTCACTTCCACAGCCAGCTACTAACATTGCGCCTATTGGTAGTACCATCCTCATTTTTCGATGAGGGCATCAGTTTGTTGATGTCTTCTTCCAGATATATTTTTGAGGCAAAATATCCGAAGAAGGCATATAAAGCAATCATTGACACCCAGAAAACTGCGCGATGATTACGGAAAAAGCGATAAATCTTTATGCAGAATTCTGTCATACTACCATCTCTTTATATCTTTATTATTCACTCTGTCCGAAGTGTGATTCTATATAGTCATAGAGATTGTTGAAGGTCTGAATCTTCTGTAAATCGGTTACGGGAATTTTGATCTTGTAGGTATGCTGGATAATGGCTACAAGATCCACAAGACTGAGGCTGTCCAACGAGAGTGTTTCCTTTACATTGGCATCCGGTGTAAAAAGGTCCTGATCAATTTCAAATTCTTCAGCCAATATGGCATTTACCTGTTCAATAATACTTTCACGTGTCATAATAATTTTCTTTTTAAATGGTTACTATAAATTTCTTACAATAAGGGTTGAGTTTGTTCCGCCGAATCCAAAGGAATTGGAAAGGAACATATCAAAGTGCGCTTCGCGCGTTTCCGGTAATATATGGATACGGGCAGTTTCCTCATCCGGATTTTCAAAGTTGATGTTTCCTGCTATAAAGTCGTTCTTCATCATCAACATCGAGTAGATCAGTTCGCTGGCACCAGCCATCCACATCTCATGCCCTGTCTGGCTTTTGGTGGAGGTTACGGGAACCTTGCAATCGCCGAATATCTGAGCTATGGCTGACGCTTCTCTGCTATCTCCGATACGTGTAGAGGTGGCATGTGCATTGATATAACCTATTTGTTGGGGGGATATACCCCCCTTGTTCAGACACAATTCAAGCGAACGGGCCGGCCCTGCTACATTGGGAGTGGAAATATGATCCCCATTGCCCGAGAATCCCCAACTTACTATTTCTGCGAGTATGGGTGCCCCTCGCTTCACGGCATGTTCGTAGCTCTCTATGATTACTGTTGCCGCACCACCACCGGGTACCAGACCGTCACGGTCGCGGTCGAACGGACGGCTGGCCTTGGCGGGATTGTCTTCACGTATAGAGAATGATTGGATGCCGTCGAATGAAGCCACGCTGTATAAGTTGGTTTCCTGAGCACCGCCGCATATAATGCAATCCTGCATTCCGCTACGTATAAGTGTGTATGCCAATCCTATAGCCTGGGAACCGGATGCACATGCGGCTGAGGCCGTCAGGTTAATACCGCGCAGTTTGAACAGGCAGGCAAGATTCATAGTCACGGTAGAGTTCATCGACTGGAAAATGGCACCGCTGCCGCAAGCTGATGTATCCTTGAACTCACGAAACTTATCGAGCGCCTGCATGGTAGCTTCAGCTACGGAGTCGTTTCCATAGATAATGCCGATCTCATTTCTGTCTATATAATCTTGATCCAGCTTTGCATTTTCGAGGGCCGACCGTGTGGCCATATAAGCATATTGAGCTTCCTCGGGCATGAAATGCCGTAAATTGCGTGGGATGAACGGTTTAAGGTCAGGACGCTCTACATCTGCACATAATGCGGAACGGAATCCGGCATCTTTGCGTTCCTGGCTGAAGATAATACCGCTTTTTCCGGTATATAGCGAATCGCGTACATCTTCGAGTGTTTTTCCGAGGCACGACCATATCCCCATACCTGTGATTACTACTTTTCTTTCCATATCTCTTTTTATCGTTATTATAATTTCTTTTTATAGCATCGTCTCCTTTTTGTCAGGGTGGGATGCAGGGGTTTCCATTGGGTCAGTTCTTTTACATTGTCTTCCAGTTGCGGACCTGTCTCAGCCCATTTAAAGTGACGCTCATTATAAACCGGTATAAGGTCATCGAAGAATAATGCATTTACCCCCAGTCCCTGATAATCGGGACGCACCGCTATCAGGAGCAGTTCGGCTTTTTCCTCTTTTTTCCATTTCAGGGCACGAACCAGATGATACCATCCTAAAGGGAAGAGTTTTCCTTTGGCTTTTTGCAGGGCATGAGACAGACTTCCCATGGTGATTGCCACTCCTATAACTTCTTCATTCTCATTTTGTATGACGGGCAGCATTTGCTTGTCTATCAGCGGGAAGTATCGTTTGACATACATATCCACTTGTTTGTCTGATAATTCTGTATAGCCGAAGAGGGGAGCATAGGCAGTGTTTAAAAGTTTGAATACTTTTCTTCCATAACCGTGCTTTACAACATCAGCGTTGGTTAATTTCTTCACGCGTAGTCCGAACATCTCTTTCGAAAGTTGAGTCACACGGGCATATTTAGACGGTATTTCTTTGGGTACTTCAATGCAAACCTGCACCCAATCCACTTCCTTTTCATACCCTAACGTGTCCATGTGTTTGGGATAGTAGGGGTAGTTATATATTGTAATCATTGATCCCAGCTTATCGAAATCTTCAATAAGCATCCCCTCCTTGTCGAAATCGAAAATTCCCATCGGGCCTTGTATATAATCCATACCATGTTCCTTGCCCCATTGCTCCACGGTTTTCAGCAGTGCGGCTGATACTTCCAGGTCATCAATAAAGTCTATGAATCCGAATCGGACGTTCTTCGTTTGCCATTTTTGGTTGGCTCGATAGTTGATGATACCCGCTATGCGGCCAACCGGTTTTCCAGCTTCGTTATATGCAATAAAAGGTTGTAGGACGGAGTATTCCAATCCTGCATTCTTACGCGGATTAAATGTATTACGAATATCCATTTCCAAGTCAGGAACGTAGTATGGACAGTCTGCATACAACCAGTTTGTGAACTTCACAAAATCGTCCATTTCACGCTTCGTTTCTACTTTTTTTATACTGATATTTTCCATAATGAGGGTAAAAATATAAAAGGATTTTCTTATCACAAAGTGGATGAAATAAGTTGCGCCTTATTAACCAATGTTTGAGGATTTCAGAATATCGTCGACCGCTATGATGTGTTTATCTGGGAAACTATGACAATATTATTGATGCGTATATTGTCCTCTTTTTAGTTTGATTCTAAGCTATTCATTTGTTTTACACCAGGGATCATTTCGTGCAGGACTAATGAATAGTATGTTTATCCTTAGGAACAATTGGGTGTTGACCTTGGTCAACAGGCTTGTTAACCAAGGTTGACGGATTCGTTAGCCAAGGTTGATAGGCCTGTTAACCAAGGTCAACACCCGATAAGACTTACTGTGGAGATGAAGAACAAGCAGGGCAAAAGTAAACGACTGCCTGTCTGTTGCTAAATAACTGCTTATGCTTTTATTGTGAATGGTGTGGGATGAACTTCCTGAAGTATGATATACTTATCCGAAAATGTACAGAGTGTTCGATATCGGACACTCTCCTTTTTTCTCTATCGTCTTGTTTTCAGTTACTTACATTTTTGGCACGCATTTAGTATATATAAATAATGTGAATAATATGCCTGTTCGTTTTTGAAAGCGGAACAGGTTGAAAGCTGATAAAATAATAAATAACTCAATATTCAACATGGACAGAGAAATTCCGAAAGAAGTGCGTAACAAAGAGCGCAACAAGAAAATTATCCGCTACGGTGGCATCGGCGTGGCAAGTGTAATCGTTATCAGCGTACTCATCTCATTTATGCGTACGGGAGTGAAGACAAAAGATCTGGTGTTTTCTACGGTTGATAAGGGTACGATTGAAGTCAGTGTTAGTGCATCAGGAAAAGTGGTGCCGGCTTTTGAGGAAATCATCAATTCACCTATTAATACCCGTATTGTCGAGATATATAAGAAAGGTGGAGACAGTGTGGATATAGGTACACCAATCTTGAAACTTGACTTGCAGAGCGTGGAGACGGACTACAAGAAATTACTGGACGAAGAGCAGATGCGCAGCTATAAGTTGAATCAGCTTCGGGTGAATAATCAGACCAAACTGAATGATCTGGCAATGAAGATTAAAGTATCGGCCATGCAGTTGAACCGTAAAAAAGTGGAATTGCGTAATGAGCAGTATCTCGACAGCTTGGGTTCGGGAACTACGGATAAAGTGCGTCAGGCTGAACTCAGCTATAATGTGGCCCAGTTGGAATATGAGCAGCTGGAGCAGCAGTATGATAATGAAAAGGAAGTGCTTGCTGCCGAATATAAAGTTCAGGAATTGGATTTCAGCATATTCCGCAAGGGACTTGCCGAGATGAAACGTACGCTGGATGATGCACAGATTCGCTCACCGCGTAAAGCTATTCTTACCTATATAAATAATCAGATTGGTGCGCAGGTTTCACAGGGTAGTCAGCTTGCAGTGATTTCCGACCTCAGCCACTTCAAAGTAGAAGGTGAAATAGCTGATACATACGGTGACCGTGTGGCAGCGGGAGGCAAAGCGATTGTAAAAATAGGCAGTGAGAAACTGGAGGGTACGGTTAGCAGTGTGACACCGTTGTCGAAGAATGGAGTGATCTCTTTTACGGTACAGTTGAATGAAGATAATAACCGTCGTTTGCGTTCGGGCTTGAAAACGGATGTCTATGTGATGAATGCAGTGAAAGAAGATGTAATGCGTATTGCTAATGCTTCTTATTATGTGGGACGTGGTGAGTATGAGCTTTTCGTTCGTAACTCTGATAAAGAGATTGTGAAACGTAAGGTACAGTTGGGAGACAGTAACTTTGAGTTTGTGGAAGTAGCCAGCGGCTTACAACCGGGCGACCAGGTGGTGGTGAGCGATATGAGCAACTATAAAAATAAGAATAAGCTGAAACTGAATTAGCTGTAAGTAACCTGATACATAAATCTTATGCACAGGTTTATATCCCCTATAGTGTATCCTCCTATGCGATAATCATTAAAAAACGATGATACTATGATTAAACTTTATCTTAAACAAGCGTGGACCATGATAAAGCAGCATCGGCTCTTTACCGGAATCTACGTGGTGGGTACAGGACTTTCAATAGCCCTTGTCATGACACTGTTCATTATCTTTTATGTGAAGTTTGCGCCCATATATCCCGAATATAATCGCAACCGGATGCTGACAGTGACGAAAATGAAGTCTTATCCTAAAGATAATGATAAGAGTTGGAACTGCTCTGCCGTTAGTTATGATGTAGTGAAGATGTTGCAAGATTTGCCACATCTGGAAGCTATTGGTGCAACAGCAAGTAACTATCGTGAAAATTACGTAGAGGTTCCAGATAATAATGAGCCGATTAGCGTAACCCCGCTTTATACTGATGCCGGCTTCTGGAAGGTTTTCACTTTTCGATTTCTGCATGGAAAACCTTTCACGCAAGCGGATATCGATGCGAAACGCAGGGAAGTGGTTCTTCCGGTGAGCGTGGCGAGGAAACTGTTTGCTACAGATGACGTAGTGGGAAGGCGCTTTAATATGGATGCACAGGAATATCGGGTTTGCGGAGTGGTGGAAGATGTTTCTGCTGCTACGCCTTCTTCTGTGGGAGATATGTGGTTACCGATAACGCTTAATTCCTGGGTTACTTCGGATGCTACCGGGAAATTGGTAGGTAGTGTCGGTATATATATGACCGCTCCTGATGCTGAGGATAAAGAAGCTTTAAAGGAAGAAGTGCGTGAAGTTTTCAGAAAATTGAATCTTGCCTCCGATAAGTACATGAATGATTTAATGGGGCAGCCCGATGATTATTGGGCCAGTACATTCCGGTTCGACTCTTGTTCAGCTCCTGATTTGGCTTCTGAGTTGAGAATGTATCTTTATATGTTGCTTGCTTTACTTTTCATTCCTGCAATGAACCTGAGTGGTATGATGTCTTCACGTATGGACGAGCGCCTTTCCGAGTTGGGAGTACGCAAAACTTATGGTGCTACTAATATGAGGCTTATAGGGCAGGTATTATGGGAAAATCTCTTGCTAACCTGCATTGGTGGGTTACTGGGATTACTGATCTCTTATCTGATTGTGCTGACGGCAAGTGACTGGATACTTACTCTCTTTGACAGTTATACAGATGTGGAAAAAACTCCTTTCCTCTCATTCGAGATGCTTTTCAATCCGACGGTATTCTGTGCGTCATTCGGACTTTGCGTGCTACTGAACCTCATATCTGCACTTATTCCTGCAATATGGGCATTGCGCCGAAACATTATTCAGTCGTTGAACTCTAAACGTTAAGATGCTATGATGAAGATAATAAGACACCAATTATGGAATCAGCGCCGGCAGAATGGTTGGATATTTGTGGAACTGGTGGTCGTGAGTTTTTTTCTCTGGACAGTAATCGATCCTATTTATGTATTGACATCCAATCTTGCCATTGATCCCGGTTATAATGAGGAACGGGCGTATGCCCTTTATATGGAATACTATGATGAATTGCATGGTAAGTATGACAAAACCCAGGACAGCACTGCGATTAAGCAGGAGAATCTGTATCGTATTACCCGCTTGGTGAAGAACTGTCCGGAAGTGGAAAGCTTTGCCTTGGTGACCAGTGCCAGCTTCCCAAACAGTTCTTCGTGGAATGGCGCGGAATACTTCAATGACACATTGAAGGTACATTCGCAATATTACCAGTTTGTACAGACAGAGGGGGGAGATGTATTCCGTACGTATGGTATGAAGGATGCCAAGAGTGGACAGATAATGTCTTTGCCCGAAGATTGTGCTGCTCGTGAAGGGGTATTTATTACAGAACGTATGGCAGAAGAGCTTTTTGGCACCACAGATGCGGTAGGTAAAAGGGTGAGGTATAATGACAGTACTTTCCATGAGGTTATGGGAGTATTGCAGGATTATAAACACCGGATTAATGAACAACCGGGTAATCTGTTGATACAGGTAAATAGTAAGGTAGGGAATCACAGTTGGATTCAGTGGATGTATATGTTGACTTTCAAATTGAAACCCAATGTGGATATCCCGACTTTTGAGAAACGCTTCAAGGCGGAAGTGGTTCCCCAACTGAATGTAGGTAATTTCTATTTTACCAAGTTGGGACGTTTTGCAGATATCCGCCACAAATATGAAAATGAGAGTGGAGTGACGAATACTTTACGCCTGCAATATTCATTGGCAGGATTTGCTTTGCTCTGCGTGTTCCTTGGTATGGTAGGCACATTCTGGATACGCTGTAATGCACGGAGGCAAGATATCGGATTGATGCGCAGTATGGGAGCTACAAAGAAAGTTATCCGCAATCAGTTTCTGATGGAGGCATGGCTACTGGTAACAATCGCATTTGCAGTTTCTCTGCCTTTGACTATGCACCGTATCTATGTATCAGGTTTTGCCAATCCGTCTGAGAATGGTAATCCTGTATACTGGCAAAACCAGCCACTGACGCATTTTCTGATAGTCAGTGTACTGGCATATATCGTATTGCTTATAATTGCATTGCTGGGTACGTATGCACCCGTCACCCGCGCGGCAAAGATATTGCCTGCTGAAGCTTTAAGAGATGAATAAAATAACGATGCGGACAGCCGAAAACGGACAGAGTGTTCATTTCCGAACAGCTGCTTGGAAATGTAAATGATTGATAATGAATGTATGTTTGCTTTGGCATACCATTTGACTGAAAGCTGTGAAGAATCTATAAATTGAGAACTGAATAAATCAATAACAATTAAATACTTACCATTATGATTAAATTGACTGAGATAAACAAGATTTATCGTACGAATGAGATTGAAACCGTGGCATTGGAAAATGTAAACCTCGAAGTAGAGAAAGGTGAGTTCCTCAGTATTATGGGACCTTCCGGTTGCGGAAAATCTACGTTGCTGAATATTATAGGTTTGCTGGATGCTCCTACAAGTGGTATTATTGAGATCGACGGTACTCGTACGGATGGCATGAAAGATAAGGAACTGGCTGCTTTCCGTAACAAGAAATTGGGTTTTGTATTTCAGTCTTTCCACTTGATTAACTCATTGAATGTGCTCGATAATGTAGAACTTCCTTTATTATATAGAAAGGTGTCTGCAAAGGAACGCCGCCACTTGGCAGAAGAGGTGTTGGCAAAGGTCGGTTTGAGCCACCGTATGCGTCACATGCCTACACAACTCTCCGGTGGTCAATGTCAGCGTGTAGCTATTGCCCGTGCCATTATCGGTAATCCTGAAATCATTCTTGCCGATGAGCCGACCGGTAACCTGGACTCTAAGATGGGTGCTGAAGTAATGGAACTACTGCATCAGTTGAATAAGGAGGACGGACGTACCATCGTGATGGTAACCCACAATGAAGAACAGGCAAAACAGACAAGTCGCACGGTACGCTTCTTCGATGGTCGCCAGGTGGAATGACGGGGCAAATGAAAAAATGAAGGAATGAAAGGAAGGATATAATGATGCAAACTATTCGTCAGGCCTTTACGATTCTGAAGCAGAATCCATTATTGAGCACTATATCCATACTGGGTACGGCTTTCGCCATTACCATGATTATGGCTATCGTGATTACCTGGCAAACGAAATATGCCGATCTGGAACCGGAAGTGAACCGGAGCCGTTGTCTTTATTTCTCTGCTATGCATGTACAGGGAAAGGAGAATAAGGATTGGAACAACTTTGGCAAGCCTTCGGCTGCATTTATGAAGGAGTGTATACAGCCGCTTCCGGAAGTGGAAGCCTGTACGGCTTTCAGTACAGCAGATGTGGCGCTGGTATCTCTGACTGATGGGAACAACCGTTTAAAAGTGGATGCCATGAGTACTGATCCCGATTTCTGGAAAATCTTCAAACTGCAGTTTCTTGATGGAAAAAGTTTCACGGAGGCGGAACGGGGAGGAGATATGCAGTCAGTGGTTATTTCCGCTTCTGTTGCCCGTAAGCTGTTTGGAACGACGGAGGCTGCGGGACGGCAGATGTTGTTGAACAGGGAGGTGGTACGGATCATTGGAGTTGTGAAAGATATTTCGGTTACAGCTAAGGACGCTTATGCACAAGTATGGAGCATGTACCATTCCAATGAATTGAACGTGACCGGTTGGTGGAGCTATAATGGAAATAGGACTATTGCCGTATTGGCGCGTACTCCTGATGATTTCCCTGCTATCAAACAAGGAGTCGAGAAACGGGTGAAAGACGTCAATGCCGGTTTGGAACAGAGGCAGATAGATATTATGGAACAACCCGATAACATTGTAGCACACGTAAACCACGTATGGTCTAATATAGGACCCAACTTGCCGATGCTTTATCTGCAATATGGAATTGCCTTGTTCATTATCCTGCTGGTACCCTCGCTCAATCTGTGCGGGCTGAGTAATAGCCGTATGCAACAACGTGTCAGTGAGTTGGGTGTGCGCAAAGCTTTTGGAGCTACGGATGGTACACTTGTCCGTCAGATATTGAATGAAAATCTGGTATTGACATTGATAGGAGGTGTGGTAGGCTTGATATTCAGCTACCTTGCTGTTTACGCCATGCGTACGTGGTTGTTTACCAACAGCGATAACATTGGTACGGCGGGGGATTTCAGTCTGAGGATGGGTGCATTGTTCAGTCCGGCGGTGTTTGTGCTGGCCTTTGTCTTTTGCCTGTTGATAAATCTGCTGAGTGCAGGACTGCCTGCCTGGCTTGCCACTCGCCGCACGATTGTGGACTCATTGAACGATAAATAAGAAAAGGAGATCTTATGAAATTTATATTACATAATTTACACATGATTTGGTCGCGCCTGCGCAGTAATGGATGGGTGTTGGCTGAACTCTTCCTGGTATTCATCGTGATGTGGTTCCTTTGCGATTCTCTGGGCTGTCTCAAGTATACTTTCTACCGCCCTTTGGGCTATAGCATAGACCACGTTTACCAGCTAAATACAATTATAGGAGGTGTCACCAGTGACACCACCTTGACGAATGCCGACAGATACCTGCGT
>OGWT01003430.1_pt1 | contig 9904 bp, 7 predicted proteins | sample 1576101 | NCBI WGS metagenome assembly OGWT01 (sample SAMEA3541481, study PRJEB24748) | human gut metagenome | biome: human gut; feature: human-associated habitat; material: faeces | place: China | collected 2012 | reverse complement strand
GGGATAGAGGTTCACGTAGTTGTTGAGGTTCGTGAGCTGCCACTCGAAGCCCGGAGCGTTGGTGAGTACGCCGACCTCGTTCTCGTAGAAATGCGGCACGCCGTCGACGATTTCCAGCACGACCTGCCGTCCCGAAGCCTCTCCGATGCGCCAGTGCACGACCGAACTTTTTTCCAGCGCGACGATACGCACCGATGCCACGGCGGCCTTCACTTCGTCGATCGTGGCGAATTGCGTCAGCATCCATGCCGCTACCTGCAAATCGGCCAGCGTGCGGTCGTTGCGGTCGGGGTCGTAGGATTCGTAGCCTCCGTATTGCGGGAAGAAGAAGAGACCGGTAAGCCGCAGAAGGCCGGGGGATGCTCCTTTGAATCCGCGAACCGGAAATATCTCGTGGAGAAGATCACGGATTACTTTGAAGATCATTATGCAGAGAAAATCTCTCTTGACCGGATCGCCGGCAATATGTATCTGAGCACCTTTTATGTGTCCAGGATTTTCAAGGCGGAAACCGGAAACACACCGATTCATTATCTGATTGATATTCGTCTGACCAGGGCCTATAACCTGCTGACGCAGAATCTGGAAATGAGCATTCAGGAAATCGCGGCGCAGGTCGGCTATGAGGATGCCTATCATTTCAGCAAGCTATTCAAGAAAAAATATGGGGTGGCTCCGTCTGCAGTGCGGCGCAGGATACTATAAAGCAGCAGAATACGCCCATTCGGCTGAATACGGCCTGCCATAATTCATGACAATAGAATGCTCACAGAGCGTGCATTCTATTGTATTAACAAAAAGGAACTGGGGACAGGAGATCATGGAAAATCCGATTATTTTTACGGCGGAGATCATCGGGACGATCGCTTTTGCATCGTCCGGGGCAATGCTGGGTATCCGCAAAAATCTGGATCTGTTCGGGGTACTGGTGCTGGGACTGTGTGTTGCAGTCGGAGGCGGCATTGTCCGGGATATTATCCTGGGGCGGACGCCGCCGGGAGCATTCCGGGATCCGGTTTATGCGCTGGTGGCGCTGGGAACTTCCGCTCTTTTATTTTTACTTGTCTATGGAAAGCAGGAGATCATGACGAGCCGTTATCTGACGATTTATGAGCAGGTTATGAATTACTGTGATGCGGTTGGGCTTGGGATTTTTACAGTTCTCGGCGTATATACCGCACACGGCGAGGGCTATCACGGAATCTTCTTTTTAGTGTTTTTGGGCATGATGACAGGTATCGGCGGCGGTCTGATCCGGGATATTTTAGCGGATACGATGCCGTTTATCCTGTATAAGCATATCTATGCGATGGCGGCTTTTGCGGGCGCACTGGTGTGTGTGCTTTTGATCCATATCCATCTGTATCTGGCGCTGGCAGCAGGAACTGCGGTGGTGATCGTGATCCGGGTGCTTGCGACACATTACTGTTGGGATCTGCCGCGGCCGCTGCATGAAAAAGATGCACACACGAAAACAAAAAATCTGTCCGAAAATAGTAATGCCGACGATACTTGAGCAGAATCGACACTTTTGCTACCATGAAAAGAAATTTTGTGATAGAATTGGTAAGACTGAGCTGGAAACGTAAAATGCCGCCTGTGCGGCAAAAGGAGGACAAATGGAAAACGTAAGACGGATCTATGTGGAAAAGAAGACCGGTTACGCGGTTAAGGCACAGGAACTGAAGGAGGATCTGATCGGTTATCTGAATATGTCAGGGATCGAAGACGTCCGGATGTTCATTCGTTATGATGTGGAAAATATCAGTGATGAGGTTTTTGAACAGGCATGCCGTACTGTTTTTTCCGAGCCGCCCGTGGATATTCTGTATCGCGAGACGATCGAAGTCCCTGCAAACGGACGCGTATTCAGCGTTGAATATCTGCCGGGACAGTTTGACCAGCGTGCAGATTCTGCCGTACAGTGCGTTCAGTTTTTAAAAGCGGAGGAGCAGCCGATTATCCGTACCGCAGTTACTTATTTGATTACAGGAGATCTGACAGACGAAGAATTTGACAAGATCAAGGCTTACTGCATTAACCCGGTGGATTCCAGAGAGACCGGTATGGAAAAGCCAAAGACACTCGTAACCGAGTTTGCAGAGCCCGCAGATGTCAGGATTTTAGACGGCTTTACTACGCTGGATACAGACGGATTAAAACAGCTGTACGATTCTCTTGGTCTTGCGATGACCCTGCAGGATTTCAAGCATATCCAGAAGTATTTTGCAGGCGAGGAAAAGAGAGATCCTTCCATGACGGAGATCCGTGTGCTGGATACCTACTGGTCCGACCACTGCCGCCACACCACCTTCGGCACCGTCCTGGATGATGTGACGATCGATGACGCCGTGGTGCAGCAGGCCTTCGACCGCTACATGGAGATGCGCCACGAACTCGGTCGCGACGCCAAGCCCGTCTGCCTCATGGACATGGGCACCATCGGCGCCAAGTATCTCAAGAAGACCGGCGTCATGACCGATGTCGATGAGTCCGAGGAGATCAACGCCTGCACCGTCAAGGTAAAGGTCGATGTCGACGGCGAGGACCAGGACTGGCTGTTCCTGTTTAAGAACGAGACCCACAACCACCCGACCGAGATCGAGCCCTTCGGCGGTGCCGCCACCTGCGTGGGCGGTGCCATCCGCGACCCGCTGTCGGGCCGCAGCTACGTCTATCAGGCGATGCGCGTGACGGGTGCGGGAAACATTTATCTGCCTGTGTCGGAGACCCTTTCCGGAAAACTGCCCCAGAGCGTCATTTCGAAGAAGGCCGCGGCGGGCTATTCGAGCTACGGCAACCAGATCGGACTGGCTACGACCCATGTCCGCGAGATCTATCACGACGACTATGTCGCCAAACGCCTCGAAGTGGGGGCTGTGGTGGGGGCCGTGAAGGCTGCGAACGTCCGCCGCGAGCGTCCCGCACCGGGCGATAAAATCATCATGTTCGGCGGCCGCACGGGCCGCGACGGAATCGGCGGTGCGACCGGCTCTTCGAAGGAGCACGACGCCAAGTCGCTCGAAACCTGCGGCAGCGAGGTGCAGAAGGGCAACGCCCCCGAGGAGCGCAAGCTCGAGAGGCTGTTCCGCCGTCCGGAGGTGACGCGCCTCGTCAAGAAATCGAACGACTTCGGTGCGGGCGGCGTCAGCGTCGCCATCGGCGAACTGGCCGACGGGCTGGACATCTACCTCGACCGCGTGAAGACCAAGTACAGCGGTCTGAACTCCACGGAACTCGCCATCAGCGAATCGCAGGAACGCATGTCGGTGGTGGTCGAGGCGAAGGACATGGAGGAGTTCATGGGCTACTGCCGCGAGGAGAACATCGAGGCGGTGCACGTGGCCGACGTGACGGACACGGCGCGCATGCGGATGTTCAACGGCGACAGGAAGGTCGTGGACCTCAAGCGCGAATTCATCGACAGCGCCGGGGCGAAGCATTATGCCGAGGCGCGGATCGGCGTGGTGGAAAACCGCGATCCCTTTGCCCGTGAAGTGGCGGGGGAGACCCTCGCCGAGCGTTTTACGAACAACCTCAAGGATAACAATGTCGTCTCGCAGCGGGGCCTCGTGGAGATGTTCGACGCGACGATCGGCCGCTCGACGGTGCTGATGCCCTTCGGCGGCCGCATGCAGCGCAGCGAGACGCAGGTCTCGGTGCAGAAACTCCCCACGGACGGCTATACCGACACGGCCAGCGTCATGGCCTTCGGCTACAACCCCTACGTGGCTTCGTGGAGTCCCTACCACGGCGCGGCCTATGCCGTCGTGGAAGCTGCGGCGAAGGTCGTGGCCGCGGGTGCGCGTTACGAGAGGATGCGCTACTCCTATCAGGAGTATTTCGAGCGTATGACCCGGAATCCCGAGTCGTGGGGCAAGCCGCTCGGCGCGCTGCTCGGTGCGCTGAAGATGCAGGTCGAACTGGGCCTGCCTTCGATCGGCGGCAAGGACTCGATGTCGGGCACGTTCCAGGACATCAACGTTCCGCCGATGCTGATGGCCTTCGGCATCACGACGGTCGACGCTTCGAAGGTCATTTCCACCGACCTCAAAGGCGCAGGACATCGCATTTACCTCGTCCGCCATACTCCGCTGGAGAACCGGATGCCCGATACGGCGCAGCTGAAGGAGAACTTTGCGTTCGTCAGCGGGCGGATCGAGTCCGGGAAAATCCTCTCGGCGTGGTCCGTGGGCTTCGGCGGCGTCGGAGAGGGCCTTGCCAAGATGGCTTTCGGCAACGGCGTCGGCGCGGAGATCACCCTCGACGAGCCGAAATTGTATGAATACGCCTACGGTTCGATCCTCGTCGAGTGCGAGGGCACGTTGGAATATCCGCATGCCGAACTGCTGGGCTTCACCGTCGCCGAGGAGGCGCTGACGGTCAACGGGGTGAAGATGCCGCTCGAAGAGCTTTACAAGGCCAATACGGAGAAATTTGCGGCCGTTTACCCCGACAAGGGCCGGAACTCGGCGGAGGTGATGACCTCCGCACCCGCCCCGAAAACGTTCGTTTATCCCGGCGAGGCGGTCGAGACCCCGGTGGTCTATATTCCGGTGTTCCCCGGCACGAACTGCGACTACGACACCGCCAAGGCGTTCCGCGCGGCGGGGGCCGAGGTCCGGACGAGCGTCTTGTGCAACATCGCCGGCGACGACGTTTTGCGCTCGATCGCCGAAATGAAGGAGCATATCCGCCGGGCGCACATCTTCGTGCTCGCAGGTGGTTTCTCGGCGGGCGACGAACCCGACGGAAGCGCCAAATTCATTGTCAATGTGTTGAACAATAAGGATATTCGCGACGAAATCCACGCTTTGACCGACCGCGGAGGCCTGATCCTGGGCATCTGCAACGGTTTCCAGGCGTTGGTCAAGTCGGGCCTTTTGCCTTACGGACGTCTGGGCATGGTCACCAAGGAGTCGCCGACGCTGTTCCGCAACGACGTCAACCGTCATATTTCGCAGATCGTCTCGACGCGCGTCGCGACGACCGCTTCCCCGTGGCTCCGCGGCTTCCGTCCGGGTGAACTGCATTCGATTGCCGTCAGCCACGGCGAGGGTAAGTTCGTGGTGAGCGAGGAGCTTGCCCGCGAGCTGTTCGCCAACGGGCAGGTGGCCTTCCAGTACGCCGATGCCGCAGGGAACCCCACGGCAGAGGCTCCCTGGAACCCCAACGGATCGTCGTACGCCATCGAGGGCATCATCTCGCAGAACGGGTTGATTCTTGGAAAAATGGGCCACACGGAGCGTTACGAAAACAACCTGTTCAAGAACATCGCCGGCAACAAGCAGCAGTCGTTGTTCGCCAATGCCGTGGCCTATTTCCGCAAAGTGCAATAACCTTAAAAAAACGATAACCGATGAAAACCTCCCTGTTCCGATTTTGCGGCGTGCTGCTTCTTGCGGCGATGCTCGCTCCGGTCTGCGTTCATGCCCGGAAAAACCCGAAGAACCCGAAAAACAACATGCGCCTGCTGTACTGGAACATTCAGAACGGAATGTGGTCCGGGCAGGGCGACAACTACGACAAGTTCGTGGAGTGGGTCAGGGCGTACGATCCGGACGTCTGCGTCTGGTGCGAGGCGCAGTCGATCTACAAGACCGGCACGGCCGACAAGATGGATGTCGCCGACCGTTATCTGGTCGGGAACTGGGGCGAACTGGCCGCCCGTTACGGCCACAAATACTGGTATGTGGGCGGACACCGCGACAATTACCCGCAGGTGATCACGTCGAAATACCCGATCGAGAACGTCGAACGTATCGTCGGCTCGAAACCCGACAGCGTGGTGACGCACGGAGCGGGCTGGGCGCGCATCGAGAAGAACGGCAAGACGGTCAACATCGTAACGCTTCACACCTGGCCGCAGGGGTATGCCTTCCAGGCTAAGGACCGCGATGCGAGCCGTGCCGAGAACGGCGGCGACAAATACCGCCGCATGGAGATGGAATACATCTGCAACCATACGATCCATTCGGTTCCGGGCGCCGAAAAGCAGTTCTGGATGATGATGGGCGATTTCAACGCGCGTTCGTCGCGCGACAACTGGTTCTACAAATATCCGGCGGGCGACACGCGTTTCCTGGTGCACGACTACATTCTCCGGCACACGCCTTATGTGGACGTGATCGCCGGGAAATATCCCGGGGAGTTCAAGACCACGACGGGCGGCAAGTCGCGCATCGACTTCGTTTACTGCACGCCGCCGCTCTACGAGCGCATCACGCATGCCGACGTGGTGACCGACGCCTACACCGAGCCGGTCCGCGACCCGGCCAAACTTTCGAATTTCTGGCACCCCTCGGACCACCGTCCGATCGTGGTGGACTTCAATATGAAATGAGACAACGAATCAAATAATCAAAAAACACCCAAACAACATGAAACAGCTCGAAATGCTCTACGAGGGCAAGGCAAAACAGGTTTTTCGCACGGACGATCCTGATAAGATCATCATCCACTACAAGGATGCCGCTACGGCTTTCAACAACATCAAGAAAGCTACGATCGAGAACAAGGGCGTGCTGAACAACGCCATTTCGACCCTGATCTTCAAGGAGCTGCATAAGGCCGGCGTGAAGACCCACTATATCGAGACGATCAACGACCGCGATCAGGTCTGCCGCCGGGTGACGATCATTCCGCTGGAGGTGATCGTGCGCAACGTCATCGCCGGTTCGATGGCCCAGCGTCTCGGCATCGAGGAGGGCACGCAGCCCTCGAACGTCATTTTCGACATTTGCTACAAGAAGGACGAGCTGGGCGACCCGCTGATCAACGACCATCACGCCGTTGCGCTGGGCGCCGCTACGTACGAGGAGCTGAACGAGATGTACGCCATGACGGCCAAGATCAACGAGGTGCTCAAGGAGCTGTTCCTGAAGATGAACATCAAGTTGGTGGACTTCAAGATCGAGTTCGGCAAGACGTCGGACGGCGAGATCGTGCTGGCCGACGAGGTGTCGCCCGACACCTGCCGTCTGTGGGATGCCACGACCAACGAGAAACTCGACAAGGACCGTTTCCGCCGCGACCTGGGCAAGGTCCGCGAGGCTTACGAGGAGATTCTGGCGCGCCTGCAAAAAATCGTCGGGTAGTATGATGGAAGTGATCCGCGACCGTGAATTGCACGAGGAGTGCGGGGTGTTCGGCATCTACGGAGTGCCGAACGCCGCGTCGCTGACCTATTACGGTCTCCACGCCTTGCAGCACCGCGGGCAGGAGGGGGCCGGCATCGTCTCGGTGGACGAGAGCGGCACGTTCCGCCGCATCAAGGGCGGAGGGCTGGTGACGGAGGTTTTCGACGAGGCGAAACTCGCCACGCTGAAAGGTTCCACGGCCATCGGCCATGTGCGTTACACCACGGCCGGAGGCGGCGGCATGGAGAATGTCCAGCCGTTCCTCTTCCGCCACAACACGGGCGACTTCGCGCTGGCGCATAACGGCAATATCGTCAATTCGGAGTTGCTGCGCCGCCACCTCGAAAACAAGGGCAGCCTGTTTCAGTCGACTTCCGACAGCGAGATCCTGGCCCACCTGATCAAGAAGGAGACGCGCTACCACGACCGGCCGCGCATCTTCTCGATCATCGACGCGCTGAACATGCTCGAAGGGGCTTTCGCCTTCCTGATTATGACGGCCAACCGCATCTACGCCTGCCGTGACAAGTACGGCCTGCGTCCGCTGTCGATCGGCAAGCTGGGCGACGGATGGGTGGTGTCGAGCGAAACGTGCGCGTTCGACGTGCTGGGCGCGGAGTTCGTGCGCGACGTCGAGCCGGGCGAGATCGTGACGATTGATAAACAGGGCATCCGCAGCCGCGACTACTCGATGTACAAGCGTCACGAAATGTGTTCGATGGAGTACATCTACTTCGCACGCCCGGACAGCGACATCGACGGCTGCAACGTCCACGCCTACCGCAAGGAGTCGGGACGCCTGCTCTGGAAGGAGGCTCCCGCCGAGGCGGACATCGTGGTCGGCGTGCCCGATTCGAGCCTCAGCGCCGCGATGGGTTACGCCGAGGCGAGCGGATTGCCGTATGAAATGGGACTTATCAAGAACAAGTATATCGGCCGCACCTTTATCCAGCCCTCGCAGGAGCTGCGCGAGAAGGGCGTGAGGATGAAACTTTCGGCCGTGCGTTCGATTGTCAGGGGCAAGCGCGTGGTGCTGGTCGACGACTCGATCGTGCGCGGCACGACCTCGCGGCGCATCGTCACGATGCTCAAGGAGGCGGGAGCCACCGAAGTGCACGTGCGCATCGCCAGTCCCCCGATGACCGATCCCTGCTTCTACGGCGTGGACACCTCGACACGCGAGGAGCTGATCTCGGCCCGCAAGAACACGGCGGGGGTCTGCGAGGAGATCGGCGCCGATTCGCTGGTGTTCCTCTCGCCCGAGTCGCTGTTGAAGGCGGGCAGCCGCAAGGAACTTTGCATGGCCTGCTTCACGGGGCAGTATCCCACGGCGCTCTACCAGTCGCCCGAGGAGGCCAACAAAGACGTAAAATGTTAGAAAACCTTAAACCATAAATCCTATGGCTCAAAGTTATGAAAAGGCCGGCGTGAATCTCGAAGCCGGATACGAAGTGGTGCGGCGCATCAAAAAGCATGTGGCCTCGACCTCGCGTCTGGGTGTGATGGGCAACATCGGCGCTTTCGGCGGTATGTTCGACCTCTCGGCCCTCAAGGTGAAGGAACCGGTGCTCGTGAGCGGGACCGACGGCGTGGGAACCAAACTCAAGCTGGCCTTCGAGATGGACAAGCACGACACGATCGGCATTGATGCCGTGGCCATGTGCGTCAACGATGTGCTGGCGCAGGGCGCCGAACCGCTGGTGTTCCTCGACTACGTGGCCGTGGGGCGCAACGAACCCCAGAAGATCGAGGCCATCGTCGCGGGTGTCGCCGACGGCTGCCGTCAGGCCGGCTGTGCGCTGGTGGGCGGCGAGACCGCCGAGATGCCGGGCATGTACGCCGAGGGTGAATACGACATCGCCGGATTCACGGTGGGCGTCGTGGAGAAGTCGCAACTGATCGACGGTTCGAAGGTCAGGGCGGGCGACGTGCTGGTGGGCGTTGCGTCGAGCGGCGTGCACTCCAACGGCTTCAGCCTCGTGCGCAAGATCGTCGCGGACAACTGCCTGAACCTGCGCGAGTCCTATCCCGAACTGTCGAACAAACAGCTCGGCGAGGTGCTGCTCACGCCGACGAAAATCTATGTGAAGCAGGTGCTGGAGGTGGTTCGCAACTGCGACGTGCACGGCATCAGCCACATCACGGGTGGCGGTTTCGACGAAAATATTCCCCGCATCCTCCGCGAGGGGCAGGGGCTTGAGATCGACGAAGGGTCGTGGGAGATTCTGCCCGTGTTCCGCTTCCTCGAAAAGTACGGCAAGGTGGCCCACCGCGAGATGTTCAACATCTTCAACATGGGCATCGGCATGGTCATCGCCCTCGATGCCGCCGAGGCGCAGAAGGCCATCGGCATCCTCACGGAGCAGGGCGAGCGTGCCACGGTCATCGGACGCGTAACCGACACCGAGGGTGTCGTCATCCGATAGAGGGATGCGGCGCCTTGCGGTTTTCGCCAGCGGCAGCGGCACGAACTTCGAAGCCATCGTCACGGCCTGCGAGCGGGGCGTGCTGGATGCCGAAGTCGTGCTGATGGTCTGCGACAAACCCGGTGCGAAGGTGGTCGAAAGGGCTGCCGCTCACGAGGTCGGGGCGTTCGTCTTCGCGCCGAAGCAATATGCCTCGAAGGCCGACTACGAGCGGGAGATCGTCGCGCGGCTGGATGCCGCGGGCGTGGAGCTGGTCTGCCTGGCGGGCTACATGCGCATTGTGGCGCATTGAGGGCAATGCAGATGTTGCCGCCTCTGGAGAAAATAGTGCTGGCATTG
>OGWT01003424.1_pt1 | contig 9920 bp, 8 predicted proteins | sample 1576101 | NCBI WGS metagenome assembly OGWT01 (sample SAMEA3541481, study PRJEB24748) | human gut metagenome | biome: human gut; feature: human-associated habitat; material: faeces | place: China | collected 2012 | reverse complement strand
ATGTCACCGTAGGTGACAAAAGGGACCGCTCAGTACGAGATGCCCGACAGGGCAGCGGAGTCGATTCGCCCTTTATGAAAGGGCAGACCGCAGGAGGCGTGACGGGCGAACAATGTTCGCCCGCATCCCCTCTTGAAAAGCTGGCACACAGCACCGGTCAAATTCGCTTGTTCCCGGCAAAATCACGCTTAAAAATCCACCTGTATTTCTTGCAAAACAAGTCCTGCAAACAGAAAGGAAATCGAGAAACATGAAAAAATATCTGATGATCCTGGGCGGTTTTACGGGGATCTTGTTCCTGTTCACCGTGATCCCTGCCCGGTTTTCGGCGCAGCCGGATCACGCTGCAGAATATTCCGCCGCCACCCCTGTCACGACCCTTTCCGCCGAAGAGAGCGCCGCCGCACCGGAAAGCGAACCGGACAAGGCGGCGCTGTGCGAGACCTACCGGATGCTGGACATCACCAGCGGCAAGGTGGAAGAGATCTCCGTCCGGGACTATGTGATCGGCGCAGTTTGTGCAGAGATGCCGGCAACCTTTGAGCCGGATGCGCTGAAGGCGCAGGCAGTGGCGGCGCACACCTACGCCGAGCGGCAGCATCTCCTGGAAAGCGCCAGTCCCACCGCAGCGCTCTGCGGCGCAGATTTTTCCAACGACAGCAGCCAGTACCAGGCATATTTCACGGAAAACCAGGCACGGCAGTACTACGGGGACAACTTTGAGACCGCCTATGCCAAGGTCACCCAGGCGGTGGACGATGTACTGCCCTATGTGCTGGAATACGACGGCGCACCCATTATTGCGGCGTTCTGCTCCATGTCCGCCGGCGTCACAGAAAGTGCAGAAAACATCTGGGGCAGCAAGGTGGAATATCTGGTTCCGGTGGAGAGCCAGGCGGACACCTCTGCCCCGCGCTATCTGGAAACGGCGCAGTTCACCGGAGACGAGTTCCAGGCGGCGGTGCAGTCCATGCTGCCCGGTGCAGTCTGGGAAGAGGACATGGCGAAATGGGTGCAGATCGGAGCAAGTTCCCCGTCCGGGACTGTGCTGGAAGTGACGGTGGGCGGCGTTTCCTGCACCGGGCAGCAGCTGCGTGAGGCGCTGGGGCTGCGGTCGGCGGTATTTTCCGTGGAGGTGCTGGACGGCAGGCTGGTTTTCACCACCAAAGGCTACGGTCACGGCGTAGGCATGAGTCAGTTCGGCGCAAACGCCATGGCAAAGGACGGCGCAGGCTGGCAGGAGATCCTGGCGCATTATTATCCGGCGGCGGAACTGACAGAGGGACAGGTCGAATCGTGATTCTGTCTCTGTTGCACAAGTACTTTCCACAATTCTTTCAACATTTTAACAGATGAAAACAAACAGTTTTGTGGAAAGTTCCGCAGTGTTCGGGAAAAGGCGTGCATATTATACAATTTTTGCATAAAAATTATCCGATCTGCCCCTTGACAAACCGGATGGATTCGGGTATAATAAAGACAAAGAGAGCGTACCGAAAACGGTCTGCTCCCACATGAGAATATGGAAATAGCCGTCTTAGTTTGGTCGCTCGAGACGGCTATTTCCGTTTATTGAAGCTCAGATACGCAAGATATGCTCGGAACACTTCACAAACAATGTTAATGCACTTGACAAGAATGTCCAGATTCATTCGCATTCACTCCCTTCCGGGAGTTGGATTGACCGCCGTAGACCTTTCGGTACGCTCATGCTGTTAATTATAGCAAAACCGGACCGTTTTGTCAAGATTTCGACAGAACAAATTATCCGGTCTGCCCCTTGACAAACCGGACGGATTCGGGTATAATAAAGACAAAGAGAGCGTACCGAAAACGGTCTGCTCCCAAATTTAGCACTTAAATAGCTGCCAAAAGTCGGGGAAGGACTGGGCGGCTATTTTCCTTTTCTATCGTCATGCTGCATGATCTGAATGACCTTGCAGATAAAATTCAAAAGTTCCAAAACTTCCAATAAGCTCATGACATCACCCCCTTCCTGTAAAAAAGCAGGCGTGGGAGCAGGATTAGACCGCCGTTACATACAACTGTATGTTTTTCGGTACGCTCATGCTGTTTATTATAGCAAAATCAGACCGCTTTGTCAAGAATTTGACAGCTTGAGCGAGTGTTCTGATTAAGCGATTCCGGGTATCACAAAACCAAAGAGAGTGCGCCGAATGGCGGTCACTCCCGTTAAGTTTAGACTGTTATAAGAAACAGCCGCCTTATGTAGGAGTTAGGCAGCTGTTTCTCTTTTCTGCTGTAGAATATCTGCAAACAAAAAGCGGACGTTTTCCCGTGTGGGGAGACGTCCGCTTTTCGCAGAATGTGTGACATTTCATGAGGATCGTCACAAAATGTCTTTATAAAAGTTGTTTCGAAAATGTCATTACACTTGCGCAAGCGTCTGCCGCAGAACTGCCAGATCCAGCCCGTTTACCGTGCCGTCCCCGTTGCAGTCTGCCAACGCCGCAGCGTCCTTGGGCAGGCTTTCTACGCCCAGAAGATACTTCTGGAGAAGCACCAGGTCTGCGGCGGAAACGCTGCCGTCTCCGTTGCAGTCCCCCAAAAGCGGCTTGTCAGAATCACCCTTTACCGCCAGGAGCTGCTGCATCAGCGTGTCATCATACATCTTGCAGTTGTTCCGGTCGTAGTGCAGGTTTGTCATATCCCACAGCACCGGACACATATCCCGCTCATATGCTGCGCCGCAGACAGAGGACAGGAACTTCCGGACGGACTCCTCTTCCTTGTTCTTTTTCGGGCAGCCGTACTCTCCGATGATGACCGGGATTCCCTTGTCCACATAGGTGGTTTTCAGAAGATCCATGTTCCGGTTCAGTTCCTCGAAGTCTGCATCTGTTCCCCAGGTGGAACGCATCTTGCCCCAGTCTGCATCCTCTTCCAGGATGGCAAAGCCGGAGGGCGTATAGTAATGCACCGAGACAGCGCAGCGGTGCGCCGGGTCGTCCGGCATCTGGAACAGACTGTCACAGGTCAGTTCCACGTCGGTGTTATAACCGGAGATGAGCAGGTGGCGCTGGGGATTGTTGCCGCCGGAGGAGCGGATGATGTCCACAAAGGTCTGGTTGATCTCATTGACCAGGGCATAGGATTCCGCCTTGCCCTCTGTTCCGCCCCAGCGGTTCCACAGGCTCTCCCAGCCCAGTTCTTCGTTCTGGGACTCGAATATCAGATAGTCGTCATAATCGGCAAAGGCATCGCTGACCTGTGTCCAGATCCGCTTGTACTTCTCCATACAGTTTTCCTTGTCCGTGGGGAAGTTCGCCAGCCAGCCGCCGTCATAGTGCAGATTGAGGATGACATACAGACCGCAGTCTCTCGCCCAGTCCACCACTTCCTGCACCGCAGAAAGATAGCTGTCACTGATGGTGTAGTTATCCCCCATCAGATTGGTCCACGCCACCGGAACACGAAGAGTGTCGAATCCGGCGTCAGCGTAGCCCTGGATCATCTGCTGGGTAATCACCGGACTGCCCCAGGCGGTCTCATAGGATTCCGGCGTGCCGTCGCCCCACTGGGCGATCCAGTCGCCGCAGGATTCATAGGTATTGCCCAGGTTGATGCCGATGCCCATATCCTTTACCAGCTCGGCAGTCGTAATGTCCCGCATCGGGGACTGTTTCTGGGGCAGCGCCGCAGCAGAAACGGCACAGTTGCACCAGAGCATACCGGCAGCCACTGCGCCGGCAAGTATTTTTTTCAGATTCATGGTCCTTTTCCCTGCGGCAAAGCGCCGCTGTGTCACTCTATTTTTATGCCGGCACGGACACACGTCCCTGCTTGCGGAAGTCCGTAGGCGTACTGCCGCAGTTCTTCTTGAACTGGCGCAGGAAGCTGTAGGTACAGCCATAGCCGCACTGCTCTGCGATCTCACCCACCGTCAGTCCCGTGGAAGAAAGCAGCTCTTTGGCACGCTGCATCTTCGCACAGGTGACATCCGTCATCACCGTGACCCCGAAGGTCTTTTTATAAAGGTGCTGGAGTCCCGAGCGGCTCATGCGGACAAAGTTCAGCATGGAATCTACCGTACCGAACTGTTCCGGCGTCTGATAGATCCGCATCCGCAGATAAGTCAGCTGCTCGTTGTTGTCCTTGAGCTGGAGGGTGCTGTGGTGGTCGCCGGCGCTGTATTCCCGGCGGATCTTCATCAGCAGGATGTTGGCGTACTGGTGTTCAATCTCGCTGTGCATCAGCTCTGCCGAGTAATGCTCATACGCCATCTTGCGGATCAGTTCCGACAGCTCCGCAGCGTTCTGGGTCTGCACCGGCGTATCAAAGGGCATTCCCTCATTGCGCAGGGCGATCTCTTCTTCCGGCGTCATATTGCAGTAAAACCAGTCGTCCGTATAGACACCGCTCTCCGCCTCATAGCGGCAGGTAGCGTGGGGCGTAAAAAACAGAATTGTATTCTTTTCCAGATGCAACTTTTTCCCGTTCAATAACAATCGTGCAGGTGTTTTCACCAAAAGGAACAGATAACAGCCCGGTCCGTCCGGATAATCCATCACAAAATCTGCACCGTGGGTATAGTTGTGTCCGATAACTCCAATTTTCATGATGTTCTCCTTTGCGTTCGTCGGATCGCCCCGTCTTTTTCCGGAGAACAGTAGGAAAATCCGAGACAGATCCATTTCAAGTACAATTGCATTGCCTCTATTATAGCATGATTTTCCATCCAATGCAACCACAAATTTTGCTCATTTTATGCACATATCGTGCAAACAAGCAGAATGTTGCGCATCAAATATTGTGTAAGGCAATATCCGCATTATCAAAATCATATTTTCGCAGGATACTCCCGTGAGATGCACGATGTGTGGGGTGGTGAGGCGGTGGGATTTTGCAGGCACGCCGCAAGTGCGGATGGGGATGCCGGAGAAGATAATCATACGTGAAATCATAGATAGCAGCCGCATGAAGTGCCAGGTCGTCATGTATCTGCTCGTAGTCATAATAGCCCAGAATGCCTCCCGGTTCATATCCTCCTTTTCCTTTGGAAGACTGACCGGGGTCCAGAATCGGGTTCATGTAATAGGTACCTACCAGCCAAGTATTGAAAATATCTGCGGCAAACGAAGCGTATTTTTCCTCTTCCGTCAGCCAGTAGAGGAACGCTGCCTCTTCCGCCAACGTCAGAATCTCCACATTGTTGGAGCGTATCATGTGGCCTGACTCCTTGTAGGGCACCAGGACTTTAGGTGCCGAGGGGTCTGTCCGGCTTACGACCCACATGTCTCCGGTTTCATTGTAGGGAGTGCGCTCTTCCAGCGGGACATTGTAGAACTTGTTCCATGTCCGCATTCCCGGCATACGCACGGTCGGTACGGGCGCATTGCCCTCGCCACGTTCCCAAGTCTCATTCTTCAGGTAACACTGCGTGTAGCGTTCACCCTCTTTCCAATACATGGCAATGCGTGAGACAATCCATTCCGGATCCGTCCGGTGGCGTTCCACGTATGGATTCACCTTATCTTTCAGACGATTGTATGCCTCCTTTGCCCAGTCGCAATGCTCAATCTTCTCTCTGATGAGCGGTTTGTCTGAATCGGAAACATAAATAGAAGGATGCGTAACTGCCCACAACGGAACTGACAGCCATTGGAGCAATAGGATAATCCATGTTTTCTTTCTCATAATTTCAATCAATCAAATTGTTTTTCTATTTAGGGTACTAAGCTGAGACGGTCTCAGATTATAAGCTGAAAGCGTTTCAGCTATTAAGGTGACAACGTTTCAGGTAAAGGCCATTAATTCCTGTCAAGGAGATAACAAAGATAGTTCTTATTTAGGTATCTGTGTACTATACGACATTTCTGATACATTCAGAGAATAATAACACGTTACTTCACCGGATATCATTTTTTTATAATATAAATATATTGCTTCTCCACTGAAATCTACATCTCTATATGCTTGCGGTTGAAAATCTTCAGGCATATCTTTAATGCAATAAACCGTATCTAACAGTCGTCCGTCAGGCTCTGAATAGGCATAAATTTCCCATTCGTTTCTTAAATGCATCAACCTTCCTTTCCGGTTTGATACTTGAAATGGAGTTTGCGGTTCTTCGGGATATATGCGACCGTCATCTTTGTTTTCATCATCTTTGCAACCGACCAGCGCAAAGCACAAAAAAGTCAGCAAATAAACTAAATGTCTTTTCATAATTTCAATATTTGCCAATAAATGATACAACTAAGATTATAGGAAGCAGAAAATCTGCAACCTAAATCTTAGTCCTATTATAAACTTTTATTCTTACAGTTCTTTTATCAGCACGCAAGTCCACGGCAACAATTCACAATTCAATGTCAATGTTCCGTTTTCATCAACCCGCAATGTTTCTTTCTTTGTCTCCCAAGCCTTTTGCTTCAGATAGGCAATGTCTTCACGCGTGGGCGAATGTGGGGCACCTATCTCTACATAATCATCATATACGTTACCATGATTCTTATCCAGTGTCTCTACGATGAATGTAGCTCCCGGTTTCAATCCTTCCAAGGACATATTCAATTTTTTGGAAGAGGCATCCATATAGTTACTGAAATTCTTGGCAGAAGGGACAGCTATTTCATACTCTTCCGGATAGTTGAATGCAAGGGCGGTAATTTTCCCTGTTTCTGACGAACGACTCACAAAAAGAGGATCAGCATAATAAAGTTTTTCATCGCCTAACTGGTGCAACATCCGATAAGCATGGAACGAAGGTTTTACCAGTCCTTGAAAGTTTATCATACCGAAACCTCCATGGAAAATGCTTTCGCCACCACCTTTTTCTTCAAAAATATCCGTAAACGTCCAATACATGAGCGAGTTAGTCAGACCGATACAATCCAAGTTGGCTTTCAGGATATAAGCGGCCGGCGGTAAAATATCATGCATCACATCACGGCTATTCGGGCTGGTGCTCCACTCTGTCAGGTGTATTTCCGCTTGGGGGTATTTGCTGTCCGCCAATTGTTTGCGAATCCAATTGATGTCGTCTCTCAATGAATAAACATAGCGCACGGCATCTTTGCTGCGACCGGATTCCGGGTCGAGTGCATAATCCGTGGGATAAGGATGGGTAGCAATGAAGTCAAGGGGCAAGTTTTCCTTTTCACAGTAACGGATGAAATCCTCAATCCACGAACCTTTCCACTGTTGTTTGTTGATTTTATCTTGTGAATAAAAACGTGACTTGGATTGGTCGTAAACCTCACCATCAAAACGGGTGTCAGCTATAAAGTTACTGGTAGCAGGTCCGCCCACCTTCAAACGTGAATCCACTGATTTGACAGCCTTTGCCGAAGCCTTGTAGAGTTTGAAGTAATCACTCTTGGTTCCGTCAAAAAATCCGGCTTTGGGATTCATGTTCAGATTAGGTTCATTCCACACTTCAAAATACCATGTCAGGACTTCGTCGATACCATAACGGTCCACTACGTGCTGTGTGAAATTCTTTATTAGGTCGTGCCATTTTCCCAACCGGCTTTCATCAAAGGTTATCCGGTTCTGATACCACATCTGCATCTTGCTGTTGTCTGCGGCAATCCCTTTGGGGAAGAACGAAAGTTCCACAAACGGTTTCACACCGACAGCCAACATACGGTCGTATACTTCATCAATATACTGCCAGTTATATACAACTTGTCCATTCGGCTTCTCAAAATAGACAAACATGTCATCGTCAAACAAGCCATGCATACGCAGGTACTTGAAACCGCAATGTTCCTTCACTAGTTTCAACTGTTCCACCCAGCTTGTACGCAATCCCTCATTGGCGCGTCCGGCACAAGTGCCCTCACTCCAATAATGTAGAAACGGTTCTCCTTTTCCTTTGGTATCAATCTTCTGTGCCATTGCGTTTTGTCCCCAAACAGACAAAAATAATCCTGCTATAAAAAAATACTTCTTCATCATACTGTTATTACTTTTTATTATGTTTATTACCATTTACTATTGTCGTTACCAAACGAGAGATAATGGGACTCCCGTAGAAAGAAGCCGTAAACACTATCCCGTTTGTTTATCCAAAGATAAGCACCTGCCCATCCCGGAGAGCTGATTTGATAGGCTTCACCGGTCACGTCGTCAACCAGTTCCCTCCATTCTCCAAAGCCATAGATACCAGTGTGGTGTTTTCCCAATGCTCTTTCTACATACTCACCCGGGGTCACTTTGGCAACCCCCACTTGGTCGGCCTGCATCTCACGAACGGTTTCCGGCTTCAATATTACTTTTCCGTCAATGCTTCCTTTTAACATGATTTAAGTTTCATCGGTTACTTACCTGATAGTGGAACCAATCTACATCAACAAAACCACTTTGTCCCCCGTCATCATACGTAAATACGCCAATCATGTCCCCTCTGAAATTAGCCGCTTTCATCGGATAGACACTTCCTAACTTATGATAGGTTATCCCATCAAAACTGTATTGAAAACCAGCCTCATCGGTTATTTCTATACTTGTACGCAAGAAAATCACATTCTGGTCGGAAGGCAATTCGGTTCCGATAGCAGCCTGCCCATCCATTTCAAATTCCATTCTACAGACATTATTCTGCTTGGTCACGGCAATAAAAGCGTAATTCTTGCCGCCATTGAAGTGAACCAGCCCGGCCTTTTGTCCGTTGTTCATGCCTGCAATTTCCATTCTTGTCGTGACTACAGCAGAATCGCTACGCATATATCGCTGGTTGATGGTATTGGGTGCCTTGAAAAATCCCTTTCCGCTTACAGACGAGGCATACAACCTCAAGTAGCCGGGACGTTCGGTCAAAGACCACTTGCTTGAATCGGGTACATGGTTCCACATCCATTGCGGATGCAGCTCTGCCTTGTCGAAGTCATCGCTTCCCTGTGGCAGCGTCAACGCATATCCTTGGACAGGCTTGGGCAATTGCCAAGCCATCTGCCCTTCTTTGTCCTCCACATCCACCCCTATCACCGGCCAATCATCTATCCACGTCACCGGCAACAAATGAGGAGGGCGTCCGCAGGCATAATCACGCGTAAACTGCCCTATCCAGAACCACCTACCATCAGGTGTATCCACATATCCACCTTGGCCGGGGATACGCAAGCTATCACGGTTCTTCACCTTTTCCACGGTAAATACTTCATATTTTCCCGGATTACCAGGTCTTCCGGGCGTTCCATCGGGCAAGGTACCATACAAATTGCGCGAGCGGAAAATGTAAGTACCTTCGCCCTGCCCCTGATTGGTAAATTCGATATGCTGCAAGTAATAATAACCGTTCCGCTTAAAGATACGGTTTCCCTCGCTGGAATGATAGGGTGAAATCACCGTTCCACCGTCAGGATACTGATATAAGAAGTTCTTTTTGTCCATGTGGGCCGAATCAGCATCCAACAACGTGGTACCATCTTCGGACATCTGGAAAATATAGCTATACCAATATTTCCTGCCTGGATGACTGGCCACCAGATAAGCCTTTCCGTCTTCATCCCAAAACGGACAAGGATCAGACCAACGGGTCACTTTCAGAAGACGGCCATACTTATCCTTTACAAAACCACTTTTCCAAGGGCCTTCTGGATTATCCGCTGTAGCCATGTAAAAGCCGTCAGTGTACAGATTCACGTATATGTAATACTTCCCATTATGATAACTGTTTGTAGGAGCGTAAACTCCGCCATTATAACGTTCCATTTTCCTTGCGGTGTAGGCCGAGTCCACCGAGCCTAAATCGGTCAAAGCCGCTCCGATAGTAGTCCAATTGACCAAATCCTTCGAATGTAGGATGCTGACACCCGGAAAGCTCTCAAAAGTGGAAGCTACCAAATAATAATCATCCCCGACCCGTAACGGATCCGGATCAGAATAATCAGCCGCAATTATCGGATTGCGATACGTGCCATCTCCCTGGTCCCCCCACCGCCCGTTTAACC
>OGWT01003414.1_pt1 | contig 9948 bp, 10 predicted proteins | sample 1576101 | NCBI WGS metagenome assembly OGWT01 (sample SAMEA3541481, study PRJEB24748) | human gut metagenome | biome: human gut; feature: human-associated habitat; material: faeces | place: China | collected 2012 | reverse complement strand
GAGGGGCGTTGTCTCGCAGTAAAAAAATGAGCAGTAAGGATAACGGTGACGAGCCTGAGGCGGTGCTGGGATGAGGCGTAAAACAAAGCATTTATGCAATTACTGTTTTATGCCTGGGCAGGAGAAAGAGATTTTAAAAACCGGAAAAACTTTGGAGCAGTTTGTTGCAGGGTTGGGGCTTGATGGGATCGAGCTTCTGGTTTACAGGAATGTGCCGTATTTTAAGTCATTTGAGCATTTGGCTGTGGGAGTGCATTTGAATTACTGGCCGATGTGGCTGGCGATGTACCGGAATGATAAGGAAGTCTTAAGTCGATTTTTTACGTCTAAAGATGCTTTGAAGGATTATTACGGTACTACTTATTGTATGGGCTGGCTGCGCAATATAAGGGATAATATCAAGGCGGCGCTGGTCGAAAATCCGGAATATCTGGTATGGCATGTGGCCGAATGTACTTTTGAAGAGGTCTTTACTTTTAAGTTTGAGCACAGCGATATGGATGTCGTGACAGCGGCGGCCGCTGTTTTTAACAGGGTGGCTGACGAGGTTCCCGAAGATGTTCTGGTATTATTTGAAAATTTATGGTGGCCGGGACTACGGCTGACAGACCCTGCAGTAGTGCACGCCTTTTTTGAAAAGATAAAACATAAGAACGTTGGGATCATGCTTGATACCGGGCATTTGATGAATACTAATCCCGAGCTGCAGACTGAAGAGGATGGCATCGAGTATATTTTAAAAACAGTAAAAGCGCTTGGTGAGGACAGAAAGCTGATCAGAGGACTGCATTTAAACTGTTCTCTTTCCGGAGATTATGTTAAAACTTTTGAACGTGTTTTTGATTCGGAAAGCTCTAATATTGAACGAATGAAGCATGTGATAAAAATAGATCAGCACAGGCCTTTTACAGATAAGGCTGTGCAGAAGCTTTTAAGGTTTATTAAGCCGGATTATGTGGTGCATGAACTTGCTTATAGGGATTTCAGCGATTTTGAAAAAAACATTGAGGTACAGCTTACTGCCTGCGGCAGAAAATTGTCTATCGATGACGAAGGAGATTAACGCGTGATTGCAAAATGTAGGTATTTATTAAAGGCTGCCGTTTTAGTTGTCAGTACTGCTGCCGTGTTGTTTATGGCAGGCTGCGGCAAACCTCCCGAAATTGAGACTCCGGCTTCCGGACGTGGTGGTTACAGTGTTGTGGATGCAACTAAAACAAGGCTGGATTTTGAGCATAAGCCGCAGCGCATAGTATCATTGGGACTGAGTGCGGATGAGGTGCTGCTGGATATGGTAGAGCCTGATCGGATCGCTGCTTTGACATATCTGGCAGATGATGCCGGAATTTCGCCTGCGGCAGATAAAGCTGTACGGGTAAAGGGGCGCGTGCAAAGCGGCAGTCTGGAGTCTGTTTTGGCTCAGAAACCTGACTTGGTTTTGGTGCCGAACTGGACAGATTTGAATTTTGTTGAGCTTTTGCGCGGTGCTGGTGTAAATGTTTATGTTTATAAAACGCCGACTACTGTTAAAGAGATCAAACAGACTATTTGTGAGCTGTCAAATGTTGTTGATGAACGTGTTGCCGGCGGTAAGATCGTGGCAGGTATGGAGAAGGAGCTTGCTTTTGTAAGGGCAAGAGTAGGCAATATCGCTCCTGAAGAACATATCAGTGTGATGGCGCTTTCTTATATGGGGCCATTTGGGGCTAAGGGTACTACCTTTGCCGATATCTGTAATTATGCCGAGGTGAAGAATGTGGTGGCGGAATATGACTTGCCGCCGAATGCTGCTTTTTCTGAGGAAACGCTGATCAGGCTGAATCCTGATTTGCTTGTTATTCCCAGCTGGAAGTATGATAACGAGCAGGACCCGTCTAAGATGCGGGAGGAGATTTTGCAGAACCGAGCTTATCAAAGTGTTAATGCTGTAAAGAATAAAAGGGTCGTGCAGCTGCGTGACACTTATTTATACAGTACGACACATTATATAGTTTATGCGATCAGGGATCTGGCTGAAGCCGCTTATCCTGAAAAATTCAATTGATTTTGGAGGTATACAGAAATGGGTATTTTTGCCGGAGCTATAGATTATTTTCAAAGAGGCGGGGCTTGTATGTGGCCGCTTTTGTTATGTTCGCTTGCCGCTATCGCTATTGGTGTGGAGCGTTATTTATATTATAAAAAGGCGCTTTCGAGTACTGATTTTGTTATGGAGTTTTGTCGCCTGATGAATGATTTTAATATTGTCGGGGCACGTGAGTTTGCCGGTATGAATAAGGGTGATGCGGCAGAGCTGGCGACAGAGACTTTGGATATCAACGAGGATCTTGGCAAAAGGCTGGAGTCGATTGTTTATTCTAAGGCTGACAGGGCCATTGACGGTATGGAGCAGAATCTTGATTATCTGAGCGTTGTTATTGGCCTGGCGCCAATGCTGGGTCTTTTGGGTACCATTACAGGTATGATCAGTTCGTTCAACGCTTTGAATGAAAGGGCGCAGAATCCGATGGCGGTAACTGCCGGTATTGGCGAGGCTTTGATAACGACTGTTTTTGGTTTGTGTATTGCGATCATGGGTATGTGCATCTATGCGTATTTGTCAAGCAAGGTCAAAACTGCTTCGTTGAATATTTACGAGGTCGCCAATGTGTTGATTGATATCGTTCAGGCCAAAAATGGCGGCAGTAAAAACTGAGGGGCGGTGTAGAAGATGCGCAGACGACCTAGAAAACAGAGCTTACCGCCGCAGCTGATGCTGAGCCCGATGATAGATATGATTTTTCTGCTGCTGGTATTTTTTATCGTCAGTACGATGTATATGAGCGAAATAAAAACCATCCCGATCAGGTTGCCGGTGGCGCAGAATTCAGAGACCGTAAGCAAAAGTAATTTTGCAGTGACGGTAAAAAAAGACGGCGTATTGTATCTGGAAGATAATAAGATCGAGATGAAACAGCTGGTTGCTAACGCAGCTGCTGAAAGTAAACGTGACGCTGCTTTTTCGGTGATTATCCGCGCCGACGGCGAGGCTAATTATAAAACGGTTATCAAGCTGATGGATGAGTTGAAGGGCGCGGGAGTAACACGCTTTGGCTTGGCAACGGATCTGGGTGATGGCAAATGACGGATAGAGGCAGACGCTTAGGCAAGGGTATTGCCATTGCGCTTGCAGTTCATATTGTTGCCGCAGCTCTGCTTGGCATTTTAGGGTATCGTTTTACGCAAAGACCACCGCAGATTTTAGAGGTGACTTTAGGCGGCGGCGGTGGCGGCGGTGGTAAAGGCAGCGCTGCCGCCGAGAAGGGAACTGCTGAAACTGCTGCTGCTACGGTGCAGCAGCAAAAACAGCAGTCTGCGCCGGTAAGAACAGATGATATAGTTGACAGAAAGCAGAAGCCGCAGACGCAGCAGCAGGAGCAGACCAGACAACCGCAGTCGAGCAGTACGTCGAGTGAAGCGGCTCAGAGTAATGTTAAAAGCGGTGAAGCCGGTGGTACTGGTACCGGCGGCGGTGAAGGAACAGGGGCTGGGACTGGGCAGGGCAGCGGTGAAGGCAGCGGCTCGGGTACTGGCAGTGGTTCTGGAAGCGGCAGCGGCAGTGGGGCAGGTCAGGGAAGCGGCAGCGGTGTTCCGGTAACACCGCCGTATTTAGTATCCAGTACGGATCCTCGTTATCCTCCTGCCGCCAGAAATCGAGAGATCGAGGGTACTGTTTATGTAAAAATGCTTGTAAGTTCGGGCGGCAGTGTTGAGAATGCTTTTGTTGCACGCAGCAGCGGCAATGAGGCTCTTGACGGCGCTGCTGTTGAGGCTGTATATAATTGGAGTTTCAGCCCGGCTAAAGATACATATGGCAGTCCTGTACGTTGTTATATTACGATGCCGGTCAATTTTGTACTGCATTAGGATTTGTTGGAGTGGTGAATTTGAAAAGGGTTGGAATTGAAACTGCGATGATGACACGATATGATAATTTTGACAGTACTTTAAACAGCAGAACAATGAATTGTGCCTGCTGCGGTAAAGAGTTTTTTGGCAATAAAAGCTTGCATACTTATAAAAGAACGATCAACAAGCTGCGTAAATATTACTGCAGTTATTCTTGTTTCAGGCAGTCGGAAGCTGAGCTTGAAAAAATGAAGGGCAAGCGGAAGAGTGATGACAGGAATATAAAATAATGAGGATGGTGCGTATTATGAAAAAACAGTTTACAACTTTATTTTTTGCTTTGTTATTGACTTTTAGTCTGGCAGCTGTCTGTTTTGCTGAAGAGAAACAGGCTGAAGCGCCGGTCGATCCTAACGCTACTAATTTAACTGCGGTATATCCTGTACTTGAGGATGCTGTTCCGGCAGTGCCTGTAAAGCCCGAATCGCTTAAGGATGCTAAGGCAGTGACTGAATATATTGCCGCTGTTGATAATTATTTAAAAGCGGTGCAGAAGTATATTGACGGTACTACCAATGATCTCAACAAGATCATCGGCCAGCGGAACAAGGCGATCGCAAGCGCTAGTAAAGTAGTTGAGGATTATAACGCTTTTTTTGAGGCGAATAAGCAGAAATAAAAGAATATACGGAATAATAACCGTTGATACATTTAATGTATCAACGGTTATTATTCTATTTATAAGTAGTATCTTGTTTAAAAATACTTTTTGACATCAATAATAATACTTATAAGTAGTGCTTAAAAGGCAGGATTTATGCCTTTGTATCAACTGTACACACGAAAAATATTTTGACTGGAAAAATTCACAAATATTGACTGGAAAAATTATGAATGTTAAAATTCAAACTCAATGGGAATAGATATCATAAATAAGAGCTTATTAATAAATAAATATCGATAAATGGTTTGATTTATGATATCAAAGTAAGTGATAAAGGAGCTGTATTTTGGTGAAAAAATTTGAATTGGGACGTTTGATGTGTACAGTGATTTTGGGAACAAGCTTTTTAACAGGATCGGCTTATGCAGAAGAAAATCTGTCGGAATTCGTTTTGGATGGAATAAATGTGACTGCCCTTGGGTATGAAAAGAACAATTTAGACACACCTGCTGACACGGTTATTTATACAGGTGAGCAGTTAAAGGAAACAGGTGCCGGCGATGTGGCGAATGCCTTGAAGTACAAAGGCGGTGTTTATTTTACTAATATGGGGCCGCATGATCAGAACTGGATAACCGGCAGCAGCCAAATCAATTTGCGCGGTATTGATGGCGGTACTTTGGTTTTGATCAATGGAGTGCCGGCTTCATTTAACAATGTTAATCATTTGGATATGCTCAACCTTGATGAGGTGGAAAGAGTTGAAATTGTCAAAGGTGGGGGGGCAGTGCTCTACGGCAGCGAGGCATTAGGCGGAGTTGTTAACATTATAACTAAGGATCAGATGAAAAATTCGCTGCGTGTAGCTGCCGGAAATAAAGGACAGCGTGATTATGCTGCCACCATAGGCATGGGTAAAGCAAGTCTGGCTCTCGGCAGAAATGAATTTGGTTCTACCGGCAATATGACGGAGCGTTTAGGCACTAAAAAAATAAATGGTACTGCTGTTCCCTACTATATTGGATTTGGCGACAGTAAAAAAGATCATCTGGCTTTTAACTATAAATTTGATGACCGTTTTAAATTCAGTTATATGTTCAATAAAAAGAAATATACAACTAATTATAATGATGTAAATGAAAATATTTTACAGCATTTTATGTATGATGACCGTGAACATTATGCACAGATAGCATACAATGATGAAAACGGCTGGGATGCTAAAATTTATTATAATCAGAGACGAATCGAAAATCCTGATTATTATGTAGTGAATCCGACGAATGTAGAGTGGGAGAAAAGTGATCATAAACAGTATGGTCTGGATACGAAAAAAGTTTGGCGCAGCGATAAAGCAACAGGATTGATTGGTATCAGCGCTAAACGTGAAACTTACAAAAACGATAATCAAAAATTTAAAACCTTTGGCGATAGCAGCAGTATATTAAAGGATCCGGCACATTTTGGTACTTATGCGCTTAATAATTATTCTGTTTATGGTTCGTATGATAGAAAACTGAGCCGTGCCACGAATATTATTTTCAGTGCCAGAGAAGATTTAATCAGGTCGGAGGCTGGTGATTATAACGAATTTTTGCCGCAGATACAGGCTATAACCAAATTTGATGAACATAATTCTGTTTATGCCAGCGTTGGAAAATCGTTTAGAATGCCTACTTTTAGAAATCTTTATTATGCCAGCAGTGTAGTTGTTCCTAATCCGGATTTGGAAGCAGAACATGGCTGGAATTATGAAATTGGTTATAAGTATAGTGAAAATGGACGCCGGTTAAATCTTACTGCTTTTAGAATAGACATTAAAGATCAAATAGTAGCTGTTAAAAATTTGGTGGATAATCAGTCTTATCAAACTAATGCTGCCAAATATCGCAATACCGGTATTGAACTGCGGTATGAACAGGATGTCGATAAACATTTTACTTATAATGTAGGTGCGGTGTTTGCTAAACCTCAGCGTATGTATAAGGAAGGTCAGGCTTGGATAGATACTTTGGGCCGTTATCAGATAAACGGCGGTGTAAATTATGTGAATCGTGATTTTAGTGCGGCCTTAAATCTGAGCTATTGGGGCAATCGTTTTAAAAACGGCGTCAGCAGTGAAAAAATTACTGTAACAGAAATATCTTCGCCGCTTTTAGTGTCTAACTTGCATCTTGGTTATAACGTTGCCAAAAACGTGACGGCTACCTTTGATGTCGATAATTTGTTTAATCGTAAGGATATTGCCAATGTTGGCGGAACGAGCAACAATAATTTGTATTATACGATGGGAAGGACTTTCCGCGTAGGGGTGAATTATAATTTTTAGAAGTTGCAAAGGGAAACATAATTATGTTTCCCTTTTGCTTTCCGGCTATGAGTTGTGTTAAAATAAAATACAACTTATGAGTAGGAAGGTGCCGCTATGTTTATTGGACGCAGTGAAGAATTAGGTCTTTTAGAAAAATTGTATGCAAAAAATTCTTTAAATGTAGTACTTGTGAGCGGTGAATATAAAATCGGTAAAACTGCTTTGCTGCAGGAGTTTTTACAAAAAAAATCTGCTGCTTATTTTGCTGCCCGCAATGCGTTGTCAACTGTAAATTTGGCGGCTTTTTGCCTGGAATTAAAAGAGCAGGGCCTTTGGGGTCCAAAAAATGAATTCCGCAGCTGGGATAGTGTATTAAGCACGTTGTTTTTTAAGGCCACACAGCAGCGGCTGGTTCTGGTAATAGATGATGTACAGTATTTATTTGATTCTGCACCGGAATTTTTTACGGCATTTGCTAAATATGCTCAAAAATATAAAAAGCAGTTGAGACTATCAGTTATTTTTTCGGGAGCGCCTTTTGCTGAGATGGAGCGGGTATTGCTGAAAAATCAGGAGATGCAGATAAAAAATTACATTAATGCAGTTATAAAATTAGGCGCTATGGATTATTGGGAAGCACAGCCATTTTTGGAAGGCTTTACAGAAGAAGAGAAATTATTTTTATATGGCGCAGCCGGTGGCAATCCCCATTATATGAGTTATTTGGATGCGGAACTGTCTTTTAAGGACAATCTGAAAAAATTGTTTTTTGAACCAGCAGCTCCATTGTATAAGGAACCAATACAGCTCTTAAAACTTTATTTAAGGGAACCCGCTACATATAATACTATCCTTTGTTCTGTTGCCTGCGGGGCAGGGCGGCTGAACGAAATAGCAGCGGCTGCCGATATGGAATGCAACAAGGTTTCAAAATACTTGAATGTACTGCTGACAATGGGAATTTTGCAGCGTGTCAATCCTGCTTTTAGCAGCAGTAACAAAATAAGCTATTATGAAATTGCTAATAATATGTTTGTTTTCTGGTATCAGTTTGTTTTTCCGTATATGAGTTCGATTGCGATCGGACGCGGGCATCAGGTTCTGCGCAATAATATTATGCCGAGAATAGACTTATTTGCTGCCCATATTTTTAAAAAGATCTGTTTGCAGTATTGTTATAAATTAAAAAAACGCAATGATTTTATGTGCGATTTTGAGCAAATAAGCCCGTGGTGGCAAGGCAGCGGCAGTAATAAAATTTCAGTTGATTTTATTGCTGACGATACTGATGTTATTTGTCTGATTGATTGTAATTGGAGCAATAAAAAAGCTGACAGTGACGTACTGAAAAAATTGCTCGCTAAAGGTGAACATTTTACAGGTGTTGATAAACGCTTCCTATGTTTTTCTAAAAAAGGATTTACAGATGAATGTATGGAAATATCAGCAGGAGATCCGCATCTCAGGCTGATATCCCTAAAATATATGAAATGACTGTTAGTGTAATAGAAAATTTATTGATAGGTGTTTATAAAGATGAGTAAGATAATAGCAATAATGCTTCTGCTGTGTTGTGGAATGATGCTGTTTGGCTGTGCTGATGATAATGGCAGGAGAAAGGCAGAGCAGCAAAAAACTATCGTAGTCACGGATAGCGTTGGCCGTAAGGTAGAGCTTCCGTATCCGCTGGAAAGAGTTGCTGTCTGTAATGTTTATAATGCAGAGTTGATTACTGCTGTTGGTGCCATAGATAAAATCGTCGGCGTTGATAATTATATTTTTAAAGATCAGTCTGGCTTCAAAAACAGATTTAATGAAGCACAGGTATTTGGTATCAGTCAAAATGCGATGAATTATGAAAAACTGGCCGAGTTGTCGCCGCAGGCTGTAATTATTACCGGTGAGGGAACATGGCGGGACGCGCAGGAGATGTTGGACAGGTTTGGAATCAAAGTAATTGTCATAAATTCTTATTATACAGATCAGTTTGCTGATAACTGCAGGCTGATCGGCAGAATTTTTGGCAGGGAAGAACAGGCAGAAGAATTAGTAAATTATTTTAACGATAAACTGGCTTATATACAAAAGCAACTTCAAGGCGTTCCCCGCAGAAGTTTGTATTTTGAATATCGGACTCTTGGAAAAACAGCAGTGCCGGGCGATTATTTTTATAAAATGGTTGAATATTCAGGCGCTGATAATATTTTTGCCGCTGCTAAAGGATCGCAGGTTGATCAGGAAGCGATAATCGAGAAAGATCCTCAGTATATTGTCAAAGTAGCAGATGCCAATGCTTATTCTTCTTATCAGCCGCCGACTATAGAGGAAGAGAAAGCAATCAAAAAGGAGCTTGTTTTACGCAGCGGTTGGGCAGGTATTGATGCTGTACGTAATGATCGGATTTTGCTGCTTTCGCATTATTTGCATGGCGGTGCGTCGAAATTGGTTGGTACGATCTATATTGCAAAATTTTTATATCCGGAATATCTGCCAGAGCTGCATCCTGAAGAAGTTTTTAAAACTTGGCTGGAAAAATATCAGCAGCTTCACTATATCAAGGGGCATGCTTATCCGGAGCTGTATTAGGATGCTTTAAAAATATTATCTTTAAATAATGTCCGGTCGATGTGAGAATTTATACATTGATCGGGTATTTTTGTATTGACACTAAAGTTAAAGAGTGTTAAAATGCAATAGAGTTAGCCACAGCTAACTCTATTGCATTTTATTTTATGAATAAAGTTGTTTATATTGATTTAAATATAGAATGTTTTTGGTTGAAAACAGTGAGCTATTTATTTTTAAGGGAGGCAGTTTATTGATGAGAAAAATTGCGATTTATGGCAAGGGCGGTATTGGCAAGTCTACTACTACTTCAAATTTATCGGCGGCATTGGCGCTTAAAGGTTATAAAGTAATGCAGGTAGGTTGTGACCCTAAGTCTGATTCAACTAAGAATTTGATGAAGGGGATGCGTATTCCTACTGTTTTAGAACAGCTTAAAGAAAAGGGGGAAGCTTTAGAATTAAAAGATATTGTTTTTGAAGGCTTTGGTGGCGTCCTGTGTGTAGAAGCAGGAGGTCCT
>OGWT01003405.1_pt1 | contig 9979 bp, 7 predicted proteins | sample 1576101 | NCBI WGS metagenome assembly OGWT01 (sample SAMEA3541481, study PRJEB24748) | human gut metagenome | biome: human gut; feature: human-associated habitat; material: faeces | place: China | collected 2012 | reverse complement strand
GAAAACAAGTTCAGCGAATACCTGAAAGTTGCAAAGATCAAAGAAGTATCTGACGTGGCTTGCGGCAGCGATGCGGTCAGCAATATTCTTGAAACTTACGGATACCTCATTGGTGAGGAGAGAAAGATCATTGAACTGGCTAATGAAGCAGGCGACGACGTTACTGCCGACCTGATGACAGGCTATCTGAAAGAACAGGAAAAGATGGTTTGGATGCTGGTTGCTTTCAGCACAAAAGGATGCACAGACAAATAATATATAGGTTTAGGTGATAAATGATGGAAAAGGTGATGAAGTGGTGAAAACACTGCTTGGTCACCTTTTCTTTTTTATATATAAAATACTACCGTTAGAACGAATTGCTTAGAAATAAGCGACTTATGAACCTGCCTTGAAAATTGGGTAATGATTTGGTGGTGGTCATGATTTCTGCAGTTTGCTGTGCCTTGCTTCGCTGTCAAATAACTCTTTTCGACTGCAGAGGTAATACATTTCTTGGGATTTAAGCCTTTTACCAAATAGGATTGTGTATATTTGCAGCCAAATTAAGGAGAAAATCTAATGAACAGGATAAAGGAAGTATTGGACGAGAAGGGCATCAGCCAAACAGAATTGGCAAATATGCTTGGTAAAAGTTTTAATATGGTCAATCTATATGCAACAAATAAAGTTCAACCTCCTGTGCCTGTTTTATATCAGATTGCGGAACTTCTGAATATAGATGTTCGCACGCTCCTCATACCGAATAAAATAAAATATTAAAGATAATGGCAAATACCAATTTAAAGGAAGCAAAAGCAGGTAAAAATGATGAATTCTATACCCAATTTCATGATATAGAGATTGAGATGAATGCATATCTTGAATATGACCCTAATGTATTTAAGGGAAAGACGATTCTATTGCCGTGTGACGACCCTGAATGGAGTAACTTCACTCGCTTTTTTGCAGCAAAGTTTGATGAGTTGGGTTTGAAAAAACTTATATCAACAAGTTATGCGCCAGATGCGAAGAAAATGAAACTTTTGCCAGAACCGTCTTTGTTTGAAACAGAAGCTCCACAATTTGACCCAACAAAGGCACAGACAAAAGGGAAAATCTTTGTTTTGGAGCAAGACCACACAGGGGATGGACATATAAATATTGATGACCTTGAATGGGAATATTTAGAGGGTGATGGCGATTTCCGCAGTAAGGAGGTTGTCAAATTGCGTGATGAAGCCGACATAATAATTACCAATCCTCCCTTCTCGTTGTTTCGAGAATTTCTATCTTGGATAGTTTCTGAAGATAAGAAATTCATTATTATTGGAAATATGAATGCTGTAACATACAAAGAAACTTTTCCTTTAATAAAAGAAAACAGAATGTGGATGGGCTTTTCTATTCATAGTGGCGATAGAGAATTTGAAGTTCCAGATGAATATCCACTAACAGCTTCAGGATGGAGAATCGACAATAAAGGTAGAAAATATATTAGAGTAAAAGGAGTACGTTGGTTTACCAACATTGATCACGGTCGTCGTCACGAACCACTTCCATTAATGACAATGGAAGATAATCTTCGTTTCTCCAAACACAAAGAATTAAAAGGCAAAGCGGCATACGACCATTATGATAATTATGATGCCATTGAAGTTCCATTTACTGATGCAATACCTTCTGACTATGATGGTGTAATGGGTGTGCCTATTTCATTTTTGGATAAGTATTGCCCGGAGCAATTTGAAATCTTAGGTCAAACACAAGGTGACTCTGGTAGGGAACTTGGATTGCGTCCTTATCCTCGAGAGTTGAAAAAGCTAAATCCAAGTTTACGAGATGGTCAGCTTTATTATATGGAAAACGGAATACCGCAGAAACCATATGCAAGAGTTTTAATTAAAAAAAAATGTAATTTATGACGTACTTTGAAATCTTAGGGATAACTGATAGACAGAATACATCATGCCTAAGAACAAAGATATATATATTGATGATAGCCTAAAATACAACGACTTAAATGCTCGAAACGTTTTAAAAATCGGAGATAGACATATTCCTATGTATGCACGTTTATTAATTAGAAAGAATTGATTTGATATGTCGTATCAGAACTCTCGCATAAACTTGAGTGTAGTATCCTCCATTAACAATGTAGTATGTATCGTTGGAAGGTATTTCAGAATGGTGCAGAACTGCTCCATCATTAAGTTTTGTCACCTTAGATTCTTTTCCATGACGATCTATTTGCTTTTGCTCTGGGTAAAGTTTGCAAGCACCACCAAACCATGTCTTTGTTATCCCTAAGATTTCAACTTAAAACTAAAAATTAAAAACATTATATCATGACTCAACATAATGCCATCAAGCTTTTTGAAGCTAAGAAGGTCCGAACCGTTTGGGAAGATAAAGAAGAAAAATGGTATTTCTCAATAGTAGATGTAGTGGCAGTCTTAACAGATAGCCCTAATCCACGCAAGTATTGGAGTGTATTGAAAACACGCCTAAAAAAAGAAGGCAGTGAGTTGACTACAAATTGTAGTCAACTGAAAATGAAATCAGCTGACGGAAAAATGTATTTAACTGATGTTGCTGATACACAGCAACTTCTTCGCGTTATTCAATCTATTCCATCGCCTAAAGCAGAACCTTTTAAGTTATGGATGGCGCAAGTGGCTGCAGAACGTCTTGACCAAATGCAAGACCCCGAACTTTCCATTAACCAAGCATTAATGGACTACAAACGGTTGGGTTATTCGAATAATTGGATTAACCAGCGACTCAAATCCATAGAGATTCGCAAAGACCTTACAGACGAATGGAAACGACACGGACTGCAAGAAGGAGTGCAATTTGCTACCCTGACTGACATTATTTATCAGACATGGAGTGATATGACCGCTAAGGAATATAAACAATTCAAAGGTCTGAAAAAAGAAAATTTGCGCGATAATATGACCAATAAGGAGTTGGTGCTCAATATGCTGGCAGAACTTTCCACCAAAGAAATCTCGGAAAGCAAGAATCCCGAGACTTTTAAAGAGCACATGGATGTGGCGGAAGAGGGTGGAGAAATAGCCCGTAACGCTCGTATGGAATTGGAAGCAAAAACAGGCAAGGCAGTTATCAGTCCATTGAATGCTAAGACTGGCATTGCCATTAATCCACCGCAAGAGAGTGAAAAAAATAAATAGTAACTATAAACTATTGATATATGAAGACAACATTACATACTGAATGGACGGTTGCAGATGTATGCAAGGGTTTTACCTATAATGAATTGGAAGGAAAAGGCTTATTCGGTCTTGACGGTAAGCTGACCATTCAGCCAGAGTATCAACGTCACTATATTTATAATGATGGTAAACGTGATGTCGCTGTAATAGATTCATTGCTTAAAGGTTATCCCATCGGTCTGATTTATTTCAATCGAACTAACGATGGCAGGTTTGAGGTGCTTGACGGACAACAACGTATTACCTCTTTTGGACGATTTATTACAGGGAAATTTGCCATCAAGGATGTAAATGATAATGTACAATATTTCTCGGGATTGGCAGAAGAATTACAACAACGTATATTGCAATCCGCTTTGCTTATCTATGAGTGTGAGGGTGAGGAAAAAGAAATAAAGGAATGGTTCAAAACAATTAATATTGTAGGTGTTCCCTTGAAAGAACAGGAATTACTGAATGCGATATTCTCTGGTGAATTTGTCAATGCGGCAAAACGAGTGTTCAGCAATTCTCAAAATGCAGAAGTTCAAAAGTGGGGGCATTACATAAAGGGTGATATTAAACGTCAAGATTATCTTGCCGAAGCTCTTAAATGGGTCTGCGAAAGTAAAGGTATGGACATAGATGCATATATGAGTTTGCATCGCCATGACAATTCCATAAATGAATTGGAGAATTATTTTCGCTCAGTTATAGATTGGGTCTCAACTACATTTACAATGGTTGAGCATGATATGTGCGGTCTGGAGTGGGGAAGACTATATGAAACTTATCATAATACCCCTTATAGCGTTGACTATGTAACGGAACGAGTGCATGCACTACAATCTGACGAGTGTGTGAAATGCTCTCGCAATATATATGAATATGTACTTGGTGGAGAGCAAGATAAAAAAATACTCGATATCCGCATTTTTGAAGAATCTACAAAAAGAGCAGCTTACAAGCGTCAAACAGAAATAGCCAATAATAAAGGAATATCCAACTGTCCGCTTTGTGCTATTGGTGACAATGCTAACAAAACACGCGTTTATAAAATCACAGAGATGGATGCCGACCATGTGACAGCTTGGAGCAAAGGTGGTTCTACCAGCATAGACAACTGTGAAATGCTATGTAAAACTCACAACCGTTCCAAAGGCAATAGATAAAAGCAAGAAGAAATGCTGATATATCTTATTTTGAGGTTGTTGTGTGACATTAAATTACTCAAGATATGTGTATGCAGAAATCATTCCGAGAAATTTCTCAATTTTGGTGTGATGCTAAACGTCCAATTGTAAAGCATTCCACTATGTGTGCCTATAGGCTAACACTACAAACTCATTTACTCCCATGTTTTGGAGAAATGACTGTAATAACAGAAAATGAAGTACAGCAGTTTGTAATAGACAAATGCTTTTCGGGGCTGGCAAAGAAAACGGTAAGGGACATTGTCGCTGTATTAAAGTCTATTATTAAATACGGAGGTAAACACAAGATGTTTCCTTTTGAGAATTGGGATATTGAATATCCTACAGACACTGAAGTGTACCGTTTACCTACATTGACATTGAATCACCAACGTGTTCTAATGGTACATCTGATGACAACTCCCACACCACAAAATATTGGCATTCTATTAGCACTTTGTACAGGTATGAGAATTGGTGAGATATGTGCTATGAAGTGGGAAGACGTGGACTTTAAACAAAAGATTATAACTGTGAAGCACACTGTAGGAAGGGTGTATAATTGTGAATTGAAATCTACAGAAAAGATAGATTCTTCGCCCAAAACAAAAAATTCTTACCGTGAAATACCAATTTCAAAACAGCTTTTGAAAGCTATGAGAATCGTGAAGAAATTATCTTCATCCCCCTATGTTGTAGGAACTTCAGGACAGTCAAAAGAACCTCGTTCCTATCGTGATTATTTTGCTCGGCTATTAAAGCGACTTAATATTCCTCCAATCGTCTTTCATGGACTAAGACACACATTTGCAACAAGATGCATAGAAAGTCAATGCGATTACAAGACGGTAAGTGTTATACTTGGGCATTCCAATGTGGCTACAACACTTAATCTTTATGTACATCCCAATATCAATCAAAAGAAACGATGTATTGAGCGAATGCACAATTCATTGGGAATAGCAGAACCATTAGAATAAATTTCAGTAAGGAAAGGACAGAGCTTAATTCTCTGTCCTTATTAAGAGAAACCTATTTCGAAAGTTGCTACAGATTATAACCTAATTCCCTAGTTTGGCTTTATTCCCTGTTTGATTTGCGCACGATTAGCTAACTCAACTTGTTCTTTGAACCAATCACCTATATGTCGGCTACCAACCGCAAGTACAAGCTTACCCTTGTCTGTTACTACCGTAAAGACGATGTCTTTCCATCTATGCCACTGAAAGCCAACCACTGCCTAACTACGCTGATTATCAGTTAGAAACCTGTATTTCTCCTATTATTGTGTTCTTAGATATTATTTTTATATAAAATATACTCATGATATAATCGTGATCTTTCTTTTATTTCTGCCGGCTTTTTGGGAGAGGTGGGATTGTCCTTTTGACAAATTGCATTTTTAACCGACTGAGAATCGGCTGTTTCCGACAGAATCCCTTAAAGATAAAAAATACGCGAATGAAAATGAGCAAGCAGCACTCTATTAGATGATTATCTAAATTATTACATTCCTTTTAGCTCAAAAAGAACTTCCCGAAGTACACTTATTAATGAAAATCCTGATAAGAATAAGTCTTCTTTCCGGATGTAGTAATCATATCACTCGGATGTAGTAATCATATTGCCTGGAAGTAGTAATCATATTACCCGTAAGTAGTAACCCTTTTTTGCATAAACAGCTTTCAAACGCGCAATAATATGCAAAAACAGCGCATGCCTATCCATTACTTATTCACCGAATATTCTGGAATGAAGATTTGTAAATCAATGCATGTTAGAGAAAACAAGAATATATTGTCACCTTGAAACGTAATAAGGGTTATTAGCTGTCAATCAGGCAAACCATAAATAGATAAGGCCGTCGAATATATCCGATAAACAGGTATCTCAAATCTCGCAAGTGAATTATATTTATTTTTTGCACAAATACTCTTGCTCTTGAAATATTTTAATATATTTGCCATCGAAGTACAGAGGCGTCTGTGGCTTCATCTTTTTAGAGAAAGAATTGTAAGAAGCGTTGTGCTTTATTCTTGTCATTGAGAACCTAGGAAATTTTCAAGAGAACACAAGAATGGCATGGTATGTTTCCTACGCTGGTTTCCGGCGTGGGTCTGCTGTCCGTCCATTTTGTGTTTTCGGGTTTTCCTAGGACCTTCAATGACAAATGGTGGCACGCAGTTCCACGCTTTTGTTTTATTAATAGGTCTTTGGGGAACTTGGAGACCGAAATTTCTAATACTATGTACGACGAAGCGTATAAAAAAGAGTTAGCCTACGAAAGGATTCAGAAGGTTTGGGAAGCAATGGTCAGTTGCATTGAAGATTGGCCAAAGACAAGGTTTGAACACCCAATGATGAAATCTATATTGATGAAGAAAATTGTTTTAATTTATTTGGCAACACTCTGTTGCGTATGTGTGAATGCTGTAGATATCAAACGCTATGTGAAGGAAGGCGGCACTGGAAACGGGCTTACGTGGGAAGCTCCCACCGGTGACCTGGCATCCGTGCTCGGCTTGGCTTCTCAGGTTGACAATCTGACTGTGTATGTAGGAGAAGGAAGTTATGTAGGAGATTTTGTAATCCCAAGTAATGTTTCGGTTACAGGGAAATATGATGGAAAAGACGGCTATATAAACGGAAATCTGCATACACTGTTTATAGGAGATATTACATTGAATAGTTTCTTGGGCTATGCTGAGGTGGAGGGTAGCGTAAAGATGTGCAATGCTACGATGGTGCAAGTGACTGTGAGTGATAGCCGGCAAGAATATGATGTGTGGGTGGAAAACGCCAATGGCCTTGATAAAAGTCTTTTGAAAGGTTGTATTATTACTAACAATAATATTGGATTGCAACTCACCTATGGAGTGGCGGAACTGGAACGTTGCGTAGTTTACCAGAATAAGAAGTGGGGTGTTTATGGAAAGAGGGGGCATCTGGAAGCACGGTTCTGTCAGTTTAGCGAAAATGCCTCGACGGGTATTCAGATGTATTCCACCGATGTGAGTTGCCGTCTGTATCGGTGTTATATTTCAGAGAACAAGGGAGGAGGCTTTCATGGTGCCGAGACTCGTGACGCCATGTATACCGATAGTCGGCAACGTTTCATCAGCTGTTCGTTTTTTAATAATCATTCCCAAAGTACCGGTTCGGCCATTTGGGCCAGAAGTCGTGTTTATGTCGATAACTCGCTTTTCCTTTTCAACCAAAGTGAGGCTGCCGACGGAGCCGCCATCTACTGTATGTTCGATGGCAATCAGTTTGTGAATTGTACCATTATGAATAATAAGGGAGGTGTCTGCCTGTCGAAGAACTTTGGGGACAGACCGGGCGGAGAGCCTGATCCTTTACTCGTGAACTGTGCGCTGTGGAATAATGGAGAGGATTTTGTAAATCCTTTCAACCGGACTTATAAATTGCAGACCTGTGCCATGCAAACCGGTGGATCGGGCATTCCGGAACTGGACGCAGAACGGGGATTGATATTGCTCGAAGCTGAAAACGAAGGTACTACTCCGGGAGGAATGTATATAGCGTTAGACAGTAATCTCGTACCCAAGCCGGGGTCGTGCCTCATCAATCGTGGGACTCCATTGAATGATACTGAAGCGCTTGACTACAATGGACGGCATATCGGTGCTTTAGGCGGTACGGATATTGGTGCTTGTGAGTATCAGGGTGAATATAAATGGGTACCGAATATTCCAGGGATGAAGTTCTTCAACATTGATTACCGGTTGGCTTCCACCACCTATAACGGCACTGCTTATTATTCTCTCATCCCCAAAGGTTGTGAAGATCCCGATACTAAAAGAATTGAGACAACGTTTGCTACCATCTATTTGGGGACGAAGCGTAATGCTTATGCCGCTATACCGGATACTCCTTTTATGGCAGTCTATCGTGAGGGAAAGCCTGGTGAGAAAGCGTTGTGCAATATCTTGGCGAAAGATGAGAATGAAGGCATCTTCCGCTGGAACTATGTGGAATATATCAGCGGGAAAACGCGTCCGGTTGTGAAGAAGCATCCTAGCTTGAAGAACTACTTTCTTATCACCGTAGACGGGCGAACTCAGAATTTGAAGATGTATAACTAAAATCTATATATGGTATGAAGAATTCATTTTGTGTATTGCTTGCCGCTGTTATCGTGGCATCGTGCAGTTCCGTTCCCGAGAATTTTGTAAAAGTGGATGGCGGAACGTTCATGAAGGGATGGACTGAAAAAGAGCGTGCGTTGTATAAGGTCAATTATGGTAAAGACGAAGACCCTTTAGCTCCTAAAGAAATGTCGGTGGAGACATTCTATATCTCCAAATACGAGGTTACGGTTGGTTTGTGGTATGAGGTGATGGGATATATTCCCGAGAAAATCACTTATGCGGAATGGTCAAAAGAGCCTGATTGTCCCATCATGGGCATCACTTGGCTCGAGGCGGTGAAATTCTGCAATCGGCTGAGTGCCAAGGAAGGCTATAAGGGATGTTATGACTTTGGGGAACTGGATAAATACGGACGCTTTGCCGGGACAACATTGAAACCCGATGCCGAAGGGTATCGTTTGCCCACTGATGTGGAGTGGGAGTATGCTGCCCGTGGCGGAAAGCAAAGTAAAGGTTATAGGTTTGCCGGTAGCGACAGTCTGGATGAAGTGGCGCACTGGAATGCCGAAGTGCCCAGCAAAGTGGGAATGTATAAGCCTAATGAATTGGGTATATACGATATGACGGGTAACGCTGCCGAATATACTTACGGAATATCACCTGATGTGACTATTGGTAAGGCTTTCGCTACCGTGCAGGGAGGGCACTATAATGGACGTCGCGGAGGTGCTAAACCTGAGAACTTTGTAATTTATAAAGATGATACTTCGTGGGGTGAAGGCCCTGACGTTGGTTTACGTTTGGTTTTTCAAAAAAAGAAATGACATGAAACGGATTTTATTATTAGCGGTATGCAGTAGTTTGCTGACGGCTTGCGGTAAGCAGGATAAGGCTGGAGTGGAGGGACCTACGGGCAATGTGGAGGATGACTTTGTGTTTGTGAAAGGCGGCACTTATCAGATGGGAGCTTCCGAAAAAGAATTAGGGCTTTTTCGTTGGACGGGAGGCAATATTATGGAATCGTATGTCCCCAAGACGGTGACAGTGGGAGATTTTCGTATCTCCAAGTATGAAGTGACCTTGAAACAGTTTAAGGAACTATTGCCCAATGCCAGATTGCTTGGGAAGAATGTCGATGACAATGCACCGGTGTTTGGCATTTCATGGGAAAGAGCAATAGAATTCTGCAACACCTTGAACGAGCGTGAAGGTTATGACGGCTGGTATAAAAAGGAAAGACTGCATCGTTATGGTTACGACTATGTGTTAAAAGAGAATGGTAATGGCTACAGACTTCCCACTAATGAGGAATGGGAATACGCCGCCCGTGGCGGAAACCAAAGTAAAGGGTATGCTTTCAGTGGCAGCGATGATGTGATGGAAGTGGCGCATTTTGGTGCCGGTGTGCCTTGCAAAGTAGGTACAGCCTGGCATCGCTGCGGTTCAACGGAGGACAACAAGCCTACCGCTACGACGC
>OGWT01003404.1_pt1 | contig 9981 bp, 8 predicted proteins | sample 1576101 | NCBI WGS metagenome assembly OGWT01 (sample SAMEA3541481, study PRJEB24748) | human gut metagenome | biome: human gut; feature: human-associated habitat; material: faeces | place: China | collected 2012 | reverse complement strand
TCTCGCCGCTCTGCTGTATGGGGGCAAAGTAGGCGGGGCGGCACTGTACATCGTAAATGACGGCGTATTCATCCACGGCGGCCTCCGCCAGCGCCTGTGCATCCTCCCGCAGGGGAGCGGTGCAGCGATCCGGGGCAGCGGGGGTTCGCCCGGCCATGACGGCGGCCCGCAGGTCCAGATAATTCTGGATGGCGGCGAGGATGTCCTCCGACGGGAGGGAGGCGGTGCCGCAGCCGCTGAGATAGCCGCACAGATCGGACTCCTCGCAGTCGTCGCCCACCACCTGCCAGCCTTGAGCGGTACGGTTCAGGGTCAGATGGTGCAGAGAGCCGTAGCCGAAGGTATCGCCGGTGGTCTGGGTGAGGTCGCTGGAATAATTGGCCTCCACCCGGAGAGAGGCCCACACCTCCACCGCATCCTCGCTGCGGTAAATCGGGTTCATGGGATACACCTGTACCCGCTGCTCTCCCCAGATATAGCTGGACCACAGGAAGCCACGGGTCAGTGCCTCCTGACGCAGGGTGTCCGTGGTATAGGGCTCCTCCGGCAGAGGATCATCGGGTCGGGCCAGAGCGGTGCAAAGCATGGTGGTATAGGAGAGGATGGCCTGCTGCTGTTCCTCCGTCAGGGTCTCCGCCTCCCCGGCCAGCTCACAGGTAATGACCGGCTGGAAGGGCGCACGGCGCAGGGCCTCGTCCTCCGCCGTGGGGGCCTGAGGTGTGGAGGGGCCAGAGGGAGCGGCAGGGGATGTACCGCAGCCGCTGAGAGCCGTTATCAGCAGCAGTAGGACGCACAGAAGAAGTGATAGGCGGCGGAACATCTTTGCGCGGATCTCCTCCACGGCTTCCCGCATTTGCTCCAACGTCTTTTCTGCCATGGTATCTCAGTCCTCCTCGGTATACTTGGCGCGCTCGCCGCCAATGAGCTTCGGGCGGGTGCGGGCGCACAGGATATTTGCTTCGCCGATCTTGGAAAGGCTCAGCCGCACCGGCACGGCCACCCGCTTCAGGTGCATGCCGATGAGGGTGCCGCCGATGTCGATGCCCGCGTGGGCGCGGATCTCCTCCACGGCCACCGGGTCCCGGAAGTTCTTCCAGCAGGTGGTGGCCCAGCTGCCGCCGGCATGGGGCCGGGGCACCACGCACACCTCCTCCCAGCCGTATTTTTCCGCAGCTTCCCGCTCGATGATAATGGCCCGGTTCAGATGCTCACAGCACTGCGCTGCCAGCCAGATGCCGTTTTCGGCCAGCACCGGGGCAATGCCTGCATACACGGCGCGGGCCGCTTCCAGGCTGGAATCCTTGCCGATGTGCCCGCCCACGATCTCGCTGGACGAGCAGCCCACCACGAACACATCGCCTTTTTTCAGCTTTGCTTCGGCCAGCAGTTCGGTCACGGCCTGCCGGGCCTCCTGTTCGATCTGTTTCTGAAATGCTTCTGTCATATCAAAACACCTCGGTCTTTAAATGCGTGCCGACAGCACCTGTGCGCTGTCCGCCGCGCCAAAATACACTTTGCTGCCCACCGGGCACACCGCCGTGCAGCTGCTGCCGCCGGTGAACGTCCGCTTCCAGCTGCCGTCGGCGGTGCTCACCGCCTCCGCGCAGGGAGCGTCGGACGGCAGGCCGAACAGCTTTTCCTGCAGATTCTGACCCGCCCGCAGGGCGATGCCCCGCAGCAGGGTGCTGTCGGCGTTCTTTTCCAGCCAGCCGCTGCGGGCCCAGCGGTAGCTGATGTACAGGGTGCCGTCGGCTTCCATGGCCAGTGCACCGGGGTAGCCCGGCAGGCCGGAAAAGGCACTTTGGCAGTTTTTGCCGCCCGCCGTCAGTTCCCGGGCGTCAGCGTCCATGCTCCATACACAGCGATTGCCCAGATCCGAAACATACAGGGTCCTGCCGTCCGGGCTCAGGGCCAGGCCGGATGCCCCGGCCACGCCGCCGACCACCCGCTGCACCGACCGGTCCGCCGGGTCGTACACATACACCCAGCCGGTGCCGGTGTGGGCCAGCAGCTCGGTGCGCAGGGCCGCTTCCAGCCCATTGTCCACGGCTTCCCCGCCCGTCACGGCAAAGTACACCTTGCCGTCCGGGCCGGCCTCCACCGCAGAGACGGCCCCCAGCGGGGCCCCGTCGATCTGGGTGACCACCTGTTCCACGGCCGCGCCCCAGCTGTCGTGTCTTGCACGGCACAGGGCCCCGCCGCCGGGGGTGAGGACGGTCAGCCACAGGTCCCCGTCTGCATCAAAAGCAAAGCCGGTCAGCTCTCCGTCCACGCTCAGGATGGCCGAAAAGCTGCCGCCATCGGTGCGCACAAGGTCACTCTTCCGCTTTTTCAGGGTGGCGCCGTTGTACGCAGCCGCATACACAAAGCCGTCCTGCTCACGGATGCAGTCCACGCCCTGACAGTCTCTCAGTGCCAGCACATCCCGGCTGTCGGCAGAAAGGGCTGTCTGCACGGCGCCGGTGCTCTGGCGCACCTCCGGCGCGGTGTAGGCCTGCGGCGGGGTGTCGATGGGCCGGAACACCAGCGCATACACCAGTGCCAGCAGGATGCCCACCCCGAACACGGTGCTGGCGGTACGGAACCGCTTGAGCAGCGCATCCCGCTCGGCCGCCATCTGGGCCGCATATTCGGCCCGGCGGCGTGCCGCCCGGGCGTTGACGCGGTTGGCCCGCCGCATCCAGCGGTCCACGAACAAGGCCACCTGCGGCCCCACCGTGAGGGACGCAATGGCAAGGATCAGCAAAAATTCAACCAGTCCGATTCGCATGCAAAAATTTCCTTTGTCTGTCTGAAAATGATGGAACTCCCATCCTGCGTTAGTATAACATTCCCGGCCGCAAAGGGCAAGCGGGACAAAAAAGAACTGCCACACAGCATCGTGCAGCAGCTCCGGTTTTCAGGTTCTCTTTCTCAGCCGTCCCTCGATCCGGCCACGCAGAGGGCAGTACCATGTATAGTAGCGTTTCTTCAGCAGCCGCTGCAAAATGCGGCTGACCGCGCTGGGCTTCGGCTTCCAGCTTTCGGCATAGCGGTGGATGGAGTAGGTCTTGGGCGTCACCCGGAGCTTCCGGGTGGCAAACTCCATCGGGCAGAAATACTCTGCCGGAAAGATCTCCATTTCCGCGATGCTCTGCCTTGTTCCGTCTACGCGCACGCCCAGCGTCTGCAATACTTTTGTATTCCGCTCCGGGCAGGGCGTCAGATCCACGCTGCCGTCTGCCTTTATAAAATCCAGTGCATCGTAATCCCGCAGCAACGCCTGCACCACCGGGTTGCCCTTGCACGCCCCGAACCCCAGCCCGGTGGCTACTTCGTTGTTGTTCTGAAACCCCATAAACCCGGGCAGTTCCAGCAGCTCATCCAGCGGGCGCACCAGCTCCACGTCTGTATCCAGATAGATGCCGCCGTACTCGTACACCACCGCCAGCCGCGCATAGTCCGATACAAAGGCGTATTTCTTTGCCTCGTAGGCCTGCTGTGCGTAGCGGTTTGCGCTGATCTCAAAATTCTGCTCGTTCCACTCGATGATCTTGTAGTCCGGGCAGTATTTCTTCCAGCTTTCCATGCACTTGCGGTCCGCTTCGCCGATCGGCCCGCCGCCGAACCAGCAGTAATGAATGATTTTCGGGATACTCACACACAATACCTCATCTGTTGCTCTGCAAACGGCCGCTGTTTTTCTCCGCATGGCGTGCCTTTGCACCTTTCTCAACAAGTTTATTATCCTATACAAAACACGCAGTGTCAAGCACTTTTGCGCAAACGACCCTGTGCAGCACACATTTTGTGTGGTATACTGGGGTGTGTGAAGGGGTTTTCAAATGCTTCACGCAAGTTTCACAGGATTTTCCAATTCTTCGATTAAGATAGATGTGATTCAAGCTGATAGGAGGGACCTGTTTTATGGCAAAGATCCTGATCGTTGACGACGAGCCCCGCATCCGGGAGCTCATCCGCGAGAATTTACAATATGCGGGCTATGCGTGCGAGGAAGCCGGTGACGGCTCTGCCGCCCTGTCGCTGCTGTCCGGCGGCGGGTTCGACCTGGTGATCCTGGACCTGATGATGCCCTTTATGGACGGTATGACCTGCCTGCGTGAGATGCGCACCCGCCACATCAACACCCCCGTGATCATCCTCACTGCCCGCGGCGAGGAATACGACAAGCTGGCCGGTCTGGAGGGCGGTGCCGACGACTATGTGGTCAAGCCCTTCTCCCCCCGGGAGCTGGTGGCCCGCGTGCGTGCCGTGCTCAACCGCACCATGCCCCGGGCGGAAACTTCTTCCGCCACCATGACCTTCGGGGACCTGACCATCGACACCGCCAGCCACACCGTGCGGGTGGCCGGGGAGGATGTGGCCCTGACCCCCAAGGAGTTCGACCTGCTGGTGTTCCTGGCCTCCAACAAGGGCATCGCCCTCAGCCGCGAAAAGATCCTGCAGAAGGTATGGAACTACGACTACTTCGGCGAGGACCGCACCGTGGACACCCACGTCAAGATGCTGCGCGGTCACCTGGGCAAATGCCGCAGCTACATTGCCACCGTGTGGGGCATCGGCTACAAGTTCGACCCCGACGCAGTGCGGTAAACGGAGGCTGTGCAGTTCATGCGGCGAACAAACAATGCCCGGCACGGGCTTGGCATCCGCGGGCAGCTGATGTTCTTTTTGTGCTTCATCTGCCTGTTTCTGCTGGTGCTGTTCTGGATCCTGTCCACCCAGCTGCTGGAACCGCTGTATACCCGGCACATCGAGCGGCAGCTGACCACCCAGGCCGAAAACGTGGTGTCTCAGCTGGACGACGCCCTGGCCGAGGGCACTACTCTTTCTTCCTGGTCCTTCGGACGGCTGTATGTCAACACCGGCTTTTTTGACAAGCTGGCCATAGACCTGTATTCCAAAGGGGCGCTGAGCAGCTTCTGTGTGGACATCTCCGATGATATTTCCCTGGCCATCAATAGTGCCGTCGGAAGTTTTCATGATGATTTCGGCACGTCCGTCCCCATCGAAGTCATAAACCATGAACTGGGTGTAGTGTGCACCTGCACGGATATTGCGTCCCATATCAATGCGCCAGAGTCTTTCGCCGGTTAGACGGTAGCAATCAAAGAATACATTGCCTGTATACCCGTCGTGGGCATTGTCATGAGCATTTGTAGGGTCCCATTTGAGAATGATCTCATATTCTCCGTTGCCATCTACATCTCCGATGGAAGCGTCGTTGGGAATATAGGTATATTTCTGTCCCGCAGGAGTTGTGCTATCTGTCGGAGGATCAAGAGGAATATTGATATAGCCTGTCGGTGCGTTGGCAGGCAAGGTGTAGCTACCTTCGATGTATCCGGTTTCTGCACCGTCCACAACTGGTTTTATGGTATAAGTAGCTGCTTTCTTACTTCCATATGTATCCCGATAAAAGGTTCCTGTTGTGGCAGGTACTTCAGCTACTTTCTTTCCGTCACGATAGAGGTTGAAAGAAGTGTTTACCGGATCGGAAGAGAGATATCGCCAGGAAACAGCTACTTCTGACTGGTTTTCGCGGATAGCTACCACACCTCTTCCCAGCTTTTCCTTTTGCAGCTTCGAATAGTCATAAGCCGGAGCATTAGCCGCTATTTTGTATCTTGGTGCAGTCAGGGCACCGGATACTCCGATGGAGATCACTGTAATTGCTGCAATACTTATCAAGAATTTTAAAGAAGGTTTTTTCATAATACTTGTAGTTCTCATTAGTTGCAAAATTACGACTTCATACGGGATCTTTCCATGGACTAATATGCAATATTTATGGAATATCGTACAATTATCGGCTCATCTTAGAATTTATTGCCATAGATTTTCCTTAAACTCAATCTCAACGATACGTAACTCGTGGTTAGCTTTATCCCCATTCTTGGCTTTGAATAGATCCAGTTCATTAGCAACAGGAGCAGCTACTTCTACAATTTGTCCGAAAGCATCTCCTTCTTTGCTGGCTCCCTTCAGACGGACGGTAATCTCGTCGGTTAATACGGGCTTCACTTTCAGATGGACATATCCCAGACTTTTTGCAGTTTCTCCACTCCAGATCAGTTCGTCACCTGCATAAATTTCCAGCGGGTAGCTGCGCATACGCCACCCGGTTAGTTTCAGACACACTTCATCTACCCGTGCAGCACGTTCCAGATGATAAGTAATCCAGGCAGTGTTTACTTTACCGTCATTTTTCCATTCGCTCAGTTCATTATCATCAAAGCTATGGACAGCATCTTCATTATTGGCACCTGCCACGGCGGATAAAACGGCAATATCTACCTTGGTATCTTTGTAAGAAGGTGTGAGTGGAGTTTCTCCGCGGGTTAACCAGCCTTCCAGTTTATTTCCGGGGATATATTTGCTTAGCCCGTCTTTCATTTCTACCGGTAAGGATGAAAGACTGATTTCAGCTGGTTTCAAGCCATCTGCTTTCGCTGTTATGCGGACTTTTCCTGCGGTAGTCAGAGAGCGGAGCAGGGCACGGTTGATGCCACATTCTACGGGCAAATCTTTTGAAAGAATATAGTTGTCTTTTCCTTGTGCGATGCCTCCACACCATTCGGCAGGGCCTTCCACTTCAAAATGTATCAGATCATTGGCTAACGGGCAACGTCTTCCATGCTTATCCATAACTTCTACCTGAAGCAACACCATGTCTGCACCGTCCGCTTTCCATCCGTCAGGGCTCTGAACAAAAGTCAGTCTGATTTCTTCCGGTTTTCCTGCCGTTTGGAGTTCCGTACGGCAACATTCTTTGCTTGTTTCATCATAGCCTATGGCTTCCAGCTTTCCTGTTTCGAACTGTACATCTTTGAAAGTATACAGGAAATGATATTCCCGTTCACCTTCTCCCAGAGATTTTCCGTTCAGGAAAAGTTCTACTTTGTCAGCACCGGAAACCACATATACCGGTTTTATTACATCTTCTTTGTAGTTCCAGTGTCCGATGATGTGAATGCGCGGCTGCTCTATATCTACCCAACCGTCCCACATCACCTGATGGGCATAAAATGCATCCTTTGGAATACGCATGGCATCTGTCACTCCGCTGCGACGATAGTTTTCTTCACCCCGAAAGTGGGTATTTGTATCCGAGAAGATAATTTTCATTCCACCTGAACTGATACGTGTACCTGTCCCCGGACGTTCCTGCCAATAGTCGAACCAGCGGCGTATATTTTCAACAGCCAGCATATCCTGATTATGGTTGTAGTCGCTTGCATCCTTTCCACGGTACAGTGGTCCGGCACCTTCTTTATGGTAAGGATAGCTGTATTCATCCCAATACTTGCGCAGTCCTTCGTCACGGCTGTATTCCATAGCCCACATGGGGTGATGGGCACTTTTGTTGATGTAAAGCATTTCACCGCCATATTCAGCTTCCCGTATATCCAGCATCTCGCGCGATCCGATGGCTCGTCCGCCGTACGGATCATATTCGTCACGTATGGTTTTCATTTCCAACATATGCTCACGGCTGATGGATTCGTTTCCCGATTCATAGAAAAGGATGCTTGGATTGTTACGATTGTATATGATAGCATCGCGCATCAGTTCTTTCCGTTGCTCCCATTGCCTGCCGACACAGTCCTTTTCAGCGTCACCTGCCGGCATAGCTTGAATCAGCCCTACACGGTCGCATGATTCAACGTCCTGTTTCCAAGGGGTGACGTGCATCCAGCGAACCAGATTGGCATTACATGCTGTCATTAATCCATTGCTGTAATCGCTTAACCAGGCCGGTATGCTCATACCTACTCCCGGCCACTCGTTACTGGTTCGTTGTGCGAAACCTTTCATTTGCAGTACACGGTCGTTCAGCCAGATTTTACCATCACCGAAGCGCGTCTTGCGAAATCCTGTGCGGGTGGATACTTCATCTACTTTCTTATTATCTACCCACAGACTGGTCTTTATTGTATAAAGATATCCGTAACCCCAACTCCAGAAGTGCAGGTTTTCCACTTCTGCCGCCGCTTTCAGTGTAGCGGTTTCTCCGGGTTTCATCAACACCGGTTCACAGGAAAAAGCTTTCACTGTATTTTTGTCCCGGTCTATCACTTCCACTTGGTAGGAGACAAACTTATTCTTCCGGTGTTCATTTTTTATTTGAGATTCCGCATGAATGGTTGCCTTGCGCGACTTCACATGGATATCGTCAGCATATACATATACGCCTGTTGTTTTCAGATTGCTATATAAGGGGAGGGTTTGATAGAGTTTATCCGTGACGTGCAACCATACATTTTTAGGTATCCCACCATAATTGGCATTGAAGTTCCGGTTGTTCCACTGATACTTGGTATCCGTATTCCGTTCTTTGTAATCCCAGTTATTGTCAATGCGGATGGCGATTACATTTTCCTGTCCATATTTTATATGAGGTGTCAGGTCGAAACCGACGGCCATAACTCCGTTCTCGTGGAAGCCGATGTATTTGCCATTGATATAGAAATCAGCACCCTGACGTACACCTTCAAATTCGATAAAGCCTTTTTTCTGGTGATTGTTTGCGGGGAGGCGAAAATGTTTCCGATACCATACGATGGTATCTGTCAGTTGTTCGATGCTCAGTCGGAAAGCTTCGTTTTCATTGAAAGCATAAGGTAATGTCACTTCTTTCCAATCCGCATCCGCATAATTTATTTTTTCTGCGCCGGATTTATCTCCTACGGATAGTAACCAACCTGAATTGAAATTATATTTATCCCGTGATTCGGAAGCTGACGCATGTAAACTTGTCCATAGAAAGGTCAGCAAAAATATGGAAAATAGGTGTTTCATAGTTTTATCTCTTTTTGATTAGAATACAAAAGTACGGTAAAATATATTATTCCTCACTATGCATAATAAAACAAAACGAGTTCTGGGTATTTACTCCCAAAACTCGTTTGTCTGTTCTGTAGAATCAATTAATAACCGGGATTCTGCAGGGCGTCCTTTTCCTCTTTGCTCAGAGCACTGCCGGATGCATTGGTAATACCATCCAGGAATGATTGTGGAATGGGGCGATAATAGTGTTTAGATGAATTAAACTCACCGATACCTCTGGATACACCATCATTAAATTTGTGCCAGCGTGTGTCTAATGTTTTGGTACGTGCCAGGTCTTCCCAGCGGAGTAACTCACCGCAAAGTTCACGAGTACGTTCATTCAATAAGAAACACATCATCTTGTCTGCATTACTGCTACAACCTAATTCTGTATAGATAGGTGCATCTGCAGAAGAGTTATAAACATCTTCTACACTGCTTAGTATCATTGCATTCTTGGTGGAAGCCGTTGTTTCCTGTCCTTCCATATTATTGGATTCATAGTAAGTATTGGCATCAGAATAGATTGCACCGTCAGCGGAATAACCTCCACCTTTGCCGGAGCAATAAGAATTGTTCTTGTATGACTGACCGCCATCTACATTTTTGCTACGATCTTCGCCGGCCGCATAGCCTGCACGTTCACGAAGTTTGTTGATCCATTCGATTGCATTGCTATAATTAGACTCACCCTTACGGATATAGGCTTCTGCAATCATCAGAACGTCATCGGCTGAACGGGCGATAATGGCGTCGCGTGTACCGAACTGCGAAGCGATCGAGTTACGATATCCATCGCGGAATTTGGATAAAGCTACAGAACGTTTGTGAGGAATGATACCATAATAGTTGCCTGTATAAGAGGATACATTCCAGCTATGAGCTTGACTTTTGAAATAGCGAACATAAGTATGGGTATTACAAATAACACCGTTTTTCAGCACGTTCTGAGTCGGATCATTCACATACGATTCATAACGGGTATCTCCCGGATTATTCACGATATATTTGAGACCAAGCTCACCAGCAACAAAACGTTTATCGCCTTCTTTCGCTCCTGCGGGAGCATAATAGGGACAAGGGTACGGCAGAGAATGAAAGGCTCCGCGACCCGAAGTTCATATTTTCTTACCCGAAGAATGAACGACT
>OGWT01003395.1_pt1 | contig 10009 bp, 8 predicted proteins | sample 1576101 | NCBI WGS metagenome assembly OGWT01 (sample SAMEA3541481, study PRJEB24748) | human gut metagenome | biome: human gut; feature: human-associated habitat; material: faeces | place: China | collected 2012 | reverse complement strand
CGTAACTCCTTATTCTGCCAATATCTGTGATAATTACTATATACAACTATTCCCTCAGACTCTTCCCACTCTTTATTTACAAAAACCATATCTATCCCCCTTATGCAAACATTTGTTCTATTGGTATTATATCATTTTTCTTGTATTTATTCAAGATTTCGTTTTAATTCCATTCTATTGTATTAAGGTAAGCACTATATAAAACACCATATGATTCATGATATTGCACCTCCGTAAATGATACATTTTCTGTACTGTTTTTTGCCTTCATGAGATATATACTAAAATACATAATTTTTATATCATTTATCTCTTGACATCACACCGCTGGACTTAATATTATCTGACCATTAATATTTATTAAAAGCCTTTAGAGAATGTTGCATCTCCAAAGGCTTTTAATCTACATTAAACCGTACTCCTTCAATAACTGTATCTGATATTCTTTATCTGATTACCAATAAAGCAGGAAATGCAAATAAACCATATATTCACTATGATTATATCATACAATCCTGCTTTATACCCTATTAAAAGCAAGATTTTCATAATGAAATACAGACATAACCGAGATAAACAGCCCCTGTACCGCCCATTGCTATGAATATCAATATTTTTCAATATAAAAAATGAACATTAAAGCTTTTCTTCCCATATAAATATTTGTTTCTCTATCTCTCAGCTCTCATTGGATTATTGAGGAAATCCTCATATGATAATCTTATTCCTTCTTCTAGTTCTGTCTTATATTTCCAGCCAATCTTCTCTGCCTTAGATACGTCAAGAAGCTTTCTTGGTGTACCATTAGGCTTTGTTGTATCCCAAAGAATCTTACCATCATATCCAATAACCTTGGCAACAAGTTCTGTAAGTTCTTTAATAGTAAGCTCTTTACCTGTACCAGCGTTAACAGTTTCATCACCGCTATAATTATTCATAAGGAATACACACAGATTAGCAAGATCATCAACATATAGGAATTCCCTTAAAGGGCTTCCGTCTCCCCAGCATGTAACCTCAGATAATCCATTAACCTTAGCTTCATGGAATCTTCTAATAAGAGCAGGAAGAACATGACTATGTGTCGGATGATAATTATCGTTAGGGCCATAAAGATTAGTTGGCATAACAGATATATAATCTGTTCCATACTGTTTATTAAGGAACTCACAATACTTAAGTCCTGAAATCTTTGCAAGTGCATATGCCTCATTAGTCTTCTCAAGCTCAGATGTAAGTAAGCAGTCTTCCTTCATAGGCTGTGGTGCCATTCTTGGATATATACATGATGATCCAAGGAATTCAAGCTTCTTACAACCATTCTTCCATGCTGAATTAATAACATTCATTTCAAGAATCATATTATCATACATGAAATCGGCAAGTGCATTCTGATTAGCCACAATTCCACCAACCTTAGCTGCTGCTAAGAATACATACTCAGGCTTTTCTTCTGCAAAAAAGCTTTCTACAGCATCCTGTCTGCATAAGTCAAGTTCAGTATGAGTTCTTGTAACAATATTAGTATATCCCTGTCTTTCAAGTTCTCTTACTATGGCAGAACCAACCATTCCCCTGTGTCCTGCAACATATATCTTAGCATTCTTTTCCATCATACTTATTTAACAACACCTTTCTCAAGATATTCCTCAAGGTTGCAGGCAACATATTCGCCAGCTCTTTCAACAGCAACCTTCTTCATATCATGCTGAACCATAATCTTGACAAGTTCTTCAAATGAAGTTTTTGCTGGATTCCAACCAAGCTCAGTCTTAGCCTTAGTAGGATCTCCCCAAAGATTAACAACATCTGTAGGTCTGTAGAAATCAGGTGATACCTCAATTACAACCTTGCCTGTTGCCTTATCATATCCCTTTTCGTCCATTCCTTCGCCCTTAAATTCAAGCTCAATACCAGCCTCATGGAATGCAAGCTGACAGAACTCTCTTACAGAATGCTGTACTCCTGTTGCAATAACAAAATCTTCTGGTTTATCATTCTGAAGAATAAGCCACATACACTCAACATAATCCTTCGCATATCCCCAATCACGAAGACTTGAAAGATTTCCAAGATATAATTTTTCCTGCTTACCCTGTGCAATACGGGCTGCTGCAAGAGTAATCTTTCTTGTTACAAATGTTTCTCCTCTTCTTTCTGATTCATGATTGAACAGAATACCTGAACAACAGAACATATTATATGCTTCTCTGTACTCCTTAACAATCCAAAAACCATACTGCTTAGCAACTGCATATGGACTGTATGGATGAAATGGAGTTGTTTCACTCTGAGGAACTTCCTCAACCTTACCATATAATTCAGATGTAGAAGCCTGATATATTTTACATGTATCAGCCAGTCCACACATACGAACAGCTTCAAGAACTCTTAATACTCCCGTTGCAACAACATCTGCTGTGTACTCAGGTACATCAAAAGATACCTGTACATGACTCTGGGCTGCAAGATTATATATTTCATCTGGTCTTACCATCGCAATAACAGAAATCAAACTTGTAGAATCTATCAAATCCCCATAATGAAGATGAAACTGCGGATTTCCTTCAAGATGTGCTATTCTTTCTCTGTAATCAACAGACGATCTTCTTATAATACCATGCACATCATATCCTTTTTCAATAAGTAGTTCTGCAAGATAAGATCCATCCTGTCCTGTAACACCTGTAATAATTGCTTTTTTCATTTCGTATATTCCTTTATAAACACGCTTTTATAATTGAAATAATATATCCATCTATAGCAATCAAATTATAATAGCCCTTTTGTTTTAACATATCAGCCAAATCATTCTGTGCTTCTTCTCTGACAGCTATTAAAATAACAGCATCTTTTGAAATATCTTTTTCATCAAATTGAATAACTGGTATATTATTAATTGTTTTATTTTTACTTTTTGAAACTAAATATGCTTTAATTTCTATATTATTTTCCATTAAAATATCTGCTGTCTTTGTTCCATACTTTCCGTCTCCATATATATACACACATGAATATTGTCTTATTTTCTTTATAATTGCTTCCGCTATTAACTTTCCATTCAAAACATCAGTAGAATATTCAGACAGCTCTTGAGAATGGTTATCAAAACTTTTGCCTATATTAAATGATTTGTTTCCCTTTTCAATTATATTAATCAAAAAATTCTCAAGCTTCTCTCTCCAGTCAAAACTATAACTCTCTGTGAGAGGATAAGATGTAATCATTTTATATGCCAAATCATCATTATTATCTATTTCAATCACACGCTCAATGACTTTATCTAAACAATTATCATAATCGTTACAATTAATAAATGCCTCCTTATTAAACTGTTCTACGACTCTTGGATTTCCATAATATATAGGAATACTTCCAGCTATTAAAGGTTGTATCAACTTTTCAGTGGTATATCCATTCATTACCGTATTTTCAAAGGCTATAGTAAATTTGTAATTTCCAATAAAATTAATCTTTCCCTTTTCCCAGTTAGAATCATATCTGGAAATGAAGTCCACTGGTTTCATATTATTCATAACCAACCCCGGACAGTCAATGTGCTTATATTGCATTAGCATTTCACAAAATTTTTTTCTCAACAGCGCGCCATTACCTGCTGTTCCATTTGAGTATATAAAATTACAAAATTTTCTGTTTTTTAATTGATCCCTTTTAAAAATGCTACGATTTAAAATATCTTTTGTCATTTTCATTTCACATAATGGCAACCTTAAATATCGATCTTCAAATTCTATATAATCGAATCCTATTCCATAATCACATTCTTCAAAATTAGGGGTTACCGGTTCGCCTGTGTAAAAAATTTTTACACAATTATTAAACTTTTTATGCTCATTACCAAAAACAGAATATATTAAAAAATCCGGCTTATCAGAATATTCCAATTCATAATTTTCTTCCAGAATATCTGTCAAAAAATTTCTCTTATCTCCTCCAAAATCAACAACATTTATTTTAATCTTTTTCACTTTAATCCCTGCCTTATATCATCTGTAATCACCATTGTTCTTTGTAGCAATTCTTGACTCATATTACATAATATATCCATTTGAGACTTTCCGCTTACTGCTAAAATTATTATCTCATTCTCTTTTATTGTAACATGATTAATATTATAGATTTCTAATCCATATAAACTTTTCTCATTTGTAATACTTGAAGTAATAAAGCCTTTTATTTTCCCTACTAAATCATTATTTTTTAAATACTTATATATTTCACCCCCAACAACGCCTGCTCCATATATATAGAAAGAATTATATAATCTTAATGTATTTTTAAATCCATCTATATCATATGTATTATTAATAACTGGTAATCTCTTTAATTTTTCATTAATAAGTACTTTAGATGTTCTTTCAAAATACATATCATGGTCAAATGTAATTTCTTGCAATTCATTCCATTCATTATCCGACCAGTATTTCTTATCTATCTTTTCCATAATATCTTTAAATTCATTATTAATCTGAATAAGAAAACAATATTGATAAGCCCCAGATAATCTATTATAATTCCAGATATAATCTTGAAATTTAACATGCTGATATACATTCCACATAACAATATTATTTTCTTGTTCAACATCCTCTTTAATACTATTAAATTCGTCACATATGCAATATATTTTTTTAGGGTTTTTAACAGATGCGTCTGGATTATCAAATCTATAATTAATAACTGCATCTTTTAGGCATATCATACTCTTAGCTTTCATAAGAACCCTAAATGTAAATGCCACATCCTGATATGAAGCTCCTGGTGTAGTATTAAATTTTATATTATTATCCTTCAAAAAATTTTTTCTATATATAGCGCTCCATACGCTTGCCGGCACTTCAAAAACATTAACATTTTTCAACGGAATAAAAATTTCATTATATTTAGCTTGTCTTAATATTTCATTATATTGAAAATGTGGCATACTATTTTCTCTATAAAAGTTATAATTTGCTTTTACAATATCTATTGTCTCGCCATTAGTAGCCATATATAATTTTTCAAACATATCCGGTTCTACAAAATCATCACTTTCAACAATTCCCACATATGCTCCCTTTGCTGCTTCTATTCCGCAATTAACTGTATCTCCATATCCAGTATTCTTTTTATCAATAACTTTAAATCTGTCATCAATTTCAACAAATTGATTAATAATATCCAATGAATTATCTGTAGAGCCATCATTTACACAAATAACTTCTATTTGTCTTAGTGTCTGTTTCCTTATACTTTCTAAACATTTATACAAATATTTTTCAACATTATACACTGGTACTACAATTGTAATTAAAGTTTTTTTATCTTCAATATTCATATCTTTATCCTTTTATTCGTTTAAATAACATTTACAGTTACCTGGTGTAATCCATAAAATCTTTTGACTATCCACTTTCATGTCTATCAGCTCCATTTTTATCTGTTCATAAACTTCCTTTCTTGCAACAGCAATAACTATAATATCATATTCCAACCTTTTAATTATTTCTGGATTATAAATATCTATATTGGGATAATTTATTTTATCAGCTTTTTTATCAACCCATGCGACTATATTACAATTAGAATATCTTCTTAGCTGAGAATAATAATCCCGTCCAACTTTTCCAGCCCCATAAATTATAATATTTTTATTCTTCAATAATGCAATATCACTAAAACAATATTGCTGAAATGCAAAAGGATTCAAACTTATATTAGACATATGGTTTACAATCTGATTTCCAAAATAAAAATCTAATTCTTTTTCGTAATAATTATCAATTTTATATTTTATTAAAACACTTTGAATATTATTATATAATTTTATTTCCTTGCTTATGCCTCCTAATCCCATTCCATGTGATAAGGATTCACTTCTTACCCTATAATGATAATATGCCCTATTTAAAATATACATTCTGTCTGAATTGATTATTGCTGATATCATACAAACCAAGTCTTCACCATAAGAACATTCATCGTTAACATCATAATATGATTTAAATATGAGAGAACGCTTAAATAATTTTGACCATATACTGTGCTCAATATTGGTATGTTGTACTAATATATTTCTTAAAAGCATGCTTTTATCTTCAGGACATTCAATAAAACCTGTCTCAAAGTTAGTATTACTATAAGTGGTATTTCCTTTTTCATACCAATATCCTGTATGTACCATATCAACATCTTTCTTTAATATATAACCCAATAAGGACTCATACATGTTGTCATCAATATAATCATCCCCATCTACAAATCCGATATATTCTCCTTTTGCCTTCTGTAATCCTATTTTTCTTGCTGTTACAAGCCCACCATTTTTCTTATGAATAACTTCAATTCTATCATCAATGCTTGCATATTCATCACATATTAATCCTGATGTATCTGTGGACCCATCATCAACTAAAATAATCTGTAAATTTTTATAAGTCTGATTAATTATACTTTCTATACATTGTCTTACATATTTTTCAACATTATATATTGGGACAATTATGCTTATGGTAATAATATCATTCATAATTTCTACACCTTCCATTTAATACCATTATTCCATAAAATTTATAAACAGTATTCTACTCTTTTTTCTTTAACAAATTAACGCAATTAATTATACAACAAAATTACTCGCCTCATCTAATGCTTCCAATAATCTATTTTTAAAACTATCCATCGAAAAAATCTTCTTAAATACTTTTTTCCCATTTTTGCTTATTATTTTTACATCTTCTCTGTTCTCAATTACATACTTACATATATCAAAAAGTTCTTTTATATTACCTTTCTGAAAAATAAATCCATCCACACCATTTCTAATAACTTCAGCCGTTCCTGTTCCATCAGAACAAATTATAACTTTCTCACACATCATTGCTTCTGTCATAACGACTGGCAAACAATCCTCTTTTGATGCACAAATAACGGCATCAACTTCCTTGTATATATCAAAAATCTGTTTTCTATTTAACGCCCCCATAAATTTGACACCATTATTATCTTTATATTTTTTTACTATCCGCAATCCGTATAAATTAGAATAGTTCCCAACCACATATAACTTTATTAAATCTCCATAATAACATTGAAGTTTAATAAATGCTTCTATTACATCTTCCTGCGATTTATTTTCACATAGTCCTCCTATAACAGCGAACTTTACATAATTTGATTTTTTATCATAATGAGATTCCATATTTATATCAGGTATTCCATATGGCATAATTTCCTTTAATATGTCCATATAACATTTATTAAAGTTATTTTTTGCAATATTTGAAACTGCCTTAATTATAACTTTATCATAATTTTTAGTTTTACTAATTCCAAATTCTTGAATATATGATTTATAAATATCTGAAGCCTCGTGTATCCACCAAAGCACTGGTTTTTTCCCTGATACACTTTCAACAACTGATTTCATTGTAAAAGTATTCGCTAAAAGAAAATCAAAATCACAAATATCAATTAATTCATCATATTTGGTATATCTTAAAATTGAATACTCAATAACCTCAATACCTTTTAAAATAAATCTATCAGCCACTTCTTTTTCTACATATGGAGCTATAACTGATACTTTAAATCCTGCATCAAGCAATATCTCTCCTGCATACATAGCAACAATAACACTTCCAGAAAAATTCATCTCCGTTGATGCTATTAAGACTCTTTTTCTTTTATAATCACATTGTTCGGCTTCTTTAGTTTTATATTTTACAACTTGTATATCTTTTGAGTATGCAAAATATTTTCTCCAATGCCATATATACTTTTTTTTAATTCCTAATTCAACCAACTGATTTTCAATATCTTGCTTGTCTCTCGCCATAACCACAATAATATCATAAGAATACCTATATATATCATTAGGTGATATAACCTCTTTTCCATCTATAATTGTTCCTATTTTATATTTTGAATTATCTGCAAGTGTAACAATAGAATCCTGTACTTTATCTATCTGTTCTTTATAAATTGTTCCAGTTCCAAATATTATTATATTCATAATTACAACTTGCTTCCTTCCCTATTAATATATTAATTTTAAAAATCATTTATTTGATGGATACTTAGTACCTCCTACAACATCTTCAAGTGATACAAATTCCCAACTCAATTTATTATCTGGAATATCTTCTATTTTTTGTCCTAAAAATTCCGAATGACAAAATAAATCACTTACCATCCGTTCCTGTAAATATTGATCTGCTTCTTTTGAAAAATATCCTTCTATAGGATTACTACATCCCTTTTCTATACATTTAATTCCAAATTTTTGAGGAAACAACACATTTAATGCATTTTCACTATATTGAAAAAATGCCATGGTCTTTCATGACTACTAAATGAATAGTGTGTTTCAACAAAAATATATCCTCCTGGTTTTAGTAATTTTATCATCTCTAATGAAGCCTGCCATGGCATGGCTAAATGTTCAAAAACTGCACTTGAAAAGATCAAATCAAATTTTTTGTCGAAATAATGACTTAATCTATGTGCATCGCCAACAACATCAACATTATCTCCTGCATAATAATCAAATCCAATATAATCAGCTTTTTCAAATAAACTTCTGAAATTTGTTCCTGTAACAACTCGCGATCCAACTTCTAGAACATCTTTTCCTTCATAATCACAGAGCTGTTTTAAATAGGACGGCCATCTTGAATGAGAAATATTATGGCTAATTTCAACATTTCCACTTCTCCACAACTCATCTGGAATGAAAAAATTAGTAATATTATTGTCTCTTAATTGTTTTTCGATATTCTTACAATATACCGTAGTTATCATTATTGGCAAAAAACTATAATCATCTTTATAATCTTTTAAACTTATAATCGGAATATCATCCCAAATATAAAGTCCAATCTTTGATGGATCATTATCAATTACAGCAACAATCTCCTCCTTATATTTTTCATGAATTTTAGATGCTATTTTCCCAGCCCCAAACAACACACACTTTTCCATATTAAATTTCTCCATCTATTCAAATTTTTTATTTTATATATGCCATAGCCATAAATAATCATTAACATATTTTATATGTTTTTTTAAATCACATGAATTTTTTTTATTTAATGCTATTATTAACCCTTCTTTATCATTTAAACTATTTTTCCACTCTCGAATTTTTATCCCATGAATTTCATTAACATTTTGCTCATTTAAATTAGAAACATAGAATCCTGATATTTTTATGTTATAATATCGGCACAAATGATAAACATTATAAGCATAAACACCACATCCATAAATATATATTTTTTTATATTTTAAACAAAAATCAATTAATTGTTTTTCATTTATATTTAACATATCATAATAAATACATATTGGTTTTTGATATACTTTATTTGATAAAATTTTTTCATCATATTTTTTTAAAGCAAAATCAATAATAAACTGCGTATTATATGAATATTTATGTTTAATTAAATTTAAAGCAAGCGCTAAATCATCATCAGATTTTTCTTTGATATTTACACATTTCTTTTTAATGAACACATCTCCTTTCTCCAAACAATAATAACAACTATTATAATTATCTATATTTCCACTATTTTCATAACAATTGCTAACATATCCTTTCAAGGTTAACATACGATAGATTCCTTGTTCAAATGTAGCATATACATCATTTATAGTTTCAGTTTTTTCATCTATGTATTCTCTCCAATAATTATAAAAGCTATTATCTAATAGTATTTTTTTTCTAAATACTAAAAAATATGATTGTAAATGAGAAAAACAATTCCTTTCTATTTTTTTCATTCCCCAAAAGTCACATAAATTATTTTGCATTTTCTTAAATATTTGGTCAAATCCTATAAAGGGTCCAAAACAAGTATCATTACATAAAACCAATTCATCATACTTACTTATATTATCAATACCAATATAATTTATAATGCATTCCTTATATGCACCTGCATCATAACCAACATTCTTTCTTACTATAATCTCATTTGTAAACACTCCCAATTTTTTTTTCCCA
>OGWT01003385.1_pt1 | contig 10038 bp, 7 predicted proteins | sample 1576101 | NCBI WGS metagenome assembly OGWT01 (sample SAMEA3541481, study PRJEB24748) | human gut metagenome | biome: human gut; feature: human-associated habitat; material: faeces | place: China | collected 2012 | reverse complement strand
TCGCACTGGTAGGTAAGATTGTGGAAATGTATCGGTATTACGGCTATACCACACAAGTTCTTGCGGCTTCTATTCGTCATACAGCACACATTATGCAATGTATTGAAGTAGGTGCCGATGTAGCAACTTGTCCATTGTCTGCCATTAAAGGTCTGCTTAATCATCCATTGACGGATTCCGGACTGAAAAAGTTCCTGGAAGACTATAAACGTGTAAACGGATAATAAAAATACTCTTATAAGCCTATCTTTCACGGTTTTCTTGAACAATATTCGCGAAAAATAGAATAAAACAACTATTTTTGTGCTCAATATAAATATAAAACAAGAAAAAGCTGATGAAAGAAAGGCTTATAGGATTGATAAAGACGTACATCCTTTTCGTCTGTATCTTTATATTGCAGAAACCGTTATTTATACTTTACTACAGTTCTTTGTATGCAGGTACTTCCTGGACAGATCCCTTCCTGGTTATCTGGAATGGTTTACCCCTTGACCTCTCGCTGGCTGGCTATCTAACGGCTATCCCCGGATTACTTTTTATTGCGTCCGCCTGGACACTTTCCAAGACGCTCCGCAGCATCTGGAATGGTTATTATTTCTTCATTGCTATTTTACTCGCTGTCATTTTCATTGTTGATTTAGGTTTATATGAGTATTGGGGGTTCCGTCTGGATGCCACGCCGCTTTTCTATTTCTTCTCTTCTCCTAAAGATGCATTTGCAAGTATGAATATATGGCAGATGATAGGTGGAATAATAGCCATGATCGTATATGCATCCTTACTTTACGTCATTTTCCTTTGGGTACAGAGAGGCATTTGGAGGGGGCTGAAGTTACCTTATCGCCGCCTGTCCGTATCGGGTGTCATGTTGTTATTGACTGCCCTGCTTTTTATTCCTATCCGCGGTGGATTCACCGTTTCTACAATGAATACCGGTAAAGCCTATTTCAGTTCTAACCAGCGACTGAACCATGCAGCTATCAATCCGGCATTCAGCTTGATGGAATCTCTTTCCAAGCAAAAAGATTTCAGTAAACAATACCGTTTTATGGAAGCGGCACAGGCAGATGAATTGATGAAGAAGCTGGTAGATCCGCAGGTACTGGATAGTACTGTGGTAGTTCCTGATACTTTGCGCACAGCTTTATTCAAAACAGAACGTCCGAATGTTATTTTCGTCATACTGGAGAGTTTCTCATCCAAGTTGATGACTACTCTGGGTGGCGAGCCGGATATTGCCGTGCAGATGGACAGCCTGGCAAGTGAAGGAGTTCTCTTTACGAACTTTTTTGCCAATAGCTTCCGTACAGACCGTGGATTGGTATCCATTCTGAGCGGTTATCCAGCACAGCCTACCACCAGTATTATGAAGTACCCTCGCAAGACCCAGAATCTTCCTGCTATTGCAGGTAGCCTGCGTGATGCCGGATACCGTACCAAATATTATTATGGGGGTGATGCCGACTTTACGAATATGCGTTCTTACCTGATGTCTTCCGGTTTTGAAAGCATTGTTTCGGATCAGGATTTCTCCGTATCAGAGCGTTTAAGTAAATGGGGCGCACACGATCATCTTGTTTTCAATCGTCTGTTGGAAGATATAAAGGCTGAAGCGGCGGATACAACTATGGCAGATAATGCCCGTCCGTTCTACCGGGTATTGCAGACCTCCAGCAGTCACGAGCCTTTTGAGGTTCCCTATCGTCGTCTGGCGAATGATCGTTTGAATGCTTTTGCCTATACTGATAGTTGTGTAGGTGACTTTGTGAAGCGTTTTCGTGAATTGCCGCAGTGGAAGAATACGGTAATAGTATTTGTGCCCGATCATCTGGGAGCATATCCCGAACAATTGAATAATCAGTCGGTAGACCGCTATCAGATACCTCTGTTATTGGTTGGCGGTGCAATTAGCGAACCAAGACGTATTGATGTGTACGGTTCACAACATGATATTGCTGCTACTCTGTTGGCACAATTATCCTTGCCTCATCAGAAGTTTGTATTCAGCAAAGACATGTTGAATCCTGCTTCTCCTCATTTTGCTTTTTTTGCAGTTCCGGACCTTTTCGGTATGGTAACACCGGAAAACCTGCTGATATTTAACTGTGAAGCAGATGCTGTAGCAGTAGATGAAGGCACTGCGAAAGGAGGGAACTTGCTGCCGGGCAAGGCTTATTTACAGAAATTGTATGATGACATTGCTAAAAGATAAAACAAGATGATGCTATTAGACATTTTGAATCAGGTAGTCGATATTGATACTGATATATTCCTCTCCATCAACCGGATGCACAGTCCGTTCTTTGATTATTTTATGAGTGCATATAGTGGTAAATGGATTTGGGTGCCTATGTATGCTGCTATCTGGTATGTCATGCTGCGCAATTTCCACTGGAAAGTGACTTTGTTCTGTATGATTGGGTTAGCACTCGTCATTACCATTGCTGACCAGACAGGTGCAACGTTGATACGTCCTTATGTGGAGCGCCTTCGTCCGGCTAATCTGGAAAATCCGATATCCAATATGGTGCACATTGTAAATGGTTATCGGGGTGGGCGTTATGGCTTTCCTTCTTGCCACGCAGCCAATACTTTCGGACTGGCATTCTTTATCTGGTTCCTTTTCCGTAAGCGATGGCTCACCGTATTTATAATGGGATGGGCACTGCTGACTTGCTATTCACGCATTTACCTGGGAGTACATTTTCCGGGTGATCTTCTGGCAGGTACACTTATCGGATTGATTGCAGCATATATCGTATATCGCCTTTTTCAGAAAGTCAGCGGACATAAGACAATGGAAAAAGTTCCCCATATTTATGCTCCGATATTGGTTGGAGGATTAACAATATTGGGGATACTTATCTATTCCGCAGTAATGGTATTATAGATTAAAACTGATAATTTACCGTCGCCATGACTTCCCTCGGGCGTATATTCAGTCGCGAAGTATAACTTTGTGTGGCTGAATACGTCGTATAAGCATACTCTTTCTTGTTGAAGAGATTGTTGAGACTTGCTTCCAATCTCCATTTTTTTCTTTTATAGATAAGGGATGCATCTGCAAACACAGTATTGAGATGTGTATGTTCTCCTAAATCATTCCGGTAATGTTCGCCGGAAAGGCGCAGGTCTACTTGTCCGATGCTGAATGTGAGATGTAGCCGTTGTACAAAGTCCAGCAATGGGCTGAGGCGGGTATCGCTTCCTATCTTGCTACCGCCATACCCCAATGTCGCATGATATTCTGCTTCAAAGAGATCTGCGGGCGACCATATAATCTTAGGTTCTGCTTTCAGGTAATCATAACGGTAAGTTTGCAAAAGACTTTGTTGGTCGCTATCAGTCAGGCGCGTAAGTTGCTCCCCGTTGCAACGACTGAGCAGCAGGGTAAGAGAGGTTTTCAGATGCCAGTCGTATATGCCTTTGGACAAGGTACTGCTGAGGTTCCAGCTATCGCTGTGATTCGGCAGCTCACGTTGGGTGTAGACAATTGCATTTTCAGAAACACTTTGCTCAAAGAGGGTATTCCGATTACTGCGACTGTAGGTCAGCGAGGCTGTGACAAAGAATTCTTGCACGGTATTTTTATATTCACCATAGAGATTATAAGTCTGCGTAGTGCTCGTTGGAAAAAGGCCGTTACCGCTTCGCCAGGTACGGTAGTCGGTTTGGTAAAGTCCCGGATATAGGTCGGAGAAATCTCCTGCCGAACGTTTCAGGCTGCCATAGAGAGAGAACGTCCAATGGTAATCCAGTTTGTAACGCAAATACGTGGACGGATTGAAGAATAGGAATGAACGTTGCTGTGAGAAGTATCGTTGTGCTTTTAGGGGCAGTGAAAGTGTAGCCAGCCCTTTACCCCGTTGCAACTGGAAATAGGGGTTGAAATACAATGACAGGTTAGAGGCGTTGAAGTCATTAGGTTGTGTAGGCGGGATATACTTCATAGTAGCCCGTTCCCCTTGTATTCCTGCTTTGTATTGTTGGGTAAAGCCGTTGTACTTGCGCAGATATGCCGCACTATTATCTGTATAGAAACTGTGCTGATTGAATTTGCTTTTTCCTTCTTCAAGTAATAAAGATGCGGGCTGGTAAGCATACTGCGTTGCCGAGCGGAATTCCCAGGTACTATTTTCCCGGTTCCGGATGAGATTGAAATAATTTCCCGCACTCAGCCGGGAAGTTCGTAGAGTTTGTCTGAGCTCTTCCGAACGACCATGGTTTATTTCCCCATCCATTGTGAAGCGGTTGGATATATAGTTGCGATTGCTGTTATCTTCATAACGAAGTTCCAGATTGGCGGCATCACTTCTCAGGCGATAATGATAAGTTTCATCTATTTGTATGGTATCCGTTGGCTGATAATAGATTTGCGTATTTCCCCGTTGTTGCCGGATCACGTCATGAGTGTATCCGGCTTGCATACGTAAACTGCGATCTTCATTCCATTTGTACATCCGGTTGCCATTCAGGGTGTGCGTCTCATTAAACAATAAGCGTTTTTTATCCAACGGTGCACTGATGCCCGGCTGTGCTAGAAAACCGGAAAGTGGCACTTCCTGCCAACCGCTTCCTGTCAATATTGTCTGTTCGTTGCTGAGGTCCTTGCCGTTGTTATTCGTCTTGTAATTATAGACACTCTGCTTGCCTTTGCCCAGTTGAAGGGCATTCAGCCCGCCTTCCCATAAGAGTTTATCATTGTCATCGCTCCATCCGGCGCCCAGTGTGGTGTTAGCTATCCATTGATCCCGCGCTTTCGGATCGAGTTTCAGGTTCAGTGCCACTTCTTCAGAGTTAATCTTTCCTTTCAGGGCCTTTACGGACTGATAGTTTTCCATGATTTCAGCCGTTTTCACAGCTTTGGCACTCAGGTTATTGTTGATCTGGTTGTAGCGTCCGCCTGTGACGTCCATTCCCTCTACAAAGTAGTGGTCGATGGCTTTCCCTTTGTACTTAACTTGTCCATTTTCATCGACATCCACGCCCGGAAGTTTCTTCAATACATCCTTGATATGCACATCTTTAGAGGAAGCAAACTGTGCCAGATCATATCTTACCGTATCTTTTCGTGTATTGATGCGTCCCGGACGTATCTGTACTTCTTTCAGCACAATAGCTTCTGGTTGTAGGCTGAGATTCAGGGTTCCTGCCGCATTGATGTTTCGCATTTCTCTTTTATAGCCTAACAAAGAGATATTGAGTTGCAGCGTTCCGCTATGCTTCCACGGCAAAGAAAATTGCCCTTTGGCATCGGTTAGTGCATAGTCTATCGTTGTGTTTCCGCGTAATACACTGATCATGACTGCCTCCAGCGGTAGATTGGTTTCTGCATCTGTTATCTTGCCCTTCAATGTCTGGGCGTGGGTAGACGACAAGAAACTAAAGAGAAACAGAAAAAATAGAATAGTAATTTTTTTATTCATACATTACAATAATTGATTATTTGGCAATCGAGGCTTGTTGTAATTTTTATACAAATGCGGTGCTTTCGTAATTTGTTGATTATCAGTATGTAAAAAAGAGGTTATTTAAGTATACGACTGAATGGCATTCACTATACGACTGAATAGGGTTCAGTATACGACTGAAATGCATTCAGTATGCAACAGATTTCACGAACGATTACGGGTGTGGAGAAATATTATCGTTCCAACGGGTTATAAGGAACATTCTTCGGGTTCTTGGTTGCATTGCCATGTTCATCTTTTATAGTAACAGTGACGTTCGGCATGCTTCCGGTGATAAATCCTACCGGGTCGGCATAATAACGTTCGTGCACTTTGTTGTATGCTTTGCGGTTCATCGTGCTTCTTTCCGTCGAAGAGTATGGGTCTGTATGTGTGGCACTGTTCCATACCGGCAGCGGTAAATGAATAATGCCCTTCACTGTCTTCGGCTTTTAGTATCAGTCCGGGTAGTCCGCAAAGCTTCCAGGGACCTTCGCTGACGGGGATTTCTGCAGTAAACCATGCCGTCCATGTCCGGCCTTTGAATTGACATTCGGCTTTGCTGCAAAGGTAGGAGAGGACACTATCGTTTTCTGCCAGTATCTTCCACTGTGGATGCTCTTCCGCTTCTTCGCAACGCAGGCGCGTCATGCCTGCCACTTCGTCAAGGGTTGTTACTTTTCCACTGGGATAGCCTTTGAAGGTACGTTCACCCAATTTGCTTTGCCCATATTGCTTCAGGTGTTCATTGATGGTTTCCTGTGAGGCTTTGTTGGCAAAATCCACTGCCAGTACGGAGTCGCATACATACTTGGTGTAACTGTAGAATTTGGAGAGGTTTTTGCCTACTTCCAGCATCATGGTTTCTTCCGTAACATTTTCCGGTTTCTCCGGATTGATGATGCAGCGCGTTTCATATTGCACAAGGAGTTGTGCTTCGCCGATGGTATCATTCTGTATTTTCGTTCCATCAGAAACAATAATTTGTGCCTTTGCTTGTGATGCGCATAGCATGGCGAGACACAGATTGAGGAAAATAATTCTTGCACTCATAGTTTTTACATTTTTAGAGGTTTGACATACTGCTTCCAGCGATTATTGTACTGCAAAACTATGCGGATTTTGCTTCAGAAGAGGGCGAAAGTTATTACTGAAATATTACGCGGCGTATAATATCTGCCTCGCACGTACTTATATTTGCAAGCTAACTTCTACCTTTGCCGGTACCAAATGAAGGTCCTTTTGAAAGAGGCCTTAAAAAGAGGAACAATTATGGAACGACGGATTAAGATAGTTTGGATATTCTCCATTGTAGCGATGCTGCTCATTACATGCGGACAGGCTTACTGGCTACGTAACCAATACCAGTACATGAATGATGAGCAGATCAATGATATCTATGATCGCATCTTGCAGACCACCCAACAGTATGACTCTATCCGTGCTCCCCAGCCCAAGAAGGTGCTTAGTAGTAGCAATATGTTTTTCTATCAACTGAGTAAATCTATTGATTTGGAAGCGCGGACCACTATCGACGAATTAATTTTAGGGGTTCTGAAAGGACGGGAGCTAGAGAGCGTGGGACAGGTGAATATAGAAACCCTCAAAATAGAGCAGCAGGATTCTGCCAGTACGGATGATAAAGAGAGAGAGGCAAAGCGCAGAGAATGGGCATTGGCGTTAGACACCCTTTTGCCGGAAGAACGGATTATTGTGAAGGATTCATTCAAGATCAATATGTCCGATAAAGATGCTCCTAACTTGAACTCTATTATTAATCTTTATCGTTTAGAGTTGGATATACCTTTTGCATTGCAGCAATTTGATTCCTTGCTTGCCATACGTTTGGACGAACAAATGTTTACTACGCATCTGGTCGTTTCTGAAGATTCCACTTACCAGTGGAATGCCGAACTGAAGCGGCAAGGCACTTTATTCAATCCGTGCATCGAAGTAAGCTATCCCTATAATCCCCTGAAACATCAGTTGCTTCTTGTTACTGTGAAGGTTTCGCCTCATGCAGTACTTGTGCGTATGGGGTGGCAGTTATCCGGCAGTATCTGCCTGATTTTCCTATTAGGGCTTTGCTTGCTGTTTCAGATAAAAACCATCCTGAAGCAACGCCGGATCGACGAATTGCGAAAAAGCTTTGTAAACACCATGATACATGAATTGAAACGGCCTGTACAGGCTCTGAAAATGTGTATTGCTTTCCTGAATGACAAGTCTTTGCGAATGGATGAGAAAGCAATGGACGAAGTGATCCATGATTCTATGTCCGAACTGGATAATCTGTCGGCCTATCTCTCAAAGTTGCGTGATATGACGCGTGCCGATGATGAACATACACAACTTTCTGTTCGTACGTTCGATATAAAAGCGAGTCTGGAAAAGCTTGTCCGACTTTATCATATTCCGGAGGATAAAGATGTTTCTATTGAGACACATTTCAGTACGGAGACTTTGGTGACGGCAGATCCGGTACACGTTTCCAACATCATCAGTAATCTGATAGAGAATGCTGTGAAGTATTCAGGTACTTCTGTGCACGTCGTTGTAGATTGTCTTTTGCAAGATCATCAGTTGATGATACGGGTATCTGATGATGGTATCGGCATTCCGGTTTCCGAACAGAATCGTGTATTCGATAAATTCTACCGGGGCAGTAATCTTCCCGACCGCTCATTGCCGGGTATCGGTCTGGGTTTGAGTTATGTAAAATTGCTGGTAGAGGCACACCATGGGACTATCTCTTTAAATAGTCAGGCGGGTAAGGGAACGACAATAGAAATTAACATACCTCAATAAGATGAAACCTTTGAAGATACTTTTTGCTGACGATGATTTGAAATACTCAATGCTGCTGAAGCGCTTTCTTGAAAAAGAAGGTTATGAGGTAACTTATGCGGGGAACGGAAGCATTGCTATCGAGCAATTTCCTCTTGTGAAACCAGATTTGGTGCTACTTGATATTAATATGCCCGGTCACAATGGCTTTGAAGTTGCCGAACGTATCCGCGAGACGGATAAGCATGTACTCATATTCTTTCTTTCCGACCGTAGTGATAAGGCCGACCGTCTGCAAGGTTTCCAGCTTCGTGCGAATGATTATCTTGCTAAACCGTTTTATCCGGAAGAACTTATAGCCCGTATTCGTGAACGTTTCGCTTCACAGCTTTCCGATACGGTGGAGGAGGAGACTTATCATTTCGGCCAGTCTGTCTTCAATTACAGTACCAATGAAATACGAACGGGAAATAATAAAGTGCTTATTACTTCCCGTCAGGCAGAGATTCTCCGCTTGTTGGCGAAGAACCTTAATTTGTCTGTAGACCGTGACTTGTTGTTGAATACAGTCTGGAGTAGTGCCTCTTATGCAAACTCTCTGGCGCTGAACGTGCAGATTACTTATTTGCGCAAGGCACTTCGCAACGACTCTTCAGTGAAGATAGAATCGTTGATGAAGAAAGGCTATGTATTGAAAGGCTGACATGAATCAGCCTTTGATGACTGCAATCGGTGATAAAGTCGTACGAATCTGTACCAAGTCTGCTTGGTTAGCCATTAAGGTATTTGTAGTTCATTAAAAATATAAGGTGTCAAAAAGATAATATATAAAGGAAGTTTTATTGAATATTCCCTAACTATATGGATTGTTTATTTTATTTCTTCAATTCTTATTACACTTTCATTATTTCTGTAAAAAGTACCCTTCCACTTACCTGTTATTTCAATCCGTTCATTGGTTTCATCACCAATGAAATAAGCTCGGTATGTAGCAGTTACTTCACGTTTAATAATAGTAGCATCATAGTATAGAGTACAGTGTGGAGGCACTGTTATACTCTCCTCAACATGATTGTCGGAAAGATAGGCATACTCTTCAAGTGTAAAAGGTACTGTTTGTCCTCCAGAGAGATAGCGGAAATCATCAAAAATTAAGTTACCGGTAGGGATGCTTACTTCATTGACTGTTTGGTTCAAAAGTTGGAAGTATTTTGGATCATCATAATAAAATTGAGAGACTTGTTCATAGTCCATGGCTGGATCCATTGTAACAGTTATTGTAGATGAACTCCCATTTTCATAAATTTCCGGCGTTACATCTATTATCGTTTCTTCAACTTTATCATCATAAAGCATAGCCCATTGTATGCCATCAAATGTGTAGCTTGTATCTTTGATCTCATTATCATTGCTGCATGCTACACTACTGCAGAGTACTATTATTGCAAATAGTCCTGTCTTTAGAATTTCTTTAATTTGTGTCATATCTTTCAGTCTTTAGTTAGTCCATATTGTGAATAGAACTCCAAATGTATGATAATTATTTGGAATGAAGGCTGTTATTACTGTTAAAAGTTCAGCCATAGCTTGAAAGAAGACACTTTTTCTTCGCTCACCGTTATCTTATCCTTATGAGGCGGTTTCACGTGAAGTATTATTTTCCCGTTAAAATAGGCGCTGCATGCACTCGATAACTTAATATCCAGAAACAGGATATTCGGATGAGGTTGTATCTTGAACCAAGCGATGGCATCTTCCACACTTCCGGGTAATACGGTAACCTCCCAGTCGGGACGCA
>OGWT01003383.1_pt1 | contig 10046 bp, 4 predicted proteins | sample 1576101 | NCBI WGS metagenome assembly OGWT01 (sample SAMEA3541481, study PRJEB24748) | human gut metagenome | biome: human gut; feature: human-associated habitat; material: faeces | place: China | collected 2012 | reverse complement strand
AGGAGTTGATAGTCCATTTACTCAATCAGTTAACCTTTCCGAACGTTCTGCACAAGACCGCTTGAACGGAGAACGGGTTATGCAAAACGGAAAGGAATATATTCTCAAACCTCTACCCGACGGATCGGGGAACAAAGTTTCGGTCGAGAACTACTATACGACCATCGGTGCTCTTCCCATGGAAGACCATGTATATAATGCCACCAGTTTGCGCATGCGTGACATCTCGTTGAGCTACGACATGCCCAATTTGTTCGGTAAGAATCAAGGTATGACCGCTCAGTTCTCGGTGAAGAATGCGTTCTTTATCTATAAAGATTCTCCCGTGGATCCCGACATCTCGGTATCGGCCGCCAACGGTTACTCCGGTATCGACTGTTATTCTTTGCCTACGACGCGTAGTTTTGCGTTAACATTGAAATTCAATTTCTAATGAAGAACGATTTAATATAAATAGTCATCAATATGAGAAAAACAATATATTCGATCGGATTCCTCGTTATCGAATCCGTGTTTTCAGTAGGTTTGTTCACTTCTTGCGGCGACCAGTTTCAGGAGGAGTATCCGTGGTTGATCGGTAAGCAGGAGGAGATGGACAACAATAACGAAGAGGGGGCGGGAGCTACCGATATTACTGTTCTCGAGAAGGAGCTGAAAGGAGCTATTCCGTTCATGATCAACTATTCGCACGAACCTAACGGATCGTGGGCGCCTCACAAATAACAATATTACAGGGCGAACAGGATTGACAACTATGCAGGATACTGGACGACTACCAAGAGTACTTTTGCTTTCGGTGGTCCGTTGCCTACGCTTTATACTTTCCCCAACGATTATTTGGGGGGCCCTATGGATAACCAGATTTTCACACAGTCTTACAATGCCATTCACCACGCTACCGAATTGGGTAAACCCGAATGGCGTGCTGTGGCGTTGATTATCCAAGCCTATCAAGGCCACGAAATCGTCGACTTCTATGGCGCGGCTCCTTTTAGCGACTGGCGTAATTTGAAACGTACTCCGCCGTTGACCTATGAAAAGGGCGAGGACATTTACAATTTGATTTTCGACGATCTCGACGAGGCTATACGCATATTGAAAGAGCGTCAGCCGTCCCGCGAGGAGTTCGCCAAGATCGAGGATTTGACTATCAAGACGCTCTCTAATGGAGATTGGCGCATGTGGGTGAAGTTTGCCAACTGTATTAAAATGCGTATGGCCATGAACATGGTGAAAATCAATCCGGGTACGGCTCAGTCCAAATTTGAACAAGCTGTCACCGACGAAATCGGTGTCCTCACCGACACCGATGCGAAGGATATAGCCTATTATCAGGAGCAAAACGCTTGTGCTTTGTGGCGTATCGGTAACGAGTGGCACGATATTCGTTTGGGCGCTTCGTTTGAAAATATTCTCAAACGTTACAATCACCCGCTGCTTACCCGCTGGTTCGATACCAATGCATATCCTATTAAAGAGAAGTCTACGGGTATACAGGCTCCCATCGATGTTTACGGAGTGCGTACGGGTATCAGCATGCGTAACAGCAATACCACAGGCAAGGACAAAGGCGGTTATGGCCCATTCTCGACTTTGTCGGGCGAATTCAAATATATGCATCAGTCTTTCTTCAAACGCACCGAGAGTATCTTCTTGTTGGCCGAGGCTGCTTTGAGAGGTTGGAATGCGCTTGGCCGTGACGCTCAGAGTTGGTATGAGGCCGGTATCCGTCTTTGTTTCCAAGAGAATGGGATCACCGACGGAACCGTCATCGACGAATATCTTGCCCAGACTGCGGCGAAGGATATCGATTATGTCGATCCGTATAACAACGAGAACAACATAGCCGGTCGTGTGAAAGTGGGTGTGAAATGGGATGCGAGCGACTCGAAGGAGGTGATGCTGGAAAAAATCATCACTCAGAAATATATCGCCAACTTCCCCATGAGCGCCGAGGCATGGACCACGTTCCGCCGCACGGGATATCCCCGTATCTTCCCGGTCGATGTGAACAACATGAAAGACCAAGGCGTCGACACCGAGTTGCAATTACGTCGTATTCCCATCGAGGAGACAGCCAACAATACGTTGGAGATCGCTTCGCTCGTACAGGCTCTCGGGCAACCCAACACCGGCGCTTCGCGTGTTTTCTGGGATAAACAGACCGAAACCCGAGGCGAGCAAAGCCCCGATAACGAATTTACATTGGTAATTCCGGTAAACTTTTAATCTATAAAACATTTGAAACATGAAACGATATAGCTTTATATTCTTTTTGGCGAGCTTCCTCGGTGTGACTTCGTTCACCGCATGTGAAGAGGAAGCTACGCTCGACGGTGCGACCGAGGTGTATATTACCATCGATCCCATGGACATTAATTTGAAATTGGGCGATACGGTGAGGATTTCGGCGACGGTTACCAATGTGAGTGGGAAAGTGATCGAGACTCCTGTCTCTTGGTCGATAGAAGACCAGACGGTTGCTGCCTTGCTGGGTGATACCGCTGTGGTGGCTTTGGATGGCGGTCAGGAAAAAGAGACCCGGCTCAAAGCCATGTTGGAGAACGGCAAATATGCCCTTACTACCGTTACCGTGTCGCGCAATTTGCCCGACGGTGTGATGTGTATTCCCAACGACAGCACTTTCACCGAAATGACTTCGAAACGTAGTTACAATACGGCCCACGATTCGGTGCTGTTCTCTGTTTCTCCCAAAGAACTTCTTTATGATTATGATCCGGTTCCTACTCTCGAAGGGCTAACCGCTTTCGATCCGGTGATGACGGTCGACACCGTGAGAGGTCTCGTAGCCGTGCACTATGCAGCTCCCCGTGCCTCGGGGAAGGGAAAAGTCACCCTTTCCATTGGTGATGCTTCCACGGCCAAGTCGGCATCTTGCGATATCATGTTGGCTCCCCAGTTGTTGGCTACTTTCTATGGCAAAGGTTTCGAAAATATGCCCTATATAAATACCCGTCCCAGTAAGGAGGTATTGTCGATGTACTTTGCCTATACGTACGAGGCCGAAATGGACATCAATTCGGAAGATACCGTGCGTATCGCCATGAACGTGCAGTCGGGCGCCAAAGAGGATATCGAGGCGGGCTACGATGCCTATCGTTGGGAAGTCGTTTCGAGTAATGGGGTATTGATTACGGGCAAGACCGAGGAATATGTGAAAGGCGAGGGATTCGATGCCGTGCTTGCGTTGCGCTCGGGTTCGGAGGAAGGCGAAGCCGAATTCCATTGTATTACTCCCGACACGGTGTTCGTAGCGACGTTCCGTGTGCAGGACTTTAAGACTCGTTATCCGGTGGAGGAAATTACGGTCGACCACGATCCGATTTCCATGCCTGTGGGAAGTGTGTTGAGACTTACGACGGGAGTGATTCCCGCTTCGTCTTATGCTTATCACAAGCCGGTAGTCAAGGCAGTCGATCCTTCCAAAGTTCAAGTGGGTGAATATAACGGTAATGTCATAGAGCTGAGGGGACTCGCATTGGGCGAGACCGAGCTGGTTCTTACGGCCAACGGCAAGGAAAAAAGGGTTCCGGTGAGTGTCACCGAGGGTATCTTGTCTGTTTTGTGGAAATCGGGTAATGCGCGTACTCTTTTCGAGGGACAGACTGTGCAATGGGGTATCGATGCCAAAACTTTGTCGGGAGGAGAGAATCCTTATGACGTGACTTGGACTTCATCTGCTACCGATGTGCTCACTGCCGAGCAAACCGGCGACGATAACACACAAGGGACGATTACGGGTATTAAGGCCGGTAAGGCAGACGTTACTGCCGAGGTGGCTGGCGTATCGTCCGAGAAGGCCGAGGTGAAAGTGATCGCTCTACCTGTCGATTTGGAATTGAACGCCTCCAACACCGTGAAAGAAAACTCGGTGGTTTATGACGAGGGCGGCGATTTGGTAGTGTTCATTTCGCCCACATCGGGTTATGGGCAAATCATGCTTACGTTGACCGATGCCTATAAGGGTGGCGGTTATGCAGGACATTACGATATTCCTGTCGGTACGGTAGTCGATATAGACGGAGCTCGGGCCGAGGTGACGGGCAGCATGGATATCTCGGGCAGCGGCGACGAGACAACCGTTTCGTTCTCGATTACGGGTAATGTGGGAAGTCGCACTCTCTCTATCGAAGCCGATAGTGTTCCCGTGGTGTTGTAAAAAAAGAGTCGTTTCGGGATAGGAGGCCGCTAAAACGCCTCCTGTCCGCGGAACTTGAAGATAGAAAAAACTTTTTGAGAATAATTCAAATTTTTATTAACCAAAAAAAATTTTCCATGAAAAAAAATCTATTTTTATTATCTGGAATTTTAGTTCTTTCATTTTCTTCGCAAGCACAAGAATTGAAAGAAGATTACATGACGTGGCCGGAGAGTCCGAAACTCGGTCAGTATGTTAGTAGTTGGGTTCCCGGCGAAGATTTGTTCGAGGACGAGAATTTTTATGTTTCCCGTGTGAAACCCAAAGAACGTTTTCGCAATGCGGCCACGCAGATCGACGAGACGCTCACCGAGGCCAACGACAGAAAACTCGTTTTCTGGGTTCCGGTAGGAAATGCCAGCAATGGTAACACCAATGCGCGTCCTAACGGTAAGTTCGATTCCGAGGCTTTCAGTACTTGGTCATACGTTACTCATTACGGAGACTGGACGGCTCCACACGGGTGGGTCCCCGGTGGATTCGCCGATGTCGCCCATAAAAATGGTGTAGGTGTTTCGGGTGTGGCTTCCGTTCCTTGGGGAGGTATAAGTTCAGAGTGGTCCTCTGGTTTTTCCACGTTGGTGGGCATAGAGGCAGAGAAAGTGGCTAAATTCCTCCATTATCATGGTGTGGACGGATTAGGCTATAACTCGGAGTTCAGTACAGGTTCTTCTTTTATTTTGTCGGGATTGCGTGCATTGCACGAGACAGTTCACAAATACCTTACGGAAAAAGGTAACCCGGTGGTCGAGAACTTCTGGTACGATGGAACCAACGATGATGGGCAGATTACTTTCGATAGTGGTCTCGGTAATCATAACAACGATACCTTCGGCGATGGCGAGCATATCCGCACCTCGCTTTTTCTCAATTACAATTGGCATGGAGTATTGGGAGGGTTGACCCAATCTACTGTAGATACCTATGCCCCCGGTCGCAGTTCGCTCGATCTTTATGCCGGCTTCAACATGCAGGGCGGTGATCCTTCTACGTGGAGAACTCTCAAAGACTATAATCTCTCTATCGGTCTGTGGGGCGCTCACGATTATAATATGTTGTGGGCCGACCGTGCTAATAACGGTAGTACAGATGTAGCCAAGCAAACATATTATCAACATCTGATCGAGCAGTTCTTTACCAACGGTAACCGCAATCCCATCGATAAAATCGAGGTTTACAATCGCGGTAACCATCACCCCGATGACAAGTGGTTCGGTATGTCGGCTTTCATGACGGCACGCAGTTCGCTCAAATGGGATCTTTCCGAGGAACCGTTTATTTCTTATTTCAATTTGGGTAACGGTCGTTTCTTGAACTGGATGGGCGAACGTCAGAACGATAACGAATGGTACAATATCGGTGTACAGGACTATTTGCCTACTTGGCGTTGGTGGTTTGCATCCGATTTCATGGGTAAAACGGCCGACAAGGTAGTGGAAAATGGCTTGGAGGCCAAGTTTACTTACGACGATGCCTATGTAGGCGGTTCGTGTCTGCGCCTCTTCGGTTCTGTGGACAATGAGTATTTGCATTTGTTCAAGACCGAGTTCGCTTTGTCCGCAGCCGATGTGATTACGGTTCGTTACAAATTGGTAGGCGGTCAGGCCGATGTTAATTTGGCACTTTCTGCCAAAGGCGACGAGCAAACGATTTTGCGCGAGAGCGGTTTCAAGGTATTGACTGTCGCCGATGAGGCCGACGATGAAGTGTGGGTGGAAAAGACGTTTAAAGTGAGTGGTGCTTTGGCTATGTTGGCCGGTAAGGAAATCGCTATGGTTGCCCTCCATTTCGAAAATGCCGAGAACCTCGACTTATACCTCGGTGAATTTTCTATCACCCGCGGTGCTATGCCTACACCGGCGGCTCCCGAGATTAAGATTGCCAAAGTTCTTGCATCTCACTACAAAGGTGTAGATGGTAAGGTGATATTTAACATGGATAACGACAAATTGCCGGGCGAGCCGGTTTATAACCTCGACGTGAATGCTTCGATGTTCAAACTGTATGCTCAACAAAAAGGCGGTGAGCCTCAATTCATGGGTATCACTACTTCTTGGGCCGGTATGTATTTCTCTGTTCCTACCGATTTGCAGGGCGAACAGGAGATTCGTTTCGGTGTCGCAGCCGTTTCGGTCGATATGAAGTCCGATTCCGAGATCGCATGGAGCGATTATATGAGTATGGGTGAGTATACGGTTACCGACGATATACAGATAAATAAAACTACCATCAAGCCGGGCGAGAGCTTCGAAATTTCGTATGTCGATCCCCGTCACGCCGCTGCCGACTGGAAATTGCTCAACAGTACCGGTGAGGTCGTAAAAGAGGCAAGTAATACGACTGTATTTACCGTATCGGAAGGTATTGAAGAAATAGGCGGTTATGATCTGCAAGTCATTTGCGACGGCGAAACGACCACTTATGGTTACTATGTGCAGATTACCAGCGAAGCCGTGGGTGCGTTGCCCGAGATTCAATCGCTGACTATCGGCGGGGAAGCTGTGGCAGAAGATGAAGTGAAGATCGACGTGGACGAGGCGCTGACGTTGGGCTATACCGGAAGGAAAGCCAATGGAGCTTCTTCGCGCGGTATCGAGATTAATGAAGGCTGGGTAGGCGGAAGAATGTCCGATTTGTCTATCGGTGACGGTCAAACGTTCTCCGTGTCGGCTTGGGTTCGTTTCACTTCGATACCCGAAGGGTCTTGTTTCTTCAGTGTGGAAAATCGCGCATCGAGTGCATGGCCGGTGAATAACTGGGGCTGGATGTGGTCTGACTTGTCATCTACGGGTAAACTTAACAGTTATACCTTCCGGACCGCTACGTACAATGGCGCTCCCGAGTTGAAATATACGTTCCCCAACGCAGTCGTAACACCCAATGCATGGAATCACGTGGTATTGACATTCGAGTATAACGACCAGTCGCAATTCCGCTCCAAATTTTATCTGAACGGTGTGCTCCAAGAGTCAACGTGGGTTTTAGATGGAGCTTCGGGTACGACCGAAACATGGGCTAATGTGAATTATTCTATCACGACTTCAGATTGGTTCTGTTTTGCCGGAGGCCGTGGATCGGAACCTATTTTCAATAATGGTATTATCGACGATCTGTTGGTTTGGAACGGAGCCATGACTCCCGAGCAAGTGCAAAACGTGAAGAACGGTCTGGATGCCAACAGCCTTCCCCAAGAAGTGATGGCTTACTGGGATTTCGAAACCGATGCCGATGAAGACCACTACTTTGCAGCCAAAGGTTCGGTTGCAGGGGCTAAAGCCTGTTCGTTCAAGACGGAAGCTCTTGGTAGTGAAGGCGCCGGTCGTCAAGTCGCTCAGAATCCTCTGTATATCTCAGGTTGTCCGTTTGTGCCGGGATCCACTTTCAAGGTAGAGACTCGTCCGACTTGGACAGCCAAACGCGGTGTCCTCAGCGAATCGACCGGTACCGACCTCGAAGGTTCCACGAAACTGACTTATAGCAAACCGGGCGATTATACGGTTACTCTGACTCTTGAAAATACGCTCGGTGCCGATACCAAGAGCTATCCCGTATTCAAAGTAGGCGATGTAGACGGTGTAGAAGAGAGCATGGCCGGTGAGTTGCGCACGTATACCGTAGAGGGTATTCTCTTTGTAGAATTTGCCGAGGACGGAGACTACCAAGTGGGCGTGTACAATGCCTCGGGAATGCTTGTCGCACAGAAAGATGCAGCTGTCGCAGCCGGTCAAAACATGAGCATCTCTCTCGGAGCCAAAGGCGTTTACGTGGTGAAGGTGATGAAAGAGGGCAAAGTGGTTCGCACGGTCAAAGTGTTGAATCGTTGATGTAATCTCTCACTTTCTTTTTAAGAGGGTGATCTCAATAGCGGACCGAACCCTATCATTTAGGGTTCGGTCCTTTTAATAAATTTTTAATCGGTAGAAAATTTATTTTTTTTGCGATTATTTTTAATATTAATATATCATGAAAAAGAGTTATTCGATTTTTTTATCTATACTGTTTTGTTTTTTGTTTTGTAGTTTGAGCGCACAGGATGCGCAGTTGAATGCGGCGAGTCGTAAAGTGATTATCGAGGCTCCGGCAGAGCCCGGTACTCATTTGGAGGTGGCTTATAGGCCTGCGGGTTCTTTTTTCCCGAGTTATGTGCAGTCGGGGCAGCAAGTAGACGTGGGTACTACGCTTATCATCGATGCTTATTCTGATAATCCGACCAAATTGCCGTTGGTTGCCGTACGGGTGAACGGGGAAGAAATCGAAAAATCGGGATCGGGATATACGTATGTTATACCCGAAGGCGAAGGGGATATTGTGATTTCTGCGGAATTCGGTCTTCTTTACCAAGTAGATTTCTCTTATTCCTTGAACGGGCGCATAGAACTTTATGCGGCGGGTTCGGAAGAGCCGTTGACGACGGGAACTCGTGTGAACGGGAATGTGGAGATAACGGTGAAAGTTATTCCGGACGGCGGATGCGATTTGCTTTCTCTCGTCGTGAACGATGAAAATGTAACCGGCCAACTCGCGAACAATGAGTATAAGTTCGTATTGAAGAAAAACACTTCGATTACGGCGTCCTTCCAGAAAGCCTATCGTCTGACGGTGGAACCGTTCGAGCACGGTAGTATGCGGGTGGCTATTTCTGATAAAGGAGATTTGAGCGATGTACCGTCGGACGGTAAGATTTTGGATGGGCAAACGCTTATCTTGTGGTGGCCGACAGTCGAAGAAGGGTATGAAGTAGGTTCCGTATTGATGAACGGGACAGATATAACGGAGCAGTTTTTCTCAGGAACGTATAACCATGTGGTGAAGGGCGATGTGAACGTTACTGTGACGATCCGAAAAAAAACGTATGGATTGACGGTTAAGGATTTCGTGGGAGGTACGATAAAAGCGGAATTCGAAGATGAGGGGGTAGTGACCGATGTGTCGGCCGGTGGCAGAGTACCGGAAAATGCGACCTTGAAAATTTATGAACCGGTACTTGATGAAGGATACGAATTGGTTTATGTGTCGCTGAACGGATCGGATATTAAGGATCAGTTTAAAGATGGTATCTATTCGCTGACGATGAAAGAAGATGTGATGCTTGTTGTAAAAGCCAAAGAAATCGATAAAATGTTCAAACTGACTATCGATGAAATCGAGGGTGGCAGCATAGATGTACAAGTGTATGTCGGTGGCGATTTGGCCGATGTCCCGGCCGATGGGAACATCAAGAACGGAACCATGCTGATGATTTCCGAACCGGTACTCGAAGACGGCTACGAATTGGTTTCCGTCATGTTGAACGAAGAGGATATAACCGCTTTGTTCGAGGAAGGCGTGTATTTCCATACCATGCGTCAAGATGTGACGATCTCCGTAAAGACCAATTATGTTTCGGGCGTGGAAGAAGAACAGGCCGACCGGGTGAGAATTTATCCTAACCCGTTTGCAGAAAGTTGCGTGGTGAGCGGTGTTGCCGCAGGTACATCGGTTCGCGTGTTCAACATGACGGGAGCTTGTGTGTTCTCGAAAGTCGCCGGAACGGGTGAGACCGAAATTCGTTTGTCGGGACTTGCTTCGGGTGTCTATATCTTGAAGTTGGAGAAAGACGGCGACAGCTCTTGCCATAAACTGATTCGGAAGTAAGAGCCGATTTCTCGGTCGATAGTAGAATTTTTTATTCGATAAACTTGTAAATAGGGAAGGGGAGTGCAACTATGGCACTCCCCTTTTTTTGACGGAGGGGTTGAGAAGATTACATAAGAGTTTTTTGATTGCAGGTTTTAACCCCTCCGTCCTTCGGCCACCTCCCCTATATTTTGTGTTGCGCCACCCCGCA
>OGWT01003370.1_pt1 | contig 10077 bp, 6 predicted proteins | sample 1576101 | NCBI WGS metagenome assembly OGWT01 (sample SAMEA3541481, study PRJEB24748) | human gut metagenome | biome: human gut; feature: human-associated habitat; material: faeces | place: China | collected 2012 | reverse complement strand
GGGACATAGGCGCCATGTCTCTGATCGCTCTGGCGGGAAATATTTTGTGCCTGAGTCTTGCGATCTGGCTTTATGCCGTCGGAGCACCCGTGTTTTTGGTTACTGCCGGTGCAGGAATTTTAATTTCCTGTATCACTTTGTTTTATCAAAATGGGACGAATATTAAAACCTGGAGTGCATTTCTTGCGGTTGCAATTACAATGTGTGTGTTATTTGCATTTATTTATCTGGTCGTATGGAAAAGTGGGGCGGGAGGCTTGAATGAGATTCAGGTAGCCGGAGAGGATGTTTTCTATTATAATATGAACCTGGATATCAGTATGCCCAAGGTTGCAACAGCCGTAATTGTACTCAGCACGTTAGGAGCTGTGATCGATATGGCACTGACAGTAACAACTTCCGTATATGAGGTGAAATGTCATAAACCGGATATCAAAATGAACAAACTGGTTCAAAGTGGAATGAAGATTGGAAAAGATGTGATCGGAACAACGGTTAATACGTTATTGTTTGCATATCTGGGAGAATCGCTGTTGTTATTCGCGTATTTGAGAATGCAGAATTACTCCATTGAGCTGTTGCTCAACTCCAAAATTCTTTTTCAGAACTGTATTTCCATGATTTTTGGAGCAATTTCCTGCACAATGATAATGCCGGTTTCAGCGGTTTTGATCGCAAAAAACTGTGAGCTTTTTGATTGGATGGAAAATAGTAAATAGCAGGTTGACAGCAGGGAAATATCTGTGATAAACTTGTTTAGAATTAAACTGTTTACGAATGAACAATTTATTCGTGAACAGTTTTCTTTTTTTGAAGAAGCAAAAAGTTGGAAGTGGGTTGATGCAATATGAAAATTCTACACTGCGCAGACTTGCATATGGATTCGCCGATGGAAACACACATGACGTCGGAACAGGCACGGATCCGAAATGCTGAAATCCTGAAGTCTTTCAGAAGAATGACAGAGTATGCTGAACAGCAGAAGATTCGACTAGTGTTGATTGCGGGTGACCTTTTTGACGGGGAGCGTGTTACCAAACGCACGGTAGAAGGCGTTTTGGATGCTGTTCGCAGTACGCCGCAGATCGATTATCTTTATGTCAGCGGAAACCATGACGATAAGACCCATGCCTTTGTGGATCAGGACGTTCCGCAGAATTTCAAGTCCTTTACGGATCAATGGTCGACATTTGTTTATGATGATGTAGCAGTATCCGGAATTGAAATTACCAAGGCGAATGCGGCAAGACTTTATGAACAACTGCCTGCACAGAAGAGTAAAGTGAATATTGTCATGCTTCATGGACAAATTTCGACAGTCTGTGAAGTGGATCAGGTGAATCTGAATTTGCTCAAAGGAAAAAACATCCAGTATCTTGCGCTGGGCCATATCCATACATACATCTGTGAGCAGCTGGACCGGGATGGAATCTATTGCTACCCGGGTTGTCTGGAAGGACGCGGATTCGATGAGTGCGGAGAGAAGGGGTTTGTCGTTCTGGATACGGACGCACGGAAGCTGAAGCCAGAATTCATTCCTTTTTCGACGCGGCAGCTGCACCGTGTGAGGGCCGATATTACGGGGGCATCGACAAACAGTGCGGTATATCAGGAGATGAAAAAAGCTGCACAGCAAATCCCGGAAAAAGATATGGTGGAATTTATCCTTACCGGTGCAGCAGACCCTTCCGCGCGCATTGCGAAGAAATATCTGTACAATCTTGCGAAGGACGATTTCTTCTTCATCAAAATAAAGGACGAAACGAAGCTTGTGCTGGACCCGAAAGATTATGAAAAGGATGTGTCGCTGAAAGGCGAGTTTATCCGGTTGGTCATGGCAAGCGATGCAAGCGAAGAGGATAAGGTTAAGATCATTCGCACAGGGCTTGAAGCACTGACCGGGGAGGAAGTGACGGTATGAAACTTTTGGAATGCCATGTTGATAATTTTGGCAAGCTATCGAATTATGAGTATCGTTTTTCGGAGAGCCTGACGGTAATACAAGAACCGAATGGCTTTGGAAAAAGTACGCTGGTTGCGTTTATCAAGGCGATGTTGTATGGATTGCCCAGAACCGCTGGACGAAGCGTTGCGGGTAACGAACGGAAGAAATATCTTCCATGGCAGGGCGGAACCTATGGCGGAAGCTTGGATTTCGAGTTTGACGGAACCGCTTACCGGGTGTGGCGGACGTTTGGAAAGACCGCAGCGAAAGATACCTTTAAGCTTTGGGATCTGACTAACCGCAGGGAGAGTAAGCAATTCAGCGAAAAGTTAGGTGAAGAACTGTTTCAATTGGATGCGGAATCTTTCATGCGGAGCGTCTATATGTCGCAGTCGCAGAATACGGATACCACGGCAACCACGTCCATTCAGGCGAAACTGAGCAATCTGGTCGATAACACAGATGATCTGAATAACTATGATTCGGCGATGGAACGTCTGCGGACAGCGCGGTCGAATTATCGGAAATTCCGTGGAAATGGCGGTCTCATTGACGGAATTCAAGAACAAATTGAGCAGACGGAACGTGACCTGGCACAGGCTGAGACCCAAAAAGATCCGCTGGAACGAAAAACAGAAACAGTTGAAAAGCTGTGCAAAGAAAAAGAACAGCGGGATGATATCCTTTCTGCGATCCGTGAAAAGATCACAAAGGCTTCTGCACAGCAGGCGACCCGGACGCTGCGCGATCAATTCACGGAATTAGAGAAAGATCTGCATAATGCGGAAAGCGCTGCGCAGGCACTGGATCAATCTTATCCGAAGGGGTATCCGACAAAAACGGAAATCGCGGAGCAAAGTAAAAATATATTGACGATTGGAAATGCGCAGAAAGATCTGGTTCAGTTGAAATTACGGCCGGAAGATGTTCAATGCGAAACCCAAAACCGGGAACTTTTTGCAGACGAAACCGAAACGGATGCGGCGATCCGGGAATGCCAGAAAGATTGCGAGGAATTTGTAAAGGCAACCGAACGGGCAAATGTGCAGGTGCGAAAAGAAGAACTGGAACGGAGGGAAAAGCTGTCGCGGCTTTTTCAAGCGGGTGAACCATCCGATCAGGAGCTTCGGGAATGCAAAGACAAGGTGCGCGATTTGTCCCAGAAGCGAGGTGAATTAGCCGCGCACCAGTTGACTGCGGCGGAAGCAACCAGCTTATCAGAACTTTCCCGATTCTTTGACGGAAAGAGCGTCAAGGAACAGGAACTGGATCAGTGCAAGAAAGCAGAGGAGAAAATTCGGGACTGTCAGAGTAAGCTTCAGAACAGCGGTTTGTCAGAAAAGGATCAGGGCGAATGGAAACGGCTGAGCCGGGTCTTCTCCATTGCTGTGCCGGAAGAAGAGGCGATTCATCAGAAGCAGGATGACTGCCGACGGATCGATGCACTGAACAACAAAAAAGAGACAAAAACAGTTGTTCTTCAATCGGTTCAAGAACCGAAAGCTGAAAAGAAAACAAACGCAACGGGACTGATGGCGGGGAGCGTTCTGTTGGTTGCAATTGGCGTTGTATGTTTTGTTTTGTCCAAAATTGCTGTGGGCGCGATTCTGGCAGTTGCTGGCTTTGCAGGAATTTTGCTGGTTCTTTGGGGGCGCACAAAACAGATGCCGAATCATGGTGCGACACAAGTCGCTGTGGAAAGCAGTGCCATCAGCGAAGCAGAGATCCAGGAACTGTATACGCTGCAAAAAGATGTGGCAGAGTTTATTCTGAAATTTTATGGGGATGCGTCTGAACCCAATGAAAAATTGGTAAATCTCTTGCTGGATCGAAAAGCGTATCTTCAGCTGCAGGAGCAGAAGCATCAGCAGGAAAAAGAAGCGGATGCTCTTTGTGCGGAGATCGAAGGACAGCAGAAAGTTCTGCAAGGCGTTTTCCAGCGGTTTTACTCAAATCAGCCGTATCAGGACGGTTTTGCTGCGGAGTTGCAGGAACGTTGGAAAGAGTATAACCGGCTGCAGGAACGCCAGAAAAATGTTCGGGAAGAAAGAGAAAATCTGAATACAGAAATCAACCGCATTGAAAATGAACTGCGGGAGGTGTTTGGAAAATATTACCCGACTGACGAAGAGGAAGACTTCTCCGAACAGCTGACCAAATTGGAAAACGACCGGAACGAACTGTACAAATTGAATTCCGAATGGAAAAAAGCGAAAGAAACGCGGGAAGAGGCCGAAACTAAAACACGCGAATTAGAAGAAAAAATCCAAGCAGTTCTGAAAAAATATAAGGTATATTCCGAAGAAATTCCTTATAGCGAAGCACTTGAAATACTGAGAACAAAATTCACGGCATATCAGAACGCGGCAAAGAACGTGAAGGGCTACTACGTAGAAAAAGAGAAACTCGACGAACGAATTGCATCCGCAGAGGAAAGACTGAAACAGTTTGCACAGACGTATGGGTTTGCTCTGCCGCTGAAGGAAGAGATGTTGAATCGGATTTTGGACGATGTCAATACCCATGCCTCGCAGCAGGAACGGTATGAAGAAGTTCAGGCCAAATGGACTAAATTTCAAATAGAGCATCCGGAATTCAAAAATGGTCTGCCGAAAGAACAGAAAGAGCAGGAGGAACTCCCGGCAGTTGATGCGTTGATTGAAGCTGAAAAAGTGGAAAAGGAAAAATTGGAGAAGCTGGCGGAAAATCTTCAGACAGCACGGGGAGAACGGGCAAAACTCCTGCAGGTCGTCGAGCAGATTCCTGAAATGGAAGATCGGATCGGCCGCCTGACAGAACAGCGCAAGGAAGCGGAATCAAGCTGTGCTGTTTTGGACAAGACTCTGGAATTGATGGAAACAGCCAAAAACAACCTTTCCAATCAGTATGTTGGCGGAGTGGAGCGGAATTTTGCTGCTTATATGCAGGAACTGCTTGGAAGTGACTTCGGCAGTACGCTGGTCGATCATGATTTGACGATCCATGTAGATGAAAAGGGTGAAGCGCGGGAAATCGACTATTTCAGTGCGGGCACCATTGACAGCATTCTGCTTTGTATGCGGCTGGCACTGGTGGATGCCCTCTTCAAGCAGGAAAAGCCGTTTATTCTTCTGGATGACCCCTTTGTGAATCTGGACGATGAACACACGAAGAGCGCATTACAGATGCTACAGGAAATTGCACAAAACCGGCAAGTCATTTATATGGTCTGCAATAGCAGTCGCTGCTGAAAAGTAAAAATAAGGTCTGGACTTAAAAACCTATTTAGAATTTCAAGGAAGTTTGGACGGATGAAGAACTGTACAAGAAGTGTGAGCTGACGGAAGATGAGATTGCGTTTATTGAGAGTACGATTCGGGTGATGGAATAAGAAAAGAACCAGAAGATTAAAGATGAACGGAATATCTGTTAAAAATATTGATGGAGAGATAAAATTACATTATATCACGATTGGATGTAAAAAATCAATAACCGTTTTCTTATGAAATATGTAGTGGATTTCAAACATCGTGTTGTGGTATGATGAAATTGGAAAGGGGTGAGATTCGTGGAGAAAATTTACGCTTTCACGGACGAATCTGGTTCTTTTGGCTGGGATTTGGATAACAAAAATACTTCTACGCATTTTATCATTACAGCCATCATTGTAAGAGAGTCGGATGTTGATGCTGTTAGAACAGCCGTGGCGGATATTCGTGATAGATATTTTCCGAATGGAGAAATAAAATCATCAAGAATTAAAAGAAGCTATCAAGAGCGTCGAAAAAAGATTATAGAAGAAACGTTACCGATTCCATATAAAATCTTCTCTGTTGTTGTGGAGAAAAAACTCCTAGAAGATTCTCGTGGCTTGCGGTTCAAGCAATCATTCTACAAATTTATGAACAATATTGTTCATAAGGAACTTCGCGCAGCATTCAAAAACTTGGTGGTAGTTGCAGATGAAATCGGCGGAAGTGACTATATGCAGAGCTTCTGCAAATATGTGGAAGAACATTCTGAATTTCCAAATTTATACGGAGAGAGTGAATTCTCTTTTGAAAATAGCAAGTCAGAAGTTATTGTTCAATTAGCAGATTTGATTAGCGGAACATTGTCTTTTTTATATGATGAACATAAAAAGGATGCGAGTGTTCCCAACTATCAAGAAATCCTTAAAGATAAAATTATCAGAATAGAACAGTATCCTAAAACATATGTAAATTACAACTTGGAAAGGTGCGCAATTGCATCGGAATACGATAAAGATATTGCGGAAATATGTTTGCATCAAGCGGTTGATTTCATCAATAAATACAAAGATGATACAGATGAACTAAGACAGGCACAATTGATAGTTCTGAAATATCTTTTGTTTAGATTTATGAATAATGACACAAGAGCCTATATCCCTACAAGTGAATTGCTCAATCAGCTTGAATGGACAAAATACGGAAAAATTAGCGTTCAAACATTTAGAAAAGAAATGATAGGCGGAATGCGAGATGCCAGAGTTATTATTTCCGGTTCACACCATAAAAAGGGATATAAGATTCCATCAAAAAAATCTGAGATTGAGGATTTCTTAAATCACGACATCTCAATTATTTTGCCAATGTTAGGACGCTTGAAAAAGTGCCGTGATACAGTGAAACTGGGTACTTGCGGTGCAGTAGATTTGTATCAAGCAGATGCGTATAAAGAACTGAAAGCGTTTATTGAAAAAGATATGGCGGAATGAGTTTTAGAGAAAGGAGCCCCCACCATGACCGAACAAGCACTCCGCAAAATGATTGCTGCCGGGGAAAGTACCCGGCAGGAGTTTAAGTCGTGGGTGAAGTGCAAGGACTACCGGCAGCGGAAAGACCTTGCGGTGAAAAGTGCGGTTGCGCTGGCAAATACAAAAGGCGGCGTTCTGCTGTTTGGTGTGGAAGATGACGGCACCATTACAGGTTGCCCCAAGAGCGATCCGCAGGCACTGATGGAAGCCATCTACGATATGACCCGGCCCAGCCTGTTTACCGAAATTGAGCCGGTGGAAACCTCTGACGGTGTGGTGCTGGTGATATCGGTGGAGAAATCCAGTTCTCATGTTGCCACCACCGGCGGCATCTATTACAGACGGTTGGGGAACGTGACAAAGCCCTACTACCCGGCAAACGACGTGTACTCCCCTGCCGATAACCCGGATTTTTCGGCAAAGATCGTGGAGGGCGCAACCGAAAGCGACATTGACCTGCTGGAAGTGTACCGCCTGAAAGAAAAGCTGCGGATTCGGGATGCAGGCTCTGCCCTGCCGGATTTGGCAGATACCACCTTTCTGGACAACCTGAACCTGATCCGCATGGACAAGGACGAAGTGCGTGTGACGGTGGCAGGGCTGCTGTTTGTGGGCAAGGCAGCGTCTATTGCACGGCTGCTGCCGCAGGCAGAGGTGATCTACCTCCATTACAGCGACGAGGCGCAGACGGAATACGACAACCGCATGGATATGCAGGAGCCGGTGATCTCGATTCTGGATAAGCTGACCGAGCGCATTCGCACCTATAACCGCCTGACCAATGTGCAGGTGTGGCAGCCAAGGGCGTGCTGAGCATCTTCGGCGGCAACCCCGGCCAGCGGATCCAGGATTCCATGACCGCAGGCAAGAACTTCATCGACGCTTCCATGGCTGCCGGTGTGAAGTTCCTGAACAAGCTGATGGGCATCTCTCAGCTGTAATTCTCCATATAAAACAGCGCCCGCTGACAATATCGTCAGCGGGCGCTGTGCGTTTTGCGTTTTACAGCCGGCCTTCTTCCAGCATCCGGCGCACCTCGTGCAGGCTGGCGCACTCGGCGGTGTACAGGCGGCGCATCTCGTCGTCCGGCTGGGCAAGGTCCGGCACCATCACGGTCACAAAACCGCCGGCGGCCCCGGCGCGCACGCCGTTGTAGCTGTCCTCCAGCACCAGGGTGTGCTCCGGCTTTGTGCCCAGCATCTCGGCGGCCCGGTAGAAGATCTCCGGGTCCGGCTTGGAGCTGACGAACTGCTCCCCGCTGATGACGGCCTTGAAGTAGTGGGTCAGGCCCCAGCTGTCCAGATGATGCCGGATGGAGGCCATACGGCTGGACGAGGCCACCACCATGGGGATGTGCCGCTGCTCCAGCCAGGCCAGGATCTCGTCCAGACCGGGCTTTTTGGGCGGCGGGGCCAGAAAGGCCGTCTCGGCCTGCTCATGCAGGGCCTCGATGATGCGGTCGGGGTCGCAGTCCGGCCCATAGAACCGGCGCAGCACCGCCCGCATGGAGTCGCCTGCGGTGCCGCGGGCGGCTTCGTCCAGCCCCTCCTTATAAGAAAGGCCCAGCCCGGCCAGTGCGGGTTCCCACAGGGTGGCCCAGATGCGCTCGGTGTCGAACATCAGGCCATCCATATCAAAAATGACGCCCTGGATCATAAAACAAAACTCCTTTCCGGGTCAAAAACACAGTTTGTACCCCTATTGTATCATTTTTTTAGCAGTTTGCACACACATCTGCTCATAATTTGGCGCAACTTACCCGGCTCAAAGATGAAAGATTTTGCGATTCCTTGCAAAAGCTGGTCATCCTATTATAATAGAAAACAACATTCGGCGTTTCGGGCGCAGGAACTGTGCAGCGCCCGTGATCAGGAAAGAGGGAAATTTATCATGTTGGATATCAAGATCACCCGTACCACTTCTCCCAAGGAGAAGCCGGACGAGAACAACCTGGGCTTTGGCAAGAAGTTCACCGACCATATGTTCGTGATGGACTACACCGAGGGCGAGGGCTGGCACGATGCCCGCATCGTCCCCTACGGCCCCTTTGAGCTGGACCCGGCTACCGTCGTGTTCCACTATGCTCAGGAGATCTTCGAGGGCATGAAGGCTTACCGGACTGCGGATGACACCGTCCAGCTGTTCCGCCCGGACTGCAACGCAAAGCGTTTCCAGGATTCCGCCGACCGTCTGTGCATCCCCAAGATCCCCGTGGAAGATTACATCCAGGCTGTGGAGACTCTGGTGGATGTGGACCGTGACTGGGTGCCAAGAATGGTACCAAAGTAGCCGGATTCAGCACAGCTTTTGTTTCCTGATATAAATAAGTCTTATTGGCAGAGCCACCGCCTTTGGTTACACAAAGAAAGTGGTATTCCATACCTTCGGTAGCCTCCAGGTCGATCTGTGCCGGCAAATTACATTTAGTATTCACCTCATCATACATATTCAAAGGAGCATTCTGGGAATAACGCAGATTCTCTTCTGTATAAGTTTTATAAACACCTTCGGAAAGTGCTTCTTCATCACAATAACCGGTCCATACCTGCTGACCTTTTTCACCGTGGATGATAGCCGTACCGGTATCTTGGCAAAGCGGTAATTTACCTTTAGCAGAAACTTCCGCATTACGCAAGAAAGTCAATGCTACATATTTATCATTGTCACTGGCTTCGGGATCGTTCAGAATCTTAGCAACCTGTTCGTTGTGCGAACGGCGCAGCAAAAACGAAACGTCACGGAATGCGGCATTTGCCATTGCAGTCAAACCTTCTTTTTCAATCTTCAAGATAGGTTTTCCTTCAAACTCACTTACTGACACATAATCCTTAGTCAGCAAATAATACTCAGTTTTGTCAGGTCCCAAATCGAACATGGGCTGATAGTGGAACGGAGGTGTTGCCATAATGATACTTATTTTAGTTAATTAGTTATTAGTGACACAAAGGTAGTAACTATTATCGAAATTTTTCCTTAATTAGCGTAAAAACTTTCAGAGAATGTCCTTACCTTTGCCGACTCATTATTTAATAACCTAATATTGTATATGGAAAGAACAGGCAAATTACTTCTTATCACTTCTCTATTTTTATGCTTTTTCGGTCTGAAAGGATGGACCCGCGACAGAGCCACCAACCAACCGGACAGTTTGGAGCTCCGACTCATGGAAATCTATACCAAGCGGGAGGTTATGATTCCGATGCGTGACGGAGTGCAACTCTACACTGCTATTTACGAACCGAAAGACAACAGTCGGAAACACCCTACCCTGATGATGCGTACCCCTTATTCGTGCAGCCCTTACGGAGAAAGGTTTGATAATTATCTGAAAACCGCGCTGAAAAAGTATGTTGACAAGAACTATATCATTGTT
>OGWT01003367.1_pt1 | contig 10081 bp, 8 predicted proteins | sample 1576101 | NCBI WGS metagenome assembly OGWT01 (sample SAMEA3541481, study PRJEB24748) | human gut metagenome | biome: human gut; feature: human-associated habitat; material: faeces | place: China | collected 2012 | reverse complement strand
CGGCCTTGGGGGTCTCCCTGCACTATTACACGGTCACGGGATGGAACGGAAGCAAAGGATCGGCTACGGATTTCAACAAGGACGACTATTACTGGACAATGGGCAAATGTCTCGAAATAGAAGATGTCGTCAGGAAGCATATCCAGATCATGGACAAATACGACCCGCAGAAGAAGATCGGCCTGATGGTAGACGAGTGGGGAACCTGGTGGGACGAAGAGCCGGGCACGATCAACGGCCACCTGTACCAGCAGAACACCATGCGCGATGCTTTCGTGGCAGCCCTCACTTTGAACGTATTCCATAAATATACCGACCGCGTCCGGATGACCAACATCGCCCAGATCGTCAACGTGCTCCAATCCATGATCTTGACGAACGGCCCGAAGATGTTGCTCACGCCGACTTATTATGTTTTCCAGATGTATAACGTGCACCAGGACGCCACTTTCCTGCCGATGGACTTGATCTGCGACAAGGCCAAAGTGCGCGGAGGCCGAGAAGTACCGATGGTAAGCGCTTCCGCCTCCAAAGACAAGAACGGACGTATCCACATCTCTTTGGCCAATGTAGATGTCGACAACGCCCAAAGCATCACCCTCGACCTGCAAGGACAAAAGATCGGCAGCGTGAAAGGACGTATCCTGACCTCCGCCTCCATCAATGACCATAACACCTTCGAGAAACCGGATGTCGTAAAACCGGCAACCTTCGACGGCGCGAAAATCGAAAAGGGACAGCTCAAAATCGACCTGCCCGCCAAGTCTATCGTCGTACTGGAAGTGAAATGATGCTATGATTTATGATTGAACATGGTGTTGTCTATGGTATCAAGTCAGGAGCAAACGAATAAATCATAAATCATAAACCAAAAATCATATTTATTTTCTACTTTTGCCCAAAGAAAACAAAAACACTATATAAACTTAAAGATTTATGAAACCTACATTATTTTTATTGGCTGCCGGAATGGGAAGCCGTTATGGAGGCTTGAAACAATTAGACGGACTGGGTCCTAATGGTGAAACAATCATGGATTATTCCATCTACGATGCCATTCGCGCCGGTTTCGGCAAACTCGTTTTCGTTATCCGTAAAGATTTCGAACAGGATTTTCGCGACAAAATCCTCTCCAAATATGAAAGTCACATTCCTTGCGAACTGGTATTCCAGGCATTGGACCTCCAGGCGTCTGAAGCACTAAAATATGCCATCGTTTGACAAGGCTTATCCGTTTCTATCTGATAACTTACATCAGGAACAGATCGAGAACATCCACCCGCCACACATACAAACAGAAAACCTAAAATCACGACTCTCTTTTTACCTATAATCCTATTCATCTATAATCTTTCATTATTCAAATCATACAATACAATTCCGTCCTGAAACAACCTGACCATCTACCGAAATCAGGAAAGATATTATTAAGGAGTGGGTATTACTTGTTTAATGCTCCCATCTTTATTAAATTCCATACGATCTATACATACTTCACGATGAACACCGGGATCACTCTTCAGATAATTCTTATTAATACGATGATAAACAATATACCCCGTATCAGTGCCGGGAACTTGCAAAACAGCATTATGGGCAGGACCGTATATTTCCTTTTCCGGGTTTTGAATCAGTATAACAGGATTCTTAGCTACTTTAATTGGTCCCAAAGGTGAGGTTGAAGTGCCATAAGCTACATGATAATTGGGAGACCCTGTATCATCTACCGACCACATGAAATAGTAAAGTCCGTTACGGTAGAACACATAAGCAGCTTCACGATAAGCATAATCCTGCAAAGTCCCTCCTTCGGGAGTCATCACTGTAATCGTTTCCTTCTTAATGGAAACCATATCCTCATTCAGTTCCGCACCTGCCATATAGCCATTTCCCCAATACAGATAAGACTTCCCCGAAACCGGATCGGTAAACACATCCACATCTATTTGCTGACCGTTTCCGGTGGGCGAATCCGTTACAATGGGATGCCCTAAATCAACAAACGGCCCCGTAGGAGAATCGCTCGTGGCTACTCCAATCTGTTTTCCTCCGCCTGCTTTCGGATTACCGCTGTAGTAAAAAAAGTATTTATATTTTCCTCCTACCAACTTCTCCTCTATACAAGGTGCCCATGCATTACCATCCGCCCAAGGTACCTGATCTGATTTCAAATCCAGCATTATCCCTTCATCCTTCCAATTCTTTAAGTCAACAGACGAAAAAACGGTAAAATACCAACCACCCCATCCGGGCTGTCCGTCTGTGGTGGAATAGATATAGTATTTCTTAGTCTTGTTGGAATATAAAATTTCAGGATCAGCATGGAAACCTGGTAACACAGGATTACCGGACAACGCGAAAGCAGGCAGCGTCACTGCCAACATCAAGCCGATTGCAATCAAAGTTCGTTTAATAGGTACTATCATATTTTCATGAGTTGGATAAAAAGGGGAAATATCAGGTTGTGATACTCCCCCTCCGGTATTTACATTCTTGATGCTATTTATTTCAATGCTACTTTAATAGATTGACTGTAACAATATTCCGATGATTTGTCTGATTTAACTCCGACACGGGCGTAAAGATAGGATTCATTGAGTAAGCCACTTGGAATCTCAATTTCAGCAGTGTTTTCCTGATTGAGTGAAACTGTATTACCCAACTTCAATTCTGCTTCCTTTTGTTTCTCATCCGTCAGGATACCTGTTCCCAAATAGATACCTACATTCTCCAGATTGGCATCGGCAACTACTTTATTGATAGTAAACCGTGCGGTAACCTTGTTGCCGTTTCTGGCAAAAGATACGTTTCTGACAGAGAAATACGGTGTCACAGGAATATCCTGCACAGTGTTTCCTTTCACTGTAATATAAATTGTGTCATTAGAAGGTCTTTCCCAAGGAGCATTACCCATACGCACCAATTTATAATCACCATTGAAAAGGGACACGGAATAGCTTCCGTCCTGCGCAACATACACCGGAATAGAGCCATGCAAAGCATAGCCGTCCTGGAATAAAGCAAACTCTGAACTTCCGCTTCTAACCCCTACTGCTTCACCGTCATAAATTGCTCTTCCGGTCAATGTAGCCTTAGGTTCCTCAAAGTTGTCGTAGCTGCAACTGCTTACTGCCAACAAACAACATATCATAATAAAGAAAGGTATAATCTTTTTCATAATCTCTTATTTTTATTGGAATGGATTCTTCACAATCGTCGGATTGTTATTAATTACATCATCAGCAATGAATGAATAATAGTTAGACTGCTGGAAGGTTCTTGCCACCTTGAAACGTTCGGATTTTGTCTTTACAAAAATATACTTGTCCTGATCCGATGTTCCCGGTTTTGGTTTGGCAATACGATAAGGATACAAACCGTAAACAATCGCTTTATCGTTATCTGTATTTCCGTTCCAGGTGATATCAGCTATTCTCCATCGTTTCATATCAAAATAACGGTGATCTTCGAAAGCCAGTTCCACACGACGTTCGTTCTGAATCTTTTCGATTGTCAGGCTTGTCAGGCTATTGGCCGGGAAACCGGCACGCTGACGCAAGCGGTTGATATAAGGTAAAGCGGTCGGCTCGTCATCCAACTCGAAAGCAGCTTCGGCAGCATTCAAATAGATTTCACCCAGACGGAACCAAGGCCACCAGTTTTCAGCATAGTTACGGAGAGTATAACCGGATGCCTCACTGATAAACTTACGGATATAAAATCCGGTATTGCTCACGTTAGGACTATTAGTCTGGGGACCATCCAGGCCGACAAAAGTTTTATTATCGTCATAAGCACTTCCCAATTTCGAATCTGTCAGTAAATCATAAGAACCCGTCTTATCATTCCATACCGCTACTCCTGCCTGAATATCTACATCCTGATTTCTGAACTTTGAGCCCGGATAGACAATCGTACCATACAAACGTGCATCTTTATTAGCAAAGATATCACTCGGAGTATCATATACTACATAGTCATTACCATTCTTATAATGTAAAGTACCCGAAGTTCCATCCAAATAATCAAATGCTTCTACCAATCCTAAAGACGGACCGATGCAAGAAGAATTATCATTGTCTTCTCTCAAAGAATGGACTACATTATCATAACCGAAGCTATGCACTTTCAAAGGATTCTTATAATCTTTCACCCAAATAGCCTCCTTATTCAGTGTCTTGTCCATAAACATCTTATAGAAGTTCACTCCTCTATCCGACTCTTTCTCATAAAGCTCATATCCGCCTTCTTTGATAATCTCCTGCGAAGCTTTCAATGATTTACGATAATAATCGTCTGCCATATCAGCCGGAATACCTACTTCTCCGCCAGAAGTTACAATGTTAGGAGTTTTCAGCGCATTGTATTTGGCAATAGAACCGGCATACAACATAGCACGGCTTTCCAATGCCAATGCAGTGTAATAGTTGGCACGGCTTTGACTGCCTTTATTGCCTAGTTGCGACTTGATATCTTCACACTCACTATATACAAAATCATAGATCTCATGCTCTTTAGCACGTGGATTACGCAAGTAAGAAGGATCTCCGCTAAAATCATACTCCAAAGTAGTTGTAATCAATGGAACACCACCCATACGTCTTACAAGTTCAAAATAAACGTAAGCACGGATAAAGCGAAATTCAGCTTTGAACTGCAGCTTGGCATCTGCTGAAATATCTGTTCCATATTTGTCGATATTCTCAATAGACATATTGATGTCACGTATCAATCCATAATCCCACCAACGTCCGTAGTCGTTGCCATAACGTAATTCATTACGATAATTCTGGTCCAGTGTGCCACAGTACATGGCATCGTCCGTTTCGCACATACCGCCGGTGTTGAAGTCACCGTGCAACTGCGGAATACGATTATATAAATTGGCTAGCTGTGATTTAATCATGTTCGGATCGTTCCATACCAACTCATTGGTAAGAATATTTTTGGGATCTCTTTCGAACCAGCTGTCGCCACAACCCGATAACATGGAAGTAAGGACGGCTCCCAACAGAACTATTTTTATAGATTTGCTTTTCATGATAGCGTTCATTTTTTAGTATGTAATATTAAATCCAAGAAGGAATGTACGTTGTTGCGGATATACCACTGCAGCTGCGGCAGTAATTTCAGGATCGACTCCAAACTTACCCACATTGTCGAACGAACACAAGTTAGAAACATTAGCATAAATACGTACCTTCTGTGCACGAATCGGTCTCAACAGTTGTGCTGGCAAGCTATAACCCACTTCCAGATTTTTGATACGGAGATAGCGTACATTGTGCAACCAGAAGTCACTATTCTTGTTGTTATAGCTGAATTCACCTTTACGGATGGCCGGATAACGTCCCGGTATCCATTCACTTTCCGGATCGTACAAGTCGGCACGGTGCCAACGGTCTTCCAATAAATAAACCGGTGAGTTTCCATTTCCATGATATGCATTAGCCAATTCATAGTTTTGTCTCCATCCTTGCATAGCACCACCGGAAAGGTCGATATTCAAGTCAATCCCCTTCCACGCCAAACCGATATTACCACCAAACGACATGATAGGCGCCCAGCCTTCCGGATAACCGATAGGACGCTCGTCCATACCATTGATAATACCATCGCCATTCACATCTTTATAGATAAAGTCACCAGGAAGCAGTGTCCGGTTATTATTTCCATCCAAATTTACCGGATAATTACGAATTTCTTCTTCCGACTGGAACTGGCCAATTACCTGATATCCCCAATAGATACCTCCCCAACGGCCTTCCGCAGAATTGCGGTATTCATCCCAAGAGTTATTAAAACGCGGTTTATAAGTCTCAATGCTCTTGTAACGTGAGAAAGTAAAGTTACCGCTTACGGTATAGTTCAAATCACCGATATGGTCGGTCCATGTAACCATACCTTCCGCACCGATATATGCTTGCTTGTTCAAGTTCTCATTAGGTAACGTATATCCCACTTCACTCGGAAGCAATACATCATAACGGGCAGCCGGTACACCGGTAATATCCTTGCGGAAAGCATCGGCTGTAATCTTCAAACGATTATTGAACATAGTCAGGTCAAAACCGATATTCGATGTCGTATTCTTAGTCCAGGATAAGTTAGTAATAGGCAATCCTCTCTGGTTCAGTCCGGTCACCAGTTCACCATCCAATACTGCATTACCATTATTCCACGTATAACCACTCAAGTAATCGAACAGTTTTACATCCTTCTCCGTACCTGTCTGACCGATAGAAGCACGAATCTTCAAATCATCTACAACCGGTCGCAGCTTTTCAAAGAATTTCTCTTCCGAGATTCTCCAACCTACAGACACACCCGGAAAGAATCCCCAACGGTTATTAGCTGCATAGAGATAAGAGCCGTCATAACGGGCCAATAATTCAATCAGATATTTGTGGGCAAAGTCATAATTGATACGGCCGATCCATCCGGCACGTGCTTCGTAACTCCACTCATCACCGAAACTGTTGAGTTCATCAAACTGCAATAACGGCAGATAGTCAGTAGAAGGTTCGGTACCATACGTTTTCTTAGTCCAATCATAATCGGAGGCTTCGTAACCCAAAACAGCAGAGATATTATGGTTCTTAATCTGTTTCGCATAATTCAATTGCAACTGCATATAACGCGCAGGAACACTACGATCGATTTGACTTCTCCAACGTCCTGCGGCAGGTGTTCCGTTATAAGTATCTTTCTCCTTATCATATGTATAGATGTGATAAGCATATTGATAACCGTCAAAACGACTGTTGGTGTAATTGTACGAGAACGTAGCTTTTGCAGTCAAACCGAAAGAGAAATCATACTGCGCATAAGCATTAATATTGGCATTACGAGTCAAATTATCTTTGTAACCGGCAATGTCACGACTGAAAGCAGCCGGATTGTAACCATTCTCATGTACATTATTGATATATTCCGGATTATCATTGGCATAAGGGCTTTCGATAGGCTGCATCTTGAACATAGCCAATATAGCCGAATAATAACCGTCACCACCCGGCAAACCTACGTCTTCACTCTTTTCATACTTACCACTAATCTGTGCACCTATTGTAAAACGGTCTGTTATCTTAGTATCAATATTCAACTGAAGATTGGTACGCTCATATTTAAAGTCAGGCATCATCGCATCTTGTCCAGTATGAGCTACAGAAAGATAATAGTTGGTCTTTTCAGAGCCACCTGTCACATTCGCATTGATGTGGTATTGAGGTACATTTTTTCTCATTACCATATCATAATAGTCATAGCTCTTATATCCCGGTTCGGTACCAGCTTCCCATTTAGCAAGTTCCTCGGGACTATATAATTTGCTTGGATCTTCACCTCTATTCTGTGCTGCTTCAGCCAAACCTCTTACATATTGTCCTGCATTTGCCAATTCGGGGAAACGGGTCAGATTCTGCCAACCATAGTATCCATTTACATTGATGCTTACCTTATCATTCTTTTTACCTTTCTTGGTAGTTACCAAAACTACACCATTTGATGCACGCAAACCGTAAATAGCAGCAGAAGCATCCTTCAAGACTGTGATACTCTCGATATCCTCGATATTCAGAGCATTAAACACATCGCTACCGGAAACATCCGATGCCTGCAACCAGTCACGGCTGTTCATTCCACCATAAGGAATACCGTCGATTACAAACAGGGGGCTACCCATATTACGGATTTCAAGATTGATACCTCTACCCGGACGAGCATCCACAGCACGTGTAGACACACCTGCTATCTTACCGGATAAGGCTCCCGCAGTGGTCGTAGAAACAGAACGCGTCAACGCATCAGACTTAACATCACTGATGGCTCCGGTCAGACTTTTCTTGGTTTGTGTACCATAGCCCACCACCACAACTTCATCCAAAGTTTCCATATCTTCTTCAAGAACGATTTGAAGATGTGCCTTTTCGCCTATCTTCATCTCTTTAGTCTTATAACCGATGAACGAAATTGCCAATGTGGCATTTTTATCATCTACATTAATTGTGAAGTTACCATCGATATCGGTAATGGTTCCATTAGAAGTTCCTTTGACAGTAACATTGGCACCAATGATATCCTCTCCTCTCACATCGGCCACATGTCCTGTAACTTGTGTTTGTGCAAATGCTGCAGCTGACAGAAGCAACTGTACGACACACATGCATAAGATTCTTACATACCTCATAAATTAGAATTTAAAGATTAAACATTTTTTGTTGTTTTTTCCGATGCAAATATAGAATATTGATATAAATGAAATAAGCAAAAATCATGCAGAAGAGCTATGCAAATCGTGCAATGAACGATTTACATACTCTAAATAAAATATTTATTCTTATTTTTGAGCTGATAATTGAAACAAATAAGCACGAGTTATGAAAAAACACATTGCTTCTACTTTATTTTTATCCTTGTTGTCCATTCTTCAATTGACAGCCCAGTCTCATTCTGTAAAACGACTGGGAATAGAACAAGGATTATCCAATAATTATGTAGTCAGTATTACACAAGATAAACAAGGCTTTTTATGGTTTGCTACAGAAGAAGGACTTAATAAATTTGACGGCACCCGCTTCATTACTTATTATAAAAATGATTTGCCACATAACAATCAGGGAATCACCGGCAACGAACTCAACCGGGTGTATGCTGATTCCAAACGTCCCATCATTTGGATAGCCACTCAACGAGACGGACTAAATGCATACAATTATGACGAACAAACATTTACCGCCTACCAACATAACCCGGAAAATCCACACAGCCTGATTACCAATGATGTAACGGATATCTCTCCTTCCACCCAAAACGATGATGGTTTATGGGTCAGCACCTATTATAGAGGTATAGAATATCTAAATATTAATAATGGGCAATTCACACATTATAATAAGAGTACGGTGCCTAGTCTGCCCTCCAATCAGACATGGACAGTATTGGACGGAGGAGACAACAATTTGTATATCGGCCATGTTGGAAGCGGATTCAGTATTTTTTCTCTCAAAGACAAAAGCGTAAAGAATTTCCAGAATGAAACGGGAAATCCGGCAAGTTTGCCCGGTAATGATGTGTTTTGTATCATAAAAGATACAAACGGTAACATCTGGTTAGGAACAAATAATGGATTGGCTCTATATAATGCTGCTAATGAAAACTTTATCACATTCAGAAATAATAAGAATGACAAGTATGCTACTTTATGCAGTCGCATATTATCTATCCGGCAATTAAAAGATAATAGGCTCTGGATTGCTTCAGAGCTCAATGGTATTGCCATATTAAACCTGAAACAGGGTATGTTTCTCTCGCCAGAGGAGCTTTCTATTGAATACATACAGTAGGGTGATGATAGTCGAAGCCTCTCTAATGCAAGCGCTCGATGTATATTCCAGGATTCTTTCGACAATGTCTGGATAGGAACATGGGGAGGAGGCATCAACTTTATCAGTAGTAAACCTCCTTTATTTACCACGTTAAGTTATTCCCCGATTCCAAACAATGAAAACAGCCTGAACAACAAAGTAGCCAGCAGTCTTTGTATGGACAGACAAGGACGGGTTTGGATCGGAACAGATGGAGGAGGTATTAATGTTTTTGAAGGAGAAAAACGTATTGCCATTTATAAAAAAGAGAGTGGAGATATTCCTTCGAATTTTATATTAGCTTCTTTACAGGATTCAAAAGGGAATTTATGGTTCGGTTCCTACCAAGGGGGAATCAGCTATTATGATAGCCGGAACAAAAGATTCCGTTCCATCTCCCTCACGGGACAATCTAATCTAGACGTACGTACGATCTATGAAGATGGCCAACATAACATTTGGGTAGGATATAGTGGAGGAATTGTTGTATTGAACCCTCTAACCATGAAGATTATCCAGCATTACAATACAGATAACAGCGAACTGCACAGTGATTTTATACGTTCTATAGCTCAAGATGAGAAAGGACGTTTTTGGATTGGAACTTTCGGAGACGGACTTGGCATATATACCCCGGACTTACAGAAAATCAAGACGTTCACTCAAAGAGATGGCTTTTGTTCTAACACCATCAATCAGATCATACAGGATAAACA
>OGWT01003364.1_pt1 | contig 10087 bp, 8 predicted proteins | sample 1576101 | NCBI WGS metagenome assembly OGWT01 (sample SAMEA3541481, study PRJEB24748) | human gut metagenome | biome: human gut; feature: human-associated habitat; material: faeces | place: China | collected 2012 | reverse complement strand
ATGAAAACCGGCAAGATCGTCCTCGGCAGCGACGTTGAAGACATGGACGACGCCACTTTGTCCGATACAGTCGAAAAAACGGACGTTTTCGCCAAACTGTCGCCTCAGCAGAAAGCGCGCATCGTCAGCATGCTGCGCGAAAACGGGCATGTCGTCGGCTACATGGGCGACGGCATCAACGACGCCTCGGCCATGAAAGCCTCCGACGTCGGCATTTCCGTCGATACCGCTGTCGATATCGCCAAGGAGTCTGCTGCCGTCATCCTGCTGGAAAAAGACCTGATGGTGCTGGAACAGGGCGTCGTCGAAGGACGCAAGACCTACGGCAACATGATCAAGTACATCAAGATGACTGCCTCGTCCAACTTCGGCAATATGTTCTCGGTGCTGGCTGCATCGGCGCTCTTGCCGTTCCTGCCCATGATGAGTGTCCATCTGATTTTCCTGAACCTGATTTATGACCTGTCCTGCACCGCTATCCCCTGGGATAATGTCGACGAAGAATTCATTGCATTACCTAGAAAATGGGATCCCTCCAGCGTAGGTAACTTTATGATCTGGATAGGGCCAACCAGCTCCATCTTTGATTTTACGACCTACATTTTCATGTATTTCGTATTCTGTCCGCTTTTCCTCACAGACGGAATACTGTTCAATGACTTGGCTAATCATTTCAGCGGTTTAGAGCTGACTACTCTTGAAGAGCAGTATATCGGCATGTTCCAGGCTGGCTGGTTTGTAGAATCCATGTGGAGCCAGACCCTGGTCATTCACATGATCCGTACTCCTAAACTGCCATTCATTCAGAGCCGCGCTTCCGCTCCGTTGACCCTGCTCACAATGACCGGTATTACGGTTCTGACCATCATTCCGTTTACCACCTTTGGCGAAATGCTGGGCTTTGTCGCATTACCTGCATCGTATTTTGCTTACCTGATACCCGCTATTTTGTTGTACATGATTTTGGCAACCAGTTTGAAAAAAGCGTATGTCCGTCACTATGGCGAACTGCTCTAAGGAGGTACAATGATGAATATGAATTATTTGGGTCTGGACCCCGGTTTTTGGGAATCAATGATTGTTGTAACATTAATTGTCATTTTGATGAATATTGTGTTTTGGTCAATAAAGCCTAAAACAAATGACAAATCTATTTCACATAATTGAAATTCACCTAAAACAGTCCTAAAATAAGTATCACTCGTTTAACGAGTGATACAAGGCCTATAAGGCCTTATTACTGCCAGCGCCTTAATGACGCTGGCTTTCTCTTTGTTCACACCGTGAACTGATTATCTTACTCTGCCATTAAAAGTTTTTGTATTACTTTAAACTTATTTTGCCCGTTATCTGATCTTAATTTTCTTGTTCTCTCATAATATTATGCTAACGCAACTGCAAAACTCTATCACTTATTAACTAATTTAATTGATTGGTTTTTTATAACTTTCATTTGCATTAGCAAAATAAAAAGCCTTATAAACAGTCAAAAAACTGTTCATAAGGTTTTCTTTTTAAGCTTCTCTTTCCATCTTTTCGCCATCGATGGGCTTTCTATATATCCCAAATACGATTCGGGGGATAGTTGGTGTCCTGGAAGGGAATCGAACCCCCGACCTATCGCTTAGGAGGCGATCGCTCTATCCTACTGAGCTACCAAGACGTAAATGTTCTATTGTTTTCAGAACCCTTTTACTATAACACAAATAGAGAAAGCGTTCAATCACAAATTTTCTGTCATTCCCGGAGGCATACTCCATTCCACCAATACGTCCGTATTGAACCAAAGTCTTGTCAGGCAAATTTTAAAATTATCAAGGTTTTCCAACGGATCCAGTGTTTTAGTAACAAATTGCCGGACCGTATCGCCTTCCTGCACATCCAAAGTCAGCTTTTCATTTAAAAATTTTTCTACTTTGGCTTTTGCTTCAGCAACGCCTAAAACAATTTCTGCTTTTTTATTTTCGCTATCATATTCAACATAGCCATAATTGCCATGATAGTTCAAGGTTACAGCAAATTTGCTCATTCTTTTTCCTCCTCAAAACTTCTGCATACATTATAGCAACTCGCAGCAAATTCTACAATAAGCAGTATTACTTACGCGATTAAATTACTCTTTACTGTCTTTGCTGTACATGGGCCGCAGTCTTACTTCCATAGGAATTTTATCAGCAGCGGCCGCCAAAAGCGCTTCCTCATATAAGGAGCTCTGAGCGCTTACAGGCGTTGCTTTATTGGTGACACGTCTGTAGGTCCCGTTAGACTGCATCATATGCGCACCGACATTATCCCGCAGATACAAGTCAAGAATCTCTTTGATACGCTTAATATGCTCTTCGCTCTCGACCGGGAAAAACAGTTCCACACGATCATTGAGATTTCTGGGCATCCAATCGGCACTGGACAGATACAGTTGCTGTTCCCCGCCGTTAGCAAACCAGAAGATGCGGCTATGCTCCAGTTGCCTGCCTACAATACTGCGAACAGTGATGTTTTCGCTGATCCCTTCCACTCCGGCACGCAATCCGCAAATACCGCGTACAATCAATTCTACCTGTACGCCTCCGATCGAAGCTTCATATAATTTTTGAATGACCTGCTGATCGATCAAAGAATTCATTTTTACAATGATGTGTCCCTTGTTGCCAGCTTTGACCTGCGCTATTTCATTATCAATAAGCTCATAAATTTTATCGCGCAGCCCTAAAGGCGCCATTACCAGTTTATTCCATAATGGCGGCTGCGAATAACCTGACAGCAGATTAAAAAATGCCGAGGCGTCGCTGCCAAACTGATCGTTAGCGGTTAAAAGTCCCATATCTGTATACAGCTTGGCTGTATTGTCGTTATAATTGCCAGTGCCAAGATGAACATAACGTTTAATGCCATCGGCTTCCTTACGTACGATAAGAATGATTTTAGCATGAGTTTTCAGCCCTACAAGTCCGTAAATAACATGGCATCCGGCTTGTTCCAGACGTCTGGCCCAGATAATATTATTTTCTTCATCAAACCGTGCCTTAAGCTCTACTAATACCGTGACCTGCTTTCCATTCTCAGCAGCACGCGCCAGTGCGGCTACGATAGGTGAATTACCGCTGACACGGTATAAAGTCTGCTTAATCGCCAGAACCTTGGGGTCTGAGGCGGCATCACTAACCAGCTTTACAACAGGATCAAAGCTTTCATAGGGATGGTGCAGTAAAATATCTTTTTTCCTGATAGCGCTAAATAAATCGCTGTCATCCGGCAATTCTAAAGGACGCTGCGGCACAAAAGGCTCATAGAGCCACGGCCACATACCAGACAGACTGGCAAATTTAAAGAAACAGGTCGCATCAAGCGGTCCGTTAATTTCAAAAATTTCCTGTTCTGATAAATCAAGATTGTCGCTGAGGAATTTTTTGATACGCAGATTAGCTGTTTTATTTAATTCTAAACGCACTGCTGCGCCGCGTTTTCGTTTACGCAGAGATTTCTCTACTTCCTTCAGCAAATTATCTATATCGTCTTCATCAACGTCAAGATCAGAGTCACGCGTAAGTCTAAACGGCACTACATCCAAAATTTGGCAGCCGTTAAAAAGATCATGGCAATTTTCAATGATAATATCTTCCAAAAATACAAAGGTCCGCTTGCCTTCACCCTCTACCTCGACGAGCCGCGGCAATACTGAAGGGACCTGTACCAAACCCATGCTTTGCTCTTCGTCCTGATTGATGATCTCTACCGCCAAATTCAGTGTCTTATTCGCCAAAAACGGAAACGGTCTGGAAGCATCAACAGCCATAGGCGTCAAAACCGGATAAACAACCTCACGGTAATATTCATCCAGCCAGCCGCGTCCTTTTTCACTGATCTTACTTACACGGCAGATCCTGATACCATTACTTTCCAGCTCTTTAAGAATCGACAGCATATATTTATACTGGAGCTTGACCTGTTCATGCGCAGAAGCGCTGATTTCATCCAATTGTTCCTTGACTGTAAGTCCGGAAGCATCGCGCTGATTGATTCCATCTTCCCACTTATCCCATAGTCCGGCCACACGCACCATAAAAAATTCATCCAGATTAGACGCGGTAATCGCAACAAACTTCAAGCGTTCCAGCAGCGGCGTCGTTTTGACTGCAGCTTCCTTCAGTACGCGCAGGTTAAATTTCAGCCAACTCAATTCACGGTTAAAAAAATATTCAGGTTTGTTCAAATCTATGCTTTTCATCTATTCACTCACCCGTTCTAAAATTGCTTTCAAGCCGTAAACTTCTTCAAAAAATGTCGCTTTACCAGCGAAAGTCCATTCTTCCAAAGTCAAATCGACCTTGCTTTTAGCTTCAATTAACATCGTTCCATCTTTAATGCTGACTTTGCAAAATTTTATTTTTTGCTGATAACTGCGGTCCATCGCATCAGCTAGACGCACTAAGGCAGCTATTTTCGCTACTAACGGCGTCAGTTCTTTTTCCATTTCCGGGCTGCCGGCCTTGTTTTCAAAGAGCTGATTGGCATGGTAATAGCTTGCCAGCGCCACGATTTTTTTATCATTATCACTGAACCCTAAAATGTCCGTTGACATAATAAGCTTATAGGTATAAAGCGAATGACTGCGCATCGAAATATATTTACCGATATCATGCAGCAGCGCCGTAGCCTGCACTAAAGTGCGGCAGTGCTCATCCATACCATGGCTTTTACTTAATTTATCAAACATTGCCAGCGCCAGCCGTTCTACCTGTTTGGCGTGCTTAACGTCATAATTATAATGTTCACCGATATTATGGATCAGGCTTAATTGCTCTTTTTCAAGCTCGGCAGCATACTCTTTATCTGTCTTCGGTCCTATATGCAGCAGCTGAATGCCATCGATAAAACGATCGGCGGTAATAATTATCTCTTTTGTCGGCACTAAAGCCAGCAGCTGTTCATATAAAAGAATCGTCGGCAGTACTAATTCTGCCACACTTTCCTTTATCTTGAATACCTTTATGATCTGCGGCAGATTTAGTTTGTGGACCTTATTAAAAAGTTCCATAAACTCCTCGGCTTTAATCCTTGTTACCTTAGCCAGAGTATCCAGTCCCAACATCTGTAAAAGCAGTTCGGTTTCCGTACCGGAAAGGATCAAATAGCGGATATTGGCATCCTTCAGAGCTTCACGCACAGGCCCCATCGTACTGGCCAAAAACTCTGTCAGCGCCAGATTGAACTGCATACCGTTACGCTGATTACGGTTAAAACTTTCTTTAATCCTGATGATGCCCACATGAAAATTCTGCTGATATTTAATTTTTTCATCATCAACAAAAGTGATGCCCAACCCACCCGAAGAAATATCCATCAGCAGCATACCATAATCTTTGCCGTTAATGCCTTCACTGCGCAAAGTCTGCCTGATCGCCGTATACTTGGTATAAATTTCCTGGGGCATATCAACAACTTTTACTTTCAAACCAGTTTTGATATAAATCTGATCCAGCAAAAACACCTGGTTCAACGCTTCACGCACAGCGGTCGTTGCCTGCACACTGCATTCTTCCACACCATATTCGGACATCAGGCGTTTGTAGCCCTGCAGCAGTTCACAGATTTCGCTGACCATACTGAAAGGGATAATTTTATTTTTAAAAGTTTCTTCGCCCAATTTGACTCTGTGGTTGCATTGTTCGATTACTTTTACCTTATTCATATTGCGGTATTCAACTATTTGCATGCTGATCATCTCTGATCCGAGATGTATCGCGGCAAAGGTTGTATAGCTTTTCTTTTTCACAAACAAACCTCCTCCATTTTATATTAAATTCGACATCAGACCTCTAAATCCTTGCACAAACGTTACTTTTTACAATTCTTTACGTAAAATTTTACAAAATCACTTAAATTACGCAGGATTTTTTTAATCTGTGAGTAATATATAAAATATATCTTTTTAATCGAGGAACGTTTTCTATTTACTGGGAGTGAAAAATATGCAGCGTATCGCAATCATCGATATCGGTTCTAACTCAGCCCGTCTTGTAATCAGCCATATTTATAAAAATGGCGCTTACAACATGGTTTATAATCAAAAAGAAGCATTGCGGCTCAGTCAGAAGCTTGATAAAACCGGTCGTTTAACAGAAGAAGCTTTCGCTTCAACCCTGGAAACGATGAAAAGCTTCGCTTATATGTGCCGGCTTTATAATGCCGACAAAACCATTGCCGTGGCTACAGCCGCTATCCGCTCAGCTCCAAACGGCCCTGAACTGACGCGTCTTGTAGAAGCAGAAACAGGTATTACCCTGCATATCATTACAGGTAATACCGAGGCCTACATCAGTTATCTGGGCGTTATCAATACGCTGCCGGTTAAAGATGGTATTATCTTTGACCTGGGCGGCGGCAGTACCGAATTGATCCTCTTTAAAAACAGGCAGATCGTTGAGTCTGTTTCTCTGCCCTTCGGCGCAGTAAACACTACCGATATGTTCAATACACGCGGTACTATGTCACCTAATGTTTACAGCGATATGAGCTTTTTCCTGCTCAGCCGTCTTTCACTGCATCCCTGGCTCAAACAAAACAGGCTGCCGCTTATAGGCGTCGGCGGTACGGCGCGTACACTTGGCAAAATGCAGCAGAAGCGCAGTAAATACCCGTCTTCAAAAATCCATAACTACAAATTTTCAGCACAGGCTTTCCATGATATTTTCAGCCAGCTGCGCAGCACAACTTTAGAACAGCGCCGTAAAATAGCCGGCCTCAGCAGCGAACGTGCCGATATTATTTTAGCCGGTGCCGGTATCATTAATTGTTTACTGGAAACAACCGGTTGTAAACAAATGATCATTTCCGGCTGCGGTTTACGTGAAGGATTATTTTTCGATTACTATTCCAAATCCGAAAATATGCCCCTGATCGCGCCCGATATCCTGGATCGCAGTACGCAGAATATTTTAACTCTCTATACCCCTGACACTACGCACAGCAAACATATCACCGAGCTTGCACTGACTATGTTTGACGCCTGGAAAGATTTACATAAGCTGGACAAGGATTATCGAAAGCTACTGAAAACAGCGGCTCTGCTGCATGATATCGGTATCACCATCAACTTCTACAGCCACGCCCGGCACAGTGCGTATATGATCCAAAACGCTCAGATTTTTGGGCTTTCACATCGTGAACAGCTGATAACTTCCGCTATCGCCGGCTGGCATAACGGCATCTCCAAAAATTATTTTCGGGATCGAAACTACAAAGAATTGTTAAACGAAAATCACTGGCAGGCTATCAATAAATTATCTTTATTGCTGGCGCTGGCGGAAAGCCTTGATTATTCACAAACCAATCAGATACGCGGCATTCAGCCACGTATCGAAAAAAAACATGCTGTACTGACATTACATGCCGAAGGTATACCCAGCATCGAGATGCATCAGATCAAACAGCATATCCGTTGGTTTGCCAAAGTTTTCGGTGTCGAGCTCAGCGTGCAGCTGGGATAAAAAAATACCTGTTATTTAAACATAATCAACGTTTAGATAACAGGTATTTTTATTTTTTATTTTGCCGCAGCCTGCAGAATTCCGTAAACCATCAGCACACTGTTATAAAGATCTTCTTCCAGTATAAATTCATCGACCGTATGCACTTCACTCATACCAGTGCCTAAAATGACACAGGGCACACCATAAGCATTAATAAAGTTTGCATCACTGCCGCCGCCAGTCACCGTAACATCCGGTGTAAAACCGTTTGCCTTGCAGGACTCCAGTGCCAGCGTCACAACGTCAGAATCATGACTAAGGTCAAAAGGCTGATACTTATGAATGATCTCCACATCCACCTTACCGCCATTAGCAACAACACCTGCAGTGACAGTATTAACCAGATAATCACGCTGAGCAACCAGTTTATCCAGATTACGGCTGCGAACGTCGCTTTGGATCTCTACTAGATCAGGAACAATATTAGTAGCTAACCCGCCATGGATAACGCCGATATTACAAGTCGTTTCTTCATCAATCCTGGCATATTTTTCAACACCGGCTAAAGCTTTAGCTGCAACCAGAATCGCATTGATGCCTTTTTCAGGAGCAAGTCCGCCGTGTGCAGTTTTACCGTGCACTTTAAAATGTACCCTGTCCTGTCCCGGAGCAGCCGTAACGATTTCTCCCGGATGGCCCTCACTGTCCAGAGCATAGCCAACATCAGCATGCAACAGGCTCTTGTCCATACAGCGCGATCCGTTAACACCGCCTTCTTCAGCAATCGTAAACAAAACCTGGATATCACCGTGTTCAGCCTTTGTTTCCTGCAGCATCCGCACTGCTTCCAGAATAGCCACTACACCGGATTTATCATCACTGCCTAAAATAGTAGTCCCATCTGACAGGATCTTACCATCTTTTTTAACGACCTTGATGCCTTCGCATGGTTCCACGCAATCCATATGCGCGGTCAGCAGCACACGTTTCGCTCCGACTTTGTTCCCCGGCAACCATCCCCATAAATTGCCGCATTCGCCGCCTAATTCTTTACCTGCATCATCTTCCTGTGTCACAAAACCCAGATCTTTCAGCTTCTGCTGCAGAAGTTCAAAAACCTGCCTTTCTTTCAGAGTATGACAGGGAACAGAAACCAATTCCACAAATTCATCAAAAATTCTTTCTTTGTTTGCTTCTGCCATTGTCAACACTACCTTTCAAAATTATAAATTACAGCCAGCCAGTATGTTCCAAAAGAATCTTCGTCCCAATAATGATAAGGACACAGCCGCCCACTAACGTAGCTCTGCTGCCGATCCTCTCTCCTAACCTGAAGCCAGCCAAACCACCTACCATAGAAAAAATAAAAGTTACCAGACCGATCAGCCCTGCCGCAGTCCAGATATCCACATCTAAAAAAGCAAAACTCACACCAACCGCTAAAGCATCGATGCTGGTAGCTACAGCCAATGTCAGCATTTCCCTGATATTATAATGCTGCTTTAAATTACAGCTGTCAGCAGCATCGGCCTCACGCAGCATGTTGATTCCCAAATAGATCAAAAGAATGAAAGCTATCCAATGATCATAGGTTTCAATATAAGATCTGAACCTTATTGCGCAGAAAAAACCAACAACAGGCATCAGTGCCTGAAAAAATCCAAACCAGATGCCAAAACGCAAGGCTCCACTAAAACGCGAAGCCGGAGCTAAAGCCAAGCTACCGCAGATAGAAACTGCAAAAGCATCCATCGCCAGACCTACGGCTAAAAGCAATAACTCTAGTAAACCCAAATCTAACCCTCCACAACAAGTTTAGTCTAATTCACTGGCAGCATCAGTCCCAAAAATATCTTCAATAAAATGCTTAGATTTTTCTTTAACTTCTGCATCCACATATCCCTGAACCTGCAATAAAGCATAAGTAATAGCCACAAAATCATCACTATAACCTAAAACAGGCGTCAAATCGGGAATAAAATCCAAGGGCGCAATCAAATAGCCGATAGCTCCCGTAATAAGTGCTTTCTGTTTCAACGGCACATCAGGTTTCTGTAAAACATACCACAGCTGCAGCACTTTATAAACTGCCCCTACACCAATTATTTTGGCATATTTCCGCAGTTTTTCCTTAAAGCTGTGCTCGCTGTAATCCTGTTTATATTTCTGCAGTTCCTGTGTATTGATTTTAGAACTGTCAAAGCTTTTCTCATCCTGCTTTTTATCTGTCATCTTCTATCGCCTCAGCAAACGTCCTTACCATGATACTTGATTAAAAATCTTCTGTCTTTCCTGATCTTCAGAACACGAAATAAACTGGAAACCAGCATCACACCAACGGCTATAGCGCACGAATCGGTTATTGCCGTCAGCAGAATCGACATACCGCCATTATAATCATTATTGATTACGGCAAACATCCCTTTATAGATACCTAACCCAGGAACCAACGGAATAATACCGGGAATGACAAAAACAGTTGCCGGCTGTTTAAAAATCCGTGCTGAAAGCTCACTCAAAAGCGCCAAAGCAAGCGTCCCGAAAAAGTTGGCATAAAACGAACTGTAACCCATCTGATCACGCAGACTTATAAAATGGCTGTGCCTTTTTATATGGCA
>OGWT01003356.1_pt1 | contig 10120 bp, 9 predicted proteins | sample 1576101 | NCBI WGS metagenome assembly OGWT01 (sample SAMEA3541481, study PRJEB24748) | human gut metagenome | biome: human gut; feature: human-associated habitat; material: faeces | place: China | collected 2012 | reverse complement strand
GGTGACAGCACCAACCCTGGCGGTTACACCAGCAACGGAGCAGTTCTTGATGACGGCGAGTTAAATTCCGGAAAACTGCACCTGACCTGGAAAGTTCCGTATCAGGCAGGTACACTGGAAGTAAAAGCCTATGACAAAAACGGCAAAATGGTGGCAACAGACAGTGTAAGCACATCTTCCACACCGTATACCATTTCGGCAGTGGCAGATAAGACCGTTCTCAAAGCAGACGGAACCAGCCTTTCTTATGTAGAATGTACCGTAGTCGATGAAAATGGAAATATGGTACCGGATGCAGATAACCTGGTGAAATTTGCAGTCAGCGGAAAAGCTTCCATCGTCGGCGTGGACAACGGAAAACAGGAAAGTGCAGAACTCTATAAATACGATAACGTAGATAAGAGCAGCTATTCTGAAAGAATGGCTTACAACGGAAAAGTACTCGTGATTCTGAAATCAGAAAAAGAAGCAGGCGATGCTCTGCTGACCATTTCTTCTGACAATTTAAAGACAACACAGGTCGCACTGAAAGTAACAGCAGACGGAACCGGAGATGCACCGAAGGCAGCAGAAGTGACCGGAACCGAAAAATCGGTTGATGCAGTGAATGTAACGGTACCGACCGGTATGAGTGTGACACTTCCGTCTGTAGTAAAAGTAAACTATACAGGCAGTGCAGGAGATTACAGCCTGCTCAAAAAAGTAACCTGGTCTGAAGTAAAAGACGGAAAAGCAGAAGGAACGATCGAGGGCAGCAAGCTTACCGCACAGGCAGCGATCACCGAAAGTGATGATGCGGCAACCGATGTGGAACTGGCAGCGGGCAAAGCAAGTGCAACGGCATCCTTCACAGGATCTGATAAGAATTATCCGCAGAATATGCTGGATGGAAATGACAGCACAAGCTGGACCAATGCTTACAGCAGAGGTGCATCGGTACTGCTTCCTGCAAACAGTGCATCCAGAAAGAATGAATATGTAGAATTTGACTGGGAAGAAGCCCAGGTTCTCAACCAGATCACCCTGAACTTCAAAGAGAGCCGCTACTGTGCAATCCCGAAAGTGCTGGAAGCACAGTACTGGAACGGTGCAGACTGGGCACCGGTATCCGCACAGAGTACCGTGAAAGAATCCGGAGCACCGGCAGTGATGCAGTTCAAACCGGTTTACACAACAAAAGTCCGTGTGTACATGGAAAATGCAACACCTTATACAACATCCGGCAACATGGAGATCACAGAAGCATCTGTGAAATTAAGTACCGAAAAGCTTGGTGCACGCCTGGTACTCGAAGGCGAAGATGCTGTGGTACAGGGCAAGAACCTGACAATGAACGCAAAACTTGCAAACCTTTCCTCAGACAACCTGTTAGGTGAAGTAAGCTTTGGCGTTTCCTATGATGCAGATGTCTTTGAAGCACCGACGGTTGCATTGAATGATGGCATCGAAGGTACGCTGACAAGCACAGAAGCAGACGGAAAGATTCTTTACACACTGAAAAACGAAGCCGGAATCCCGGCATCTACAAGTGATTTTGCAACGATCACCATGAAGGCAAAAGCAGATGCACAGCCTGGCAGCTACAGCGTAGGACTGGAAAATGTGACAGCAAAAGATACCACGGGAGCATCCGCAGATCTGACAAGCACAGCGATCACCGTTAAAGTAAATGAGCGTCCGATCACCGGAGAAGTGACTTACCTTTCTGACATTGACTGGAAATATGCACAGTCCGGATGGGAAAGTGTCATGAAAAATCAGTACTGTAACGGAGCATCTTCCGGAGCGATCTCTTTGAGTGTCGATGGCGAACAGACCTACTTTAGCAAAGGTCTTGGTGCAAATGCAGATGCAACAGTTGAGTATGATGTATCTTCTTACAAAGCACAGTTAGAAGAAAACGAAAAACTTTATTTCCAGGCATATGTCGGCATTGACTATTTCAAGACAGCAAAGAAACAGAACGGTGATGGTGTTTATTTCGTGATCTATGATGGTGAAGTAGATGCGGATGGAAATATCCAGGGAACAGAGATTTATCGCTCTGCGAAATTAGACAGCTATAGCGATGCAGAACATATCAGCATTGATATTTCCGGCATCCAGAAAAATCTGGTTCTGTTCATGGATAAAGTTGAAAATAATGCACATGATAATGGCGACTGGGCAGATGCAAAACTGATTCATGTACCAGATCCGAATGCGGCAGACAAGAGTGAACTGAAACAGACACTTGACATTGCAAAAGCATTAAAAGAAGCAGATTATACCGTAGAATCTTACAAAGCACTGCAGGAAGCACTTGCGAATGCAGAGGCTGTATATGCAGACAAGAAAGTAACGCAGGAAGCGGTCAATGCACAGGTAGCAGCACTGCAGGCAGCCGTACAGGGACTGAAAGTTCCGGATGCAGCAGATTATCAGGAAGTTTTAAAGAAACTTCAGAATAAAGAAAACGAGCTGACACAGAAGGATGAAGAGCTGAAGACAGCAAATGCAAAAGTGACAGAACTGCAGAGCGAATTGAAAACGGCACAGGATGATCTGAAAAAACTTCAGGACAGCGTGGATGCCAAAGAATCTGAAATCGCAGCCAAAGAAGCTGAGATCACAAAACTGAACGGTGAACTGGCTTCCGCAAAAGAAGAAGTAAGTACGCTGAAGAAGGAAAAAGCAGATCTTGAGAAATCTGTAAATGATTACAGAGCACGTATCCTGGAGCTGGAAGCTGCTGCCAAGAAGCAGAAAGAAGAAAGCGATGCAGCTTACAAGAAACTGCAGGAAGAAAAAGAAGCAGCAGAAGCAGCACTGAAACAGGCTCAGGCTGAGATCGAGAGACTCAAAGCACAGCAGAATCAGGAAGAGCCAAAACCGGAAAAAACACTGAAAGTCGGAGATACCGTTACATCCGGAAATGTGAAATACCGTGTGATCAATGCACAGAAGAAACTGGCAGAAGCATACGGCGTAGAGTCCAGGAAGGTACGTACCCTGAAAGTAGCAGCAGCCGTGACAATAAGCGGTGAAAAAGTAAGCGTAACATCAATCGCAGCAAATGCATTCAAGGGTATGAAGAAACTGGAAAAAGTGACGATTGGAACAAACGTTTCCAAGATTGGCAAGAATGCATTCTCAGGCGACAGCAAACTGAAGAGCATCCAGATCAAGAGCAAGAAACTGACTTCCGTAGGCAAGGGAGCACTGAAAAACATCTCTGCAAAAGCAGTCATCAAAGTGCCGAAGAGCAAAAAGAAAGCATACAGATCCCTGCTGAAGGGCAAAGGCCAGAAAAAGAGCGTAAAGATCAAATAGTGTGACAACAAAAACTTCATCTTAGCTGGAGTTCAACAGCAAAAAGAAATACACCGCATGGAAACGTGCGGTGTATTTCTTTGGCATTTTAATTTACTCTGTGATAATGGTTCCGGTCTTGCCTTTCAGGGCATCGATGGCATTTTCCAGATTTGTGATGATTGCAGAGCGTCCTTTTCCGGCTGTGATAAAATCAACGGAAGCACAGATCTTTGGAAGCATGGAATTTACACCGAACTGATCGGCTGCGATATGTTCTTTTGCTTCTTCTACCGTAATATGTTCCAGAAATCTCGGATGCTCGGTGTCACGGTCAATGTCAACCATCTTGTCGTTTGTGAGGATCATCAGGATATCTGCATCCACGCCTTCTGCGAGTTTTCCGCTGGCGTAGTCTTTTTCGATGATGGCACTTGCACCTTTGAGCTCATTGCCCTGCTGCAGAACCGGGATACCGCCGCCTCCGCAGGCGATAACAACCTGGTCGTTCTGAACCAGTGTTTTGATCGCATCGATCTCTACGATGCTCTTTGGCATCGGGGCAGCAACGATACGGCGGTAACCTTTGCCAGGCTCTTCTTTGACATAGTTGCCTTTCTGTTCTTCTGCCTCGGCCTCTTTGGCATCCATGTAACGGCCGATCACTTTGACCGGATGGTGGAATGCATCGTCATAAGGATCAACGATCACCTGTGTCAGGATCGTAGATACGGTTTTGAAGATACCTCGTTTTAAAAGCTCGGCACGGACTGCATTCTGCAGGTCGTAGCCGATGTAACCCTGGCTCATGGCGGAGCATACGGACATCGGAGCGACTGTGTAGTCCGGATGCGTTTTGCCGAATTCGTTCATTGCAGTGTGGATCATGCCGACCTGCGGTGCATTGCTGTGTGTGATCACCAGCTGATAGCCTTCTTCCACCATATCAGCCAGCACAGCTGCGGATGTTTTGACAGCCTTTTTCTGCTCCGGAAGTGTGGTGCCGAGGGCACGGTGTCCGAGAGCGATTACGATTCTTTTCTTCATGCAAAATTACCTCGTTTCTCGTTGGATTTCAATAGTAGACTTTCTGGCATCATTTTATCAGGCTACAGCGAAAAAATCAATAAGAAATACGAAGAAACCGCGTAAAATATCTGAAAAATATATTAAATAAATACAATTATAAAATAACAAAAAAATATTTAAAAAAGTGCTTGACAAATCAAAGGAGAACGCCTATAATAAAGACAACAAAACAAAAGAGAGAAACAAAAAACAAGGAGGACAGTCCAATGAAGACATAGCACTACATCAAAAATAAAAAAGCAGTCATTCAACTTCAGTGATTAAGAAAGCGAAGGGCAAATTCAAAAAAACAGAAAGAATTAAAATCAAAAGAATCTAAGAAAGAGAGGTACAGTCCACCAAAAACTTAAACTACATCTTCTTTTGTAAAACACAGAAGCGGACAGGATGAAAATGAAAGAAAGGTAAGAAGTCCAATGGAAATAGCAGAACATCATTAACAGGAGATATGTTGACGAGAAAGACATATCTCCTGATTTTTTTGTGTAAATTTAAAGAGAACGCTGCGATGTGTCCGGATGAATCTTTTTTCGGACATCATAAGTACTCATAACAATATCCGCCTGAGCATAGTATGTCCTAAGAGGTGAGGACATTGAAATGTGCAGACGGATTTTTTAAAATATTTTCGCTTCCGGTGAGGAGGATCCTGCAGAAGGCAGATCTGAATTTTGCCGAGCTGCAGGAGATCCGGATGAGGATCAACAGTCCGCTGATGATCCGGCAGCGGGGAAAAGAATACAAGCTCACAGAAGAGGGGAAACTTCTGCGGTGTAACGGAAATGAGCAGTATGAGAAAGAAAATATTCATTACGTGGATCGCTGTGAGCTGATGGAAACGATGGAGTACATTGCCGGGTACTCGCTTTATGCTTACGAAGATGAACTGCGGCAGGGATTTTTAACGATCCAGGGCGGACACCGTGTCGGTGTCGCCGGGAAGATCCTGATGGAGGAAGGGAAGGTCAGGAGTATCCGTTATATTTCGTTTCTGAACATTCGGCTTGCTCATCAGGTAGAAGGCTGTGCAGATAAAGTAATGCCTTTTATTGTGGAGAATGGGGAAGTCTGCCATACACTGATCATTTCGCCGCCGTGCTGCGGAAAAACTACGCTGCTGCGTGATGTGATCCGTCAGATTTCAAACGGGAATGCCTGGTGTGAGGGAAAGAATGTCGGTGTGGTGGATGAACGTTCAGAAATCGGAGGAGCTTACCAGGGCGTTCCGCAGAATGATCTTGGTATACGGACGGATCTGCTGGACTGCTGTCCGAAAGCAGAAGGCATGATGATGCTGATCAGATCCATGTCACCGGAAGTGGTGGCAGTCGATGAGATCGGGGATTACGGCGATATCAAGGCGATTGAATCGGTGCTGAACTGCGGCTGCCGCCTGATTGCGACGGTTCACGGCAGTTCGGTGGAAGACATTGAGAAAAAACCGCTCCTTCAGAAGATGGTAAAGGAACACGTTTTTGACCGCTATATTATTTTGAACGGCAAGAAAAAAATCGGCTCAGTGTGGGGGATTTTTGACGGCAGAGGGACCAGACTCTACGGGGAGGAGGGGGTGGTATGCTGAAACTGTTCGGGGCAGGCCTTACCATGTTCAGCTGTTTTGCGGCAGGATGCCTGATCTGTGCGGAAATGAAAAAGAGAATTCACATATTGGAAGAGCTGCGTCGCATGACGGTTATGCTTTCGGCGGAAATTGGCTATGCGAATACGATGCTGGATGAGGCGTTTGGCAGCATTGCAAAGCGGGTTTCACAGCCGCTTTCAGATTTTCTGGTACATGTGCAGGAAAAGATGCAAAAAGGAGAAGAAGCGAATCTTGGTGTGATCTTTGAAAAGCAGCTGGAGATGGATCTGAAAGGTACTGCCTTAAAGGAGAGTGACCTTGCAAGCCTTCGGACGCTTGGCGGTCAGCTCGGTTATCTGGATGTAGCGATGCAGAAAAAAACACTGGATTATTACCTGGAACAGGTCAGTGATGCGTGTGTTCAGGCAAAAAAAGAATACCGGGAGAAAGAAAAAATGTTTCGATGTCTGGGGTTTGGTGCCGGTGCGTTTCTTGTCATTTTACTTTACTGACAGAGAGAGGAGATGGAGATGAGTGTTAATCTGCTGTTTAAGATCGCAGCGGTCGGGATCCTGGTCTCGGTGCTCGGTCAGGTCTTAAAGCACAGCGGCAGGGAAGAACAGGCGTATCTTGCAAGCCTTGCAGGGCTGGTACTGGTGCTGTTCTGGGTGCTGCCGTATATCAGCCAGCTGTTTGAGAGCATAAAGGAGTTGTTTGCACTGTGATCAAAATTGCAGTTCTTGGGATTACCGGGATTTTACTGGCGTTGTTTCTCAAAGATAACAGACCTGTGTTTGCCGTGTTGATCAGCATGGCTTCCTGTATGCTTATTTTTTTCTGTGCAGTGGAAAAACTGAGGTATTTATCAGAAAGCCTGCAGCAGCTGCAAAGCTACACAAACATAAAGGATGCTTATGTGAAGATCCTGTTCAAAATGATCGGTATCACCTATGTGGCGGATTTTGCGGCAGGCATCTGCAAAGATGCGGGATATGGGGCAATCTCCTCACAGATTGAATTTTTCGGAAAGATCTCGGTGCTGGCGACAGGGACACCGGTTTTGCTGGCACTGTTTGAGACGATCCGCAGCTGTCTTGCCTGATGGTAAAATATATGAAGAAATATCGTATTTATGTGTTTTTGCTGCTTTTTACAGGATGGCTGATGGGGGCGGGGCAGAAGCAGGTGTGCGAGGCGGCCGTTCTTTCAGAAAAAACGGCGGTGATCATGGCAGCGTCACAGGTGCAGGAGAAAGATCAGGGACAGGATACAGCAGAAGAATTACAGACCGGAGCGGAAGACTTCCTTAATATAAAGGCGTTTCATTTACAGGAAGTCGAAGAGAGCCTTGCAGATCTGGAGAAAGAGAGCAGTTTTCGTTTTGCGGATGCACTGAAAAGCCTGATCAGGGGAGAAATCCCGCTGAATCTTTCAACTTTGAAAACGCTGGTTTTTGATGCACTGCTTCTGGAATGGAAAAATCAAAAAGAGACGGCACTGCAGGTGTTTTTACTGGTGATCGTGGCGGCACTTGTTTTGAATTTCACGGATCTCATGGAAAAGAACGGTACAGCACTGATCAGCTTTTTTATGATGTATCTGATGCTGGCAGCAGTTCTGATGAAGGGATTTACCGGAATGAGCCGGATGACGGATGCAACGCTTGGCAGAGTCAATGGCTTTATGAAAGCTCTGGTGCCGTCTTATTTTGCGGCGGCCGTTTTTGCGGGGAACAGCGTTGGAGGGCTGGCGTTTTACGAGTCGGCGATCCTGCTGATCGCAGCAGTGCAGTGGGTGCAAAGATATCTTCTTCTGCCCGGCGTGCAGCTTTATGTCCTGTTTTTGCTGCTCGACCATCTCTCAAAGGATGACAGGCTCTCGCATCTGGCAGAACTTGTGCGTACGGTGATCGAATGGGTAATGAAGAGCATGACAGCGGCAGCGATCGGATTTCAGGTGATTCAGGGACTGATCCTTCCGGCCGTTGACGGGCTGAAAAATACAGCCGTCAGCCGCACCGTATCGGCGATCCCCGGCATTGGCAACCTGTTTGGCAGCGTGACGGATACGGTGCTTGGTTCTGCCGTTCTTCTGAAGAATGCCGTCGGTGTGTGTGGGATGATCGCTGTTCTGATGCTCTGTCTGGCACCGGTGTGCCGTCTGGCGTTCTGCACACTGATCTATAAGGCGATGGCGGCCCTAGTGCAGCCGGTCGGCGACAAACGGCTCAACGAATGTGTGGCGGCAGTTGCAGAAGGAGTCGGGCTGCTTCTGAAGATCATGATGTCCTGCAGTATGCTGTTTTTCCTGACGATCGCCATTGTCACCGCATCGCTTGGAAAATAGAAGAAAGGGGAGAAAAGATGTCGGCAGAGATTCGAAGCTGGGTACGGAGCATCCTGTGCTGCCTGTGTCTGATGCAGCTTGCAGAGCAGATTCTTCCGGATAACCATTATCAGAAATACATTCGGCTGTTTTGCGGTGTCCTGTTTCTGATCCTGCTGATCAGTCCGCTGACGGATCAGGCACATCTGACGGCAGTATTTGAGAAGCAGTGGCAGCAGGCATTGCAGCTGGAAGAGTGGGATTCGATCCGGATGGAACAAGAAAATTTAAGTGACTTAAGGAGCCGTGTTCTGACGGAAGCCTGTCAGAAGGAAGTGCAGCGTCAGATTGAAGAGACGGCAGACGGGGAGGGGATGAAAGGGACAAAAGCGAAGGTTGTATTTCAATCCGAAGAGACAGAGGGCATCCGCAAAGTAACGATTTCCGGGGGGTATGAGGATCTGCAGCAAAAAGAGGCGGTGCAGGAGCAGATTTTACAGAAACTCTGGGAAATTTATCAGATCAGCAGCGATAAAGTGGTCTTTTTGGGGGGATGAGCCGCATGAAACAGTGGCTGGATTTTTGGGAGAAATGCAAAGGAAAAAAGGGCAGTCCGGTGCTGATCGGTCTTCTTGTCGGACTTTTGCTTCTGGTGATCACCTGGCCGGATAACAGCAGCAAAAAGCAGAACACACAGACAAAAACCAATGCACCGGCAGTTGAAAACAACGTAAGAAATACAGAAGATCTGGCACAGGAACGGACACAGAGGATGGAACAAAGGCTTGAAGAAGTGCTTCGGGAAGTGGACGGAGTGGGGGAAGTCAAAGTGATGATTACCTTACGTTCCTGCGGAGCGTATATTGTGGAAAAGGACACAAGAACCTCAAACAGTCAAAATACACAGGATCAGTCCGGCGACAAAAGCACGGCGGATGCACAGGATTTCGAAGAGAACACGGTTTTTGAAAAGCAGGAAAACGGAGCGGAAACGCCGTATGTCAAAGAAATCACAGAGCCGGAAGTGGAAGGTGTGATCGTGGCGGCAGATGGCGGAAACAATGCAAAAACAGCAGCAGATATTACCGATGCGGTCGTAGCATTATTTGGGATTGAAGTGCATAAAATCAAAGTAATGAAGAAGGTTTAAGGAGGAGAGATGTGAAACATATGTGGAAGAAAAACCAGATCATCATCACAGCTCTGGCGGCATTAGTCGCAGTGGCAGGCTATCTAAATTATTCGGGTACGAAACTCGGTGAAAATGCACTGCCGGCATCCACAACAGAGACCGAAGCCACACTTACCGATATCGACAGCCTGGATCAGGACATCACCCTTACCGACTCGGCGGACGGAGAAGTTTATTTAGGAGAAGCTGCGGCAGGCGAAACCGATGGTATTGCTCCACCCATTCCTCGATAACGTCAATTTCGAGCCTTAACCGTTCCTGTTCTTCCTCATAGTCAGCCGACATCTTCTTGTATCTGTCCTTGCTGATCTCACCGAGAGCGAAGTCCTCATACAGCCGTGAAATAATGACATCCAGAGAAGCAAGACGTTTCTTGGCTTGTTCCACTTTCTTTTTGTCATCACGGATGCTCTGCTCATGGTCGGCTTTTCGGCATTGCAGATATTCCTCCTGGAAGTCCTCCACATCGCTACGGATATACTCGTTGACTGCCCGGATGCGTTCCAGAACGATGTCACGCAGCGTATCCTCACGGATGTAGTGAGCAGTACAAGTACCACGGTTGCTCTTGTAGTGATTGCAAACATAGTGATCCTGCTTGCCCTCAAAGCTTTTGCTTGTGGCAAAGTGGAGCTTGCCGC
>OGWT01003355.1_pt1 | contig 10126 bp, 9 predicted proteins | sample 1576101 | NCBI WGS metagenome assembly OGWT01 (sample SAMEA3541481, study PRJEB24748) | human gut metagenome | biome: human gut; feature: human-associated habitat; material: faeces | place: China | collected 2012 | reverse complement strand
AATAAATATCCACCCGCATAGCGGGTGGTTTTTCTTTTTCGGGCATAGCCCTAATACTACAGGCAACGCACAAGTGCGTCTTTTCTTGGCCTGCCAGCCACGCATGGGATTACTTGCTACCCGTAAACGGGTCTCTTGGGTCAAAGAAGCTTAGCTGATCACTTTCTCTATCCCTTTTCAATTGATTTGATATGTATGATTTTATTGCCGCGGTATCTTTCCCTACCGTATCTACATAGTATCCTTTGCACCAAAATTCTCGGTTCCTATATGCAAACTTCATGTTTCCATATCTTTGAAATATCATCAAACTGCTTTTTCCTTTTAGATACCCCATAAAACCTGATACACTCATCTTTGGTGGTATACTTACTAACAAATAGATATGATCGGGGCATATTTCTCCTTCTATAATTTCTACTCCTTTCCATTCACATAATGTCCTTATGATATCTCTTATTGCTTCCCTTTTCTCTTGATAAAATACTTTCCTTCGATATTTAGGCGCAAACACTATGTGGTATTTGCAATTCCATTTTGTATGTGCTAAACTTTTTACAACATTATTTTGCTCTTGCATTTTAATGTCCTCCTAATGTATTTATTTTTGCGTAACTGGCAGGTCACGTTTTCATTCTAACACATTAGGAGTTTTTATTTCTTGTTCATCGCTTAAGCTCTTTTGAACCACGCGACTATCGCGTGGTTTTCGTTATACAAGAAAAAAAGCTCGGATTAAAACCGAGCTTTTAATTTTCACTTAGTCAGCCAGTATACGTTCAATTCCTGCAGTTACAGCTCTGAACTCGGACACGAGAACTTTAAGATGCTCACGGCCCTCATCTGTAATTGAATAATACTTACGAAGGCGTTTGTTGACAATTTCATTTCTGTCAACTACATAGTTGCCTTCAATCAAACGGTAAAGTGTAGGATACATTGAACCTTCCTGAAGGGTAAAGTCACCGCCGCTGAGTTCACCAAGCTCATGGGCTATCTGGTAACCGTACATTTCTTGCTTTTGGAGCATATGCAGAATCACCATTTCTGCTGCACCCTTCTTCAGATTGTCTCTAATTGTCATTTAAACCACCTCTCTATAAGCTTCAATACATTTATATCATATATCTTAGTTAAAGTAAAGAATAAATTGTTAATTTTAAATCATTTGCAGCAATATTTCGAAATTTTCTTGTTAACTAAATTAAATATCTTCATGCTGTATTCCGACTACTTCTTCCCTTATTTTGTAGTCATAACCGTTATCAGTAAGAATTGATGAATTTATCAGTGCCTCTCCCATACCCTTTGCCACACAGTTTATGGGATCGTCAGCAACCACTGCATTAATACCGGTTTTTCTGCGCATTATATCAGCCATACCGTAAAGCATCGCTCCTCCGCCGGTAAGTATAATTCCCTGACTGCTTATATCTGCTGCAAGCTCAGGAGGAGTCATCTCAAAGACAGAACGCACAGCTTCATATATTTTCTGAACGGGATAACGCAATGCTCTGAATGCTTCTCCAGACGAAATTTCAAAGCTCTGAGGCATTCCTGTAAGATAATTCTTGCCCTTTGCCGTCATGGCTATTTCAACCTCTCGTGGAACGGCACAGCCTACAGTCTTTTTTATCAGTTCGGCAGTCTGTTCACCAATCAGAATGCCTTTTTTATTTCTTACATACCTCATTATGGCACGGTCAAATTTATTTCCCGCCACCTTAATGGAACTGGAAACAGCAATACTGCCCATTGTTATAACGGCAATATCAGTTGTTCCGCCGCCTATATCAACCACCATTGTTCCAAAGGGATGTGATACATCAAGCCCTGCACCCACTGCCGCTGCCAAAGGCTCTTCAATAAGACAGGCGCTGCCCGCTCCCGATTTAGTAACAACATCTAGGATTGTTCTCTTTTCAAGATTGGTTACGGTACTGGGCATACATACAATTACATGGGGCTTAAAAATTGAATTTCCGCAAACCTTTTGCAGGAAATATCCGAGCATCTGCTCAGTAACTTCAAAATCAGATACTACTCCGTCCGACATAGGCTTAATGACCCTTACGGAGCGTGGATTTTTACCTACCATTTTACCGGCTTCACTACCGATTGATATTATTCTTCCGTCATCGCCGCTCTTTGCAACTACCGACGGCTCTGAAAGTACAATACCTTTGCCGGAAACATAAATAATAACAGTAGTTGTACCAAGGTCAATACCTATTCCTTTGCCTACCATCGAGTCACCTCTTTCTATGCCATATTACCCTAAATTGATATGTTACTTTAACTGGTTGTCTTTGTCAATACTACGGGGTGTAATACAGGCGCATACACAGTAAACTTTTTCTGCACCCCAGAGTTTAAGCATCTTTGTACATTCATTAAGTGTATGACCTGTTGTCTTTATATCATCACAAAGCAAAATTGTTTTGCCCCTTACAAGTTCAGGGTCAATAATGCTGAAAACCCCTGCCACATTTCCCTCTCGCTTTGAAGCATGGGTAAAATGCTGATCCTGAGTGTCAAAGTCTTTCGAAATCACATCACAGACAGGTATTTTCAATGTTTTTCCTATATCCTTTGCAAGAATCATGCTTTGATTGTATCCTCTTTCTCTCAGCTTCTTTTTATAAAGAGGAACAGGCACAATCATATGGAAAGTTTTGTCTGGAAAACAAACTTTTATTCTCTGAGCCATATTCTTAGCGAAAAACTCACTTATAGATTTCTCACCACGGAACTTGAATCTCTTCATGGCTTCCAAAGCCTCGTTGCGGTAATAAAAGGGAGCACAAAGTCCATCGTATTCCCTTGTTTCTCTTTTGCACGAGCATTCCACAAACGGTAAACCGCATTTACTGCAAACACTGCCTTTAATGACCGGCAATATGTCAAAACATCTTTTGCAGCAATCATTATATGGAAGTATCACCTGACCGCAGAAAGGACATCTTTTAGTAAAAATTATATTGGCTAATATATTTTTCATACCTCATAATCACCTGTGAGAAAGTGGTCAAGAGCCGAAAAGCGCTTGGTCTTTTTATCGTTATTGACCATAGCCTCAATCTGTGAAGAAAGTCCCACAAGAACTATAATTTTCTTAGCTCTCGTAACTGCGGTATAAAGCAGATTTCGGTAACTTAGCCTCGGCGGAGCGCCGTACACCGGCATTATAACCGCTTCAAACTCGCTGCCCTGGCTTTTATGTACCGTTATAGCATAGGCAAGTTCCAGCTCGGAAGCGCTCTCAACTGAATAAACCGCCTGACGGTCATCAAAATCTATCTCTATATATCCTCCGGCAATATTGATAGTTTTTATAACGCCTATATCGCCATTAAATATGCCCATACCACTCTCCCCTGCCTTTTCCCAGGGAATATCGTAATTATTCTTGGTCTGCATGACCTTATCCCCCTCACGGAGGATTCTGCCACCTGTCTGTAATTCTTCTTTGAATTTCTCAGGAGGATTTAGTCTTTCCTGAAGCATACGGTTGAGATTATTTGTGCCAAGCTCGCCCATTTTGGAAGGACACAAAATCTGTATATCCTCAAAGGGACGGTATCCGTAAGCTTTGGGCAGCCTTTCGGCGCAGAGCTGCGCAACAGTCTGTGCCGCCGAAACAGGATTTCTGCGCTCCATATAGAAAAAGTCACTGTCAACGCTGTTTAAAACCGGCATTTCACCTTTGACTATTTTATGGGCGTTTGTAACTATCAGGCTTTCCATAGCTTGACGGAAAACCTCTTTAAGCTCCACAACAGGAAGCAGTCCTGATTTTATTATATCGTGGAGCACATTGCCTGCTCCGACAGGTGGAAGCTGATCGGAATCCCCTACCAGCACAAGACGGCAGCCTAAAGGCAGTGCCTCCAAAAGAGCTGAAAACAAGTATATATCCACCATTGAAAGCTCATCCACAATAAGTGCATCCGCCTCAATGGGATTTGTAATATTTCTCGCAAATGTCTTGCGTTCTCCTTCTTCCCATTTGACTTCAAGGAGCCTGTGTATAGTCTTTGCCTCACGTCCCGTGACCTCAGACATACGCTTTGCCGCTCTTCCCGTAGGAGCTGCCAATACAACGTCCAAGCCGTCCTTTTCGTAAAGGCTCAGTATTCCGTTGAGAGTAGTCGTTTTACCTGTACCGGGTCCTCCCGTAAGCACAAGTATTCCCCTCTCAATGGCTGTTGCTATTGCAAGACGCTGTTTTTCGGCAAAGGTTATCCCCTTTTCAATTTCTACTTTTGTAATATCCTTCTGTACTCCAGTTTTTCCCGCAGGAGGAAATTTCAAAAGCACATCAAGTCTTCTTGAAATATTCATTTCGGCTCGATAGGCTGAGGGAAGAAACAAAAACTCCCTTTCACCGAGTTTACAGCAGACAAGCTCTTTTGATGCCACAAGTCGATCGATTGCAGCCTGTACACTGTCAGGATCTGCCTCCAGAAGCATGGACGACGGCTCAATAAGCTTGTCACGTGGAATACAGGTGTGACCGTTATCAAGATTGTGCTTTAGAACATACAAAACACCTGCATCGGTGCGGAAAGAAGAATCAACAGGATTTTCAAGCTGTGCGGCAATGTCGTCGGCTCTGTCAAAGCTTATCTTTATATCCTCACGGCACAAAATGTACGGGTTTTCGTTTATCTTTTCAATGGCGCATACACCCAGCGCACTGAAAACTTTCAAGCATTCGCTGGCAGTCATCCCGTATCTTTCAAGATATATCATAACCTGTCTAACTGCAAACTGCTTGCGGAACTCTTCGCCTATACTCTTAGCCTTGTCACGGCTTATTCCCGGCAGCTCTGCAAGCATTTCGGGAGAGTTTTCGAGTATTTCAAAGGTCTTATCGCCAAAAGCGGAAACTATTTTCTCGGCCGTTGCATGTCTGACACCTTTTATAACTCCGGAGGAAAGATATTTGAGCATTGCAGAAGATGTGGCAGGCATACTGCGTTCACACAGTTCTGCACGGAATTGTCTGCCGAAAGAGGGATGAAAATCCCAGTGTCCGGAAACCTTTATCTCTTCGCCCAGAGAAAGCTCCGGCATAACACCTACAACGGTAATAAGTTCACCGTCACTGCCCATATCAAAGACAGTAAAGCCGTTTTCCTGACGGCGAAAAGTGATGTCTTCCACAACTCCGCTGAGCTTTACAATTTCCTGCTCCAATTCTTTCCCTCCTTTGCATAAAATTGAAGTTCTTTATAGTTGTACACTAATTTGTTATTATACCATAATTTTCCCGATCAGTCAGCAACAAGATAATGATGACACAAAAAAATAAACCGCAGCCTTAAAGACTGCGGTTTTAATGTTAAACTTATTTGCAAAGAGCAAGAAGTACGCCTGCCGCAACAGCTGAACCGATAACACCGGCAACGTTGGGTCCCATAGCGTGCATGAGAAGGAAGTTTGAAGGATTCTCTTTCTGACCAACCTTCTGTGAAACACGGGCAGCCATAGGAACGGCTGAAACACCGGCAGAACCGATAAGGGGATTTATCTTTCCGCCTGTTACAAGGTACATAACCTTTCCGAGAAGAACACCACAAGCTGTTGCAAATGCGAAAGCTACAAGTCCGAGGAAGATTATGCGGATTGTCTCCCATGTGAGGAAGTTCTGAGCGTTTGTTGTAGCGCCGACAGAAAGTCCAAGGAAGATTGTAATGATATTCATAAGCTCATTTTGAGCGGTCTTTGAAAGTCTTTCTGTAACTCCGCTTTCACGAAGAAGGTTACCGAACATGAGCATACCTACAAGTGAACCTGCATCGGGAAGAAGAAGTGTTACAACAACAGTAACGAGTATGGGGAAGAGGATCTTCTCTGTTTTGGAAACAGGACGAAGAGTTCCCATAACAACTGAACGCTCTTTCTTAGTTGTAAGAAGCTTCATAATAGGCGGCTGAATTACCGGAACGAGAGCCATGTAAGAATAAGCTGCAACGGCAATTGAACCGAGAAGCGAAGGAGCAAGAATTGAAGTTACGTAAATTGCAGTAGGACCGTCAGCGCCGCCGATGATAGCAATTGAACCTGCCTGAGCGGGATCAAAGTTAAGAAGAGTGGCGGCGATAAATGTAACGAAGATACCACCCTGTGCAGCAGCGCCGAGAAGGAAGCTCTTGGGATTTGCAATAAGGGGAGCAAAGTCGGTCATAGCGCCTATACCCATAAAGATAAGGGGCGGATAAATACCGGCTTTAACGCCGAAATAAAGTATATCCAAAAGTCCCGCTTTTTCAGCATTTGCACCGTCTGCCAGCAGAAGCTGTGCAAACTCGCCAAGGGAATGGTACGAAACATCAAGGTTTGCAAGAGGAAGGTTTGCAAGAAGCATACCGAAAGCGATAGGAACCATGAGCAGAGGCTCGAATCCACGCTTTATTCCGAGATAAAGCAGAAGGAAAGAAATTCCTATCATAATAAGGTTAAGGTATCCGTCACCTGTGAACAGTGCTGCATAACCTGAACCCTGTAAAATGTCAACTATTGTCTGAAAAAAATCAGCTACCAAAACAGTGCGCCCCCTTCAAAATTAAACTCAAATTAAAACTGTCTTGTATTTTCCATGATGCCGGCAACAGCCCACGGATTTCTTCCGCTGCGTCTCATAACAGGACGAACACTGCGAATAACGCCGTTTTCACCGTACTGAGCAAGAGCTGCTGCAATTGCTGCTACAATTTCAGGAGCAACGCCGTTTGCCTGAGCTGCGGGAGCAGCAGGAGCCTGTACAGCAGGAGCTGCCGCAGGAGCGGCTTTAGCAGCCTTAACCGGTTTTTCTTTTTTCTCTTTACCTGTTCCCCTTGCCATAATTCTTCCGAATACGTTGAATATGAGAACCAGTGCAATAAGAACAAGGAAAACGACTGTCATACCTGTAACAGTTACCAGACCTGCAAAACCCATATCAGGTGTCGTCTGAGCTGCCAGTGCAGTAAAAAGGTTTAAATTCATATAAACACATCCTCCTGTAAATCCAGTTGGGCTAACGCCCGCAATATCGTTTACAATTATATAATAATCTGTCCGCTTTTTCAATTAATGAAGCCTATTAATTTTATTTTTGACGATTTATATAAATATAACCGACTGCCGCCCATTCTATTAGGGGAAAATTTGACAATTATTTAACAGCTTTTACATTTTTGTTCATGTTTCAAAATTATCTACTGCAAATTACAGAACAAATTCAAATTTTCAGATAAAAATGATGCAATTTATATTTTGTGCACAATTAACATCATATATCCTCTTCGGTTTGTGATTTTGACGTAAAAAAAGCGCCTTAAAAATTGTAAATTCATAAAAATTAGTGTCGCATATGCTTTTTTAGTGTCAAATTTGTTTACATAGTATACTTTTTTTCCTATAATTATTTGTATATATTGAATTTTGATACTTTCCCCAGAAAGGAGCATTATAAATGATTATAAAAACAGAATATACCTGTGGAGATATAGAGTACAAAGCTTCGGGAGCGGAGACCAAGCACTTTTCTATTATAAAAAAAGAAAAGGATAACTGTCTTACTCTTAAAATTCTGCCTAACAGAGACATAAAATTCAAAAAATTCCAGCTTATTTTTAATTACGAATACGATGACAACTGCCGTATTTTCGTAAACGGATATCAGTCATGGACGGACAGTCGTGAATATTTTAAAACCGAATATATGAGCCATCTGCATCCACTCAGCAAAAAACGAATTATGAAACATCCCATGCACAACGCCGGAGATTATTCATTTAAAAAGTATCCGTCAAGGAGCGGAATATTCTACGGCTGGTCATATGGTTATGTCCGCCTTGACGATCATGTAGAGCTGTTCGGCTCCGTTACGGAAAAATGCGGATTTACTTCCATTACATTTGATACGGTAAATAAAAAAGTAGTAATAGAAAAAGATCTCGAAGGTGTAACAGTAAACGAAGGATATAAGGTTATACAGCTTTTCAGAATGAAAGGCACTATGGACGAGGTATTTAACGGATATTTCGACGCTATGAATATACCGAAGCCAAGAGTCTCCCCAAAATGCGGATATACCACCTGGTACAACTACTATCCCAATATAAATGAGCAGATAGTAACCGATGACCTTGAGGCTCTTGCTGCCACAGGAGAGAAAATTGATATTTTCCAGATCGATGACGGATATCAGACTGCGGTAGGCGACTGGCTGAGCGTAGATAAAAACAAATTTCCCAATGGTATGAAGGCCATAGCTGATAAAATCCATTCAAAGAATATGCTTGCGGGACTTTGGCTTGCTCCTTTGGGCTGTCAGATTGATTCGGTTGTTGCAAAAGAGCATCCTGACTGGCTTATTAAAGATTCCGACGGAAATCCCGTTAACTGCGGCGGAAACTGGGGCGGATTTTACGCCCTCGACATTTCTGTTCCAGAAGCTGCGGCATACATTAAAAACTTTTTCGATGTCATCCTCAACCAGTGGGGCTATGACATGGTAAAGCTCGACTTCCTCTATGCTGCCTGTGTTGTACCGAATAAAGGAAAATCCAGAGGTCAGCTCATGTGCGAAGCCATGAACTTTATACGTGAATGTGTGGGAGACAAGCTTATTCTCGGCTGCGGCGTTCCCCTCGCTCCCGCTTTCGGAAAAGTTGATTTCTGCCGCATAGGTGCAGACGTAGATCTCAGCTGGAAAACAAATCTCTACGAAAAGATGAAGCACCGTGAAGACGTTTCAACTAAGAATACCATTAACTGTACCATTTTCAGGCGTGAATTAAACGGCAGAGCTTTCCTCAACGACCCCGATGTTTTCCTGCTGCGTGATTACAATATTTCCATGAAAGAGGAACAGAGAAAGCTTGTAGCTAAAATAAACAAGCTTTTCGGAGGACTGCTGTTTATATCCGATAACACCGACAAGTATTCCGCTGAACAGTTAGAGAATTTCAAGGAAACAATTGCAAAGGACGATATTAAAATTCTTAAAGCCGAATATGTTCTGCCAAAAATAATGGAGATTAAATATTCACTGAACGGTGAGGAACATCTTTTCCGTTTTAATTCCGATAACGGAAAAATACTTTCCGGTAAAATTTAAGAAATGCTTTAAACAGTTTAAAATCAGCAGTTTTGTTCAGACTGCTGATTTTTTTACTGTAAATTTGTTACTTTATTTTTGTAATATTATGTAACAAAAACTGATATTAAAAAGTCATATAAATGAAAAAAGAAAAGAGGTGAACAGCCGTGAATCCTGAAACAGAAAAGGAATTTGAAAGAGTATACCGTGAAAACGCACCACTGGTTTACAGGTATTTAATGAGCATCGGCTGTCCCCCTCAGGATGCTGAGGACATCACTCAGGAAACTTTTGTCAAAGCTCTTGTGAACATCGACCGATATCGTGGCGACTGCAAACTTTCTGTATGGCTTAATCAGATTGCCAAAAACACATGGATGACTCATCTTAAAAAGCAAAAACGTATTGCCGATTCCGATCTTCCAGAAAATGGCTTTGAGGACAGCCACTTATGCGAATGGATTGACATAATGGAAAATCTCAGCGAACCATACAGAACCGTTCTCATTAAAAAACTGTTGGGCGATTTATCTTACAGCGAAATAGCCGCTATATTCGGCAAAAGCGAAAGCTAGGCAAGGGTTACTTTTTACCGTGGAAAAGTCATGATTCAAAAAACGCTAAGAGAAGGGAGCAAATAAAATGGAAAAGAATTGTAAAGTTATATCCGACCTTTTGCCGCTGTATGTTGACGAGGTGTGCAGTGACGAAAGCAAAAAAATAGTTGAAGAACATCTCAAAGAGTGTGAAAAATGCCGTTTGCTTACAGAGGACATGAAAAAAAGTATCTCCGACGAAAAAATCCCCGCTCAAGATGATACTCAGGTGCTTAAGAAAACTGCGTGGATAATTAATAAAAGAGCAGTTCTATATGCTTTCGGAGCTCTCTTAATCATCGTATACTGGCTCGTCTTTTTCTTGCTGAAATATTTTGATGATATGCATTATTCTCGATATCTGCCTTCTAATTTTATTGAAATATATGGTCAGGGACTCTGGCTGGTACCTATTATAACTTTTTTATGGTTTGTA
>OGWT01003348.1_pt1 | contig 10139 bp, 11 predicted proteins | sample 1576101 | NCBI WGS metagenome assembly OGWT01 (sample SAMEA3541481, study PRJEB24748) | human gut metagenome | biome: human gut; feature: human-associated habitat; material: faeces | place: China | collected 2012 | reverse complement strand
ACCCATATTTAAAAGAATCCGACTGGGGATGGGCAATTGATCCAAAAGGATTAAAATTCTTTCTGCATGAAATTTATGACAGATATCAAATACCTCTCATGAATTGTGAAAATGGATTAGGAGCATTTGATACATTAGAAGAAGATGGAACCGTACATGATCAATATCGTATTGATTATATGAGAGAACATGTCAAAGCAATGAGTGAAGCAATTGATGAAGATGTAGACTTAATGGGATACACATGGTGGGGATGCATTGATCTTGTCTCTGCTGGAACAGGTGAAATTAGAAAACGCTATGGATTTATTTATGTTGATGTAGATGATTTTGGTAATGGAACATATAAACGATATAAGAAAGATTCATTTGAATATTGTAAGAAAGTATATACTTCAAATGGAAAAGATATAGATTAGGAGGAATAGAAAATGGGATTTCCAAAAGGATTTTTATGGGGTGGCTCAATTAGTGCTGCACAAATAGAAGGTGGTTGGAACGAAGGAGGAAAATCACCTGTACTAGTAGACTACTGTACTGCAGGATCTACTAAAGAAAGAAGACAAATTTGGTATTTAGATAAGAATGGACAAAGAGCTCATAGAAATTGGGAAGCAGTAGATGAACTAGAAGAAGGGCGCGAGGGGGAAAAAATGCCGTTCAACATGTCGAAAGAATATCCGGTCCGGTAGGTCTCCATGTTGGGGCTGAACCCGAGAAAACTGCATAATTGCAGCAGGAAACAGAGATGAAAATTGGCTTTACCTTCTTCCATTATATTGAGGACTTGAATGGAACGGGCGATGAAGGCGAAAAGCGGGAGATTGGGTTCGGGTTCTTTTATGGTTTGACAGAGGACTTCGGATAAAAAGAGCGCTTCTGCATTTTTTACCGGATCGGAATAGATGTTTTGAAGAGGTAAAACCGTGCGCGCTTCGATGATTTTTTGCAATTCCCGGCTGTTCCGGTAATCTATATCGAGTTCCAAAATAGAGAACGGCATGAAGAGGGACCGAAACATGCGAGCTTTTTTTCCACCCCCTTGTGGAATAAGATAGGAAGATCGGCCATATTGTTCGGTGTACAAATGGGCTACCGATATTTTGTCGTTATAGGGAATGATGTGCAGTACGATTCCTAATGTTTTTTCGAGCATTCTCCCGGTAAATTTTTCTACAAAAATAGTTGTTTTATCCAAAGGCCGGTACTGGTTCGGCGCATTGATTTTATTTATTCGGGAGCAGTGGTTGTATCGGGAATGTGAAAATTGAGCTTCACAGCAAATATTGTACAGATACAATGCATTATATTTGTCCATATAAAAGGCTGATGATATGGAACAGTTAGATGTATTCGATTGCTCGAATGTGCTTATAGCGAGTTATTTTGCCGATGATCGGGAGTGTGCTCATGAAAATCGGGAACATACGCTCATTTATCAGTGTTCCGGTAGATTGGAGATCGAGGAACGTGGAAAGAAAACCGTTTTGTATCCGGGAGATTGTGCCTTTATGCGGCGTGATAACCGAATGTGGTTGCAAAAGAGGATCGGGAAGGGTGAGCCTTATCGTTCCATTGTGTTGAAATTTTCGAAGGCTTTTTTGAGGGAGTTTTACCAAACACTCGATCGGCAGCAGATTCCAATCGACTCCAAACGAGAGAAAGCGAGCTTGCTCCTCTTGCCGAAAAATAGACCGGATATCCGCTCTTTGTTCGAGTCGGTTATCCCGTATTTCGATGCCGGGGAGAAACCCTCGGAAAAGATTTTGAAATTGAAGATGATCGAAGGTGTATATGTCTTGCTCAATACCGACTGTAATCTGTATGCATCGTTATTCGATTTCGTGGAACCGTGGAAAATCGATATTCTCGATTACTTGAACGAGAATTATATGTGCGATCTCTCGATGAAAGAAATCGCCAGTTATACGGGGCGTAGTTTGGCTACTTTTAAACGGGATTTTGCCAAAGTGAGCGATTTGACACCTCAGAAATGGATTATCAGACGACGTCTTGAAGCGGCGCATGATTTAATTCGGTCGGGGAAAAAGAAAGTTACGGAGGCTTGTTTCGATGTGGGCTTTAAAAATCTGTCGCATTTTTCCAAAGTGTATAAAGAGACCTATGGGGTCGCACCATCGTGGCAGGGTGAGCTTTATGGCAAATAGATTTGAGCTTTATAGCAAAATCGTTGCGAGATCTGTTTCGTACCTTTGTACATCGTGCGGAAATAGACGATGATCGATATAGCCTGATGTCTGTCTGTTTCCGATTTCCCATTTGCCTGATTTCTATATGATGGGTTGGAGAACTGGTATTTTGTAGTGTTCAATTAAAATCATAGGGTATGAAAACAAAAGTAGTTTTATGGGTTTTATTGTCAATTTTAATATTTCCGATTATGACAAAATCACAAGAGAAAGTCCGACAGACAGCCGGACATGATGCGCTTGGTGAGTTCGCTCCCGAGTTTGCGCATTTGAATGACGATATTCTTTTTGGAGAGGTATGGAGTCGTAGCGATTTGCTTTCGCTTCGTGACCGCTCTATCGTGACTGTCGTTGCTCTCATGTCACAGGGGTTGACAGATTCTTCGTTCAAGTATCATCTTGAATCGGCCAAGAAGAACGGGGTGACCAAAACTGAAATCGCTGAAATTCTTACTCATGCTGCGTTCTATGCTGGTTGGCCCAAAGCATGGGCGGCGTTTCGTATGGCCAAAGAGGTGTGGGTAGACTGTGCGGATAGTACTACTGCCTGTTCGCTCGATGCGTATGCTCAATCCATTATTTTTCCTGTCGGCAAACCTAACGATGCGTATGCCAAATATTTCATCGGTCAAAGCTATCTCGCGCCTGTCGTGACAGAAGGTATTCCCATTTCGAACGTTACTTTCGAGCCCGGTTGCCGTAATAATTGGCACATACACAAAGCTACCAAAGGCGGCGGTCAAATACTTGTGTGCGTGGGTGGCAGAGGTTATTATCAGGAATGGGGAAAAGAACCGGTGGAGCTTTTCCCCGGCGATGCGGTTTATATCTCGGCTGGTGTGAAGCATTGGCACGGTGCTGCGCCTGACAGTTGGTTCTCGCATCTCGCCATAGAGGCTCCCGGCGAAAACAAGAGCAATGAGTGGCTCGAACCTGTGAGCGAAGAGGAATATTCGGGCGTTGTCCGTCATCAACGCTGAGCCTCGAAATAGCTCGAACAAGTTTGTCTTTTTCTCGGCTTGTAGTTTATTTCAAAATGAATATAGTATGAAACAGATAGTATTGATACTTATGAGTATTCTCAGTTTTAGTTGTTCGTCGCAAACTCAACGACAGGCGACAGATGTCACCGAACCGGTGGGTAAGAAAATTCTTGTGGCCTATTTTTCTTGTACCGGAACTACCGGGAGGGTGGCAGAGTCCATTGCCGGTGCGGTCGATGGCCAGCTTTACCGGATTACTCCTGCCGAGGCCTATACTTCGGCCGATCTCGATTGGAATGACAAGTCGAGCCGGAGTTCGGTCGAAATGGCCGACGAGGATTCTCGCCCCGAACTGGGTGGGGAGCCTCTCGATATGAAAGATTACGATATCGTATTTCTCGGCTATCCTATTTGGTGGGACTTGTGTCCGCGTCCGGTCAATACGTTTCTTGAAAAATACGATTTTTCCGGTAAAACCGTTATCCCGTTCGCTACTTCCGGAGGAAGTTCGATAGCCCATAGTGTAAGACAGCTCAGGAAACTTTATCCAAACGTGACTTGGAACGACGGCAAGTTACTCAACGGAGGCGTTGCGGTGGCTACCGAATGGGCTAAGCAGGTCGTTGAAAATGGTAAAAAAGAAAGTCGATGAAAGCCGTTATCTCGATGTATCGAGCTTTATGACAAAGAGTTTTGAGCCCTGTGGCAAAGTCGCCACGGGGCTTTCTTTTTAACTTTGTAACGGATATAAAACAGATTATTATGAATACTCATACTATTTTTGAAAGAGATCTGAACGGAGAGATGGTTTCCCCGTCGGATCCGGGATACGATGAATTGATAAATGCCATTTGGGATACTATGAAAATGGCGACCGAATTGAATGCCGGTTATCATACACCCGATGAGGTTCGTCGGATATTGAGTGTAATTCTTGGGTGTGAAGTGGACGAATCTATTACTTTGTTGCCACCGTTTTATGTGGATTATGGGAAACACATAAAAATAGGGAAAGGTTGCTTTATTCAACAGTGTTGTACGTTTTTCGGACGAGGGGGTATTACTCTCGGAGAAAATGTCTTTTTGGGGCCGAAAGTGAATATTATTACCATTAACCATGATCCCGACCCGGAAAACCGGGATGCGACTTATGGTCGTCCTGTTGTTCTTGAAGATAGAGTTTGGGTCGGAATCAATGCTACGATTCTCCCCGGAGTGAGAATAGGATACGGGGCTATCGTGGGGGCGAACAGTGTGGTGACCAAAGATGTGCCGCCTATGACAGTTGTCGCAGGTAATCCTGCTCGGATTATAAAAGAGTTGAAAAAATAATCGATATGAAAGAGGTCAATAAAACGGAAATCGGTCGTCGTGGATTTCTTAAAACAGCGACATTAGAGGGGGCAGCATTGACTATGCCCGCAGGATTGAATAGGGCTGGCCGCTAAAATGAAAAGGGAGGTCGGAGGCTATTATAATGCAGGGTAACAGCGGTAAGTAGTTTTTTAATATGGGGTAGAGCCTATAATAAAAATTACTAATGTAGATCGTAGTAGTTTTTAGGGGTAGTAGTTCCTGTTCGAGCGGGAAAGTCTGTGTAGATTGTATGCGATAGAAAGGTAAATGAAAGATTTTTAGGTAAAAATTTTGTCAATTCAAAAAACAGCTCTATATTTGCACTCGCATTTGGAAAGGGCGCCTTACTTTATATATCTAAGGCGCATTTTTATCAAGGGCCCATTCGTCTATCGGCTAGGACGCAAGATTTTCATTCTTGAAAGAGGAGTTCGATTCTCCTATGGGCTACGAAATAAAGATGAAATAAATAAATTTACGAAAATGGCAAATCACAAGTCATCGAAGAAAAGAATACGCCAGACCGAGGTGAAAAACGCCCGGAATAAATATTATCACAAAACGGCCCGTAATGCCGTAAAGGCGTTGCGCAATACGACTGAGAAGGATGCCGCCGTAGCGTTGCTTCCGAAGGTGACCGCCATGCTGGACAAACTCGCCAAAACGAATGTGATCCACAAGAATAAAGCCGCCAACCTGAAAAGCAGCGTTCAGCTTCACGTCAACGCGTTGTAGTCTGCCGTTTTCGGCGTCGAATATAAAAGCCATCCTTTTCCGGGATGGCTTTTTTACGTGTCCGATGCGAGATACCAGAGGAAATAAAAAACGCCGGCTATTTTTAGCCGGCGTTTTTTGATTGCGGTAGATTGCGTCGAATTATCCGAGATAGGATTTCAGCAATTTGCTCCGGGTGCTGTGGCGCAGTCGGCGGATTGCTTTTTCTTTGATCTGACGGACGCGTTCGCGGGTCAGTCCGAATTTCTCGCCGATCTCTTCGAGCGTCATTTCCGAGCAGCCGATCCCGAAGAAATATTTGATGATGTCGCGTTCGCGGTCGGTCAGCGTCGACAGGGCGCGTTCGACTTCCGTGCCGAGCGATTCGTTGATCAGGCCGCGGTCGGCGATCGGCGAATCGTTGTTGACCAGCACGTCGAGCAGGCTGTTGTCCTCGCCGTCCGAGAACGGAGCGTCCACCGATACGTGGCGTCCCGAAACCCTGAGTGTGTCGGTCACCTTTTCTTTAGGCAAGTCCAGCTCGTTGGCCAGCTCTTCGGGCGACGGAGTCCGTTCGTGCTCTTGCTCGAACCGGGCGAACGCCTTGTTGATCTTATTGAGCGATCCCACCTGGTTCAGCGGCAGGCGGACGATGCGGCTCTGTTCGGCCAGCGCCTGCAGGATCGACTGGCGGATCCACCATACGGCATAAGAAATAAATTTGAAGCCGCGCGTTTCGTCGAACTTCTCGGCGGCCTTGATCAGTCCCAAATTCCCCTCGTTGATCAGGTCAGGCAGCGACAGGCCCTGGTTCTGGTACTGTTTCGCAACGGAAACCACGAACCGAAGGTTGGCGCGAGTCAGTTTTTCGAGGGCTTCCTTGTCGCCCTTTTTGATCCGCTGCGCCAGATCTACCTCTTCCTCTACGGTAATCAAATCCTCTTTGCCAATCTCCTGCAGGTATTTATCCAGCGATGCGCTTTCGCGATTGGTAATGGATTTGGTAATTTTTAATTGTCTCATCGTATAGTTCTCTTGTTGATACCTAACTAAACTTTTATGAAACGTTGCAGCGCTCCGTGAAAGAGCCTGCAACGTTTCTCAAGTAACAACGGGGAAAGTTTCTCCGCCTATTTCGGCATGATCAGCAACCGGTCGCGCGTGCCGTCCGGGTTGATCCATTCGATCGATTCGATTGCCGACGTAATGCGGTTCAGGTCGTTTACCGAACTGATGGTCGAGTTGTTGATCCGCGTGATGACCGATCCTCTGCGGATGCCCGCCTTGTCGAGCAATCCTCCTTCGTGAACGCCTGTCACTACCGCACCTCCTTTGATCTTAAGCGATTTCAGCGCTTTTTCCGACACTTCGGCGAACTCGCCGTTCAGCGCATCGTAGGCCGAAACTTGGTCTTTGGTGATCACGTCGGTGTTACCAGTCTTATTACGCAAGACCACTTCGATTTGTTTCACGTCCGAGCCTCTTTTTACGCTTACCGTGATCTTATCGTTCGGTCGGTGCTTGGCGATCTCTTCAGAAACCTGGGCCGATCCTTCGATTTTCACCCCGTTTATTTCGGTGATGATGTCGCCCGTCTTGATTCCTGCGGCTTCGGCAGCGCTGCCCGGGTATACTTCGCCGACGTAAATACCGCCTTGTTCCTTGATACCGGTCGATTTGCCTTTATCGCTTTCGAGGAACGCTTCGTCGATCGCGTTGTAGCCGATGCCCAGCATGGCCCGCTGTACGACGCCGTACTCTTTCAGGTCGACCACCACTTTTTTAACGATCGAGGTCGGCACGGCGAACGAATAGCCGATGTAACTTCCGGTCTGCGACTGGATCAGCGTGTTGATGCCGACCAACTCGCCTTTGGTATTCACCAGCGCGCCTCCGCTGTTGCCCGGATTGACGGCCGCGTCGGTCTGGATGAACGATTCGAGGCTGTACTGCGTCGGCAACGCCTGCAGGCTACGCCCCTTGGCGCTGACGATCCCGGCCGTGATCGTATTCTGCAGTCCGTACGGGCTGCCGATGGCCAGCACCCACTCGCCGAGACGCAGAGCGTCCGAATTTCCGATCGGAATGGTCGGCAGGTCGTTCGCGTCGATTTTGATCAGCGCCACTTCGGTCGTCGGGTCGGTGCCGATGACTTTGGCGTCGAACGTTCGTTTATCGTTCAGCGTCACTTTCAGTTTCGACGCGTTGTCCACCACGTGGTGGTTCGTTACGATATAGCCGTCCGGACTGATGATGACGCCCGATCCGCCGCTTTTGCGCTCCTGCGGCCGCGGCTGTTGCTCCGGCTGTTGCCGGTACTGGCCTCTCGGAATGCCGAACAGGTCGAAGAACTGTTCGAAGCCGCCGTCGTCGCCGTATCCGCCGCGATAACCTGCGCGGGACGAGATTTCCTGCGTGTTGACAATGTTAACGACTCCCTTGACGGCATTTTCGGCCGCATAGGTGAGGTCTGGATATCCGCCTTCCTCATAGGCGGTGAAGTGCGTGCCGACGTTCGATGCGAACGATTCAGCGGGCGTATAGCTGTCCTTGTCGGCTGCTTTCGTTACGGTGTAAGCAGTTACTCCGCTTGCAACCATCGAGACTGCCAGCACCCCTGCCCATACAAAACCCTTTTTCATAGAAACAATAAATTTTAGTGAATGAATTTGTCAGTTATAAAAAAGGTAGAATTGGTTCATTGTGTCTGTTTCCTGTTTTTTAGCGGTTCCTCTTCGCGCTCCGCGCACGCTTTTCGGCGGAGTCTGCGACGGGAACCCAGTTGCCGTTGGTTTTTATTTTATTTATATAACTGCGAAACTTCGCGGAATATTGTCCTGACGATGCGGTTTTGCGGTTCCGGCGTTTTACGGGCGGGCTGATCCGGCTTCCGGACACGGCCTTTCCTCGGAACCGGTAAAAATAACGATTCCTATTTTTTAAATATTGTATGGATACTGTCGAAAAAATCGTTCCCGCAGTCTTTTTCCCGATAGGTTTTTGCTGGGCGCGTGAACGACCCGGAGCGGAAAAGCCTGTCAGACGTCGTGCGAGAGCGGTTGCGGAACGATCTCCGACGTGTCGAAGTCGCCCCACCGTTCGGCGACGTAATCGAGCGTAGCGACGATTTCGGCCGGATCGTTCAGCGTTACCAGCTTCAGTCGCGTAGGCTTGAAATCGGGCAGTCCTTTGAAATAACAGGAGAAATGGCGCCGCATTTCCAGCACGCCGACTTTGTCGCCCTTGAATTCGAGCGATTTTGCGAAGTGGAGTTTCGCCAATTCCACTCGCTCGTGCACGGAAGGCTGCTTGAGTTGTTCGCCGGTCTTCAGAAAATGGCGGATTTCTTTAAATATCCACGGCCGGCCGTAAGTGGCGCGGCCGATCATGATGCCGTCGATGTCGTAGCGTTCGAATGCCGCCGCAGCCTTTTCCGCCGAGTCGATGTCGCCGTTGCCGATGATCGGGATATGCATTCGCGGGTTGCGTTTTACCTCGCCGATCAGCGTCCAGTCGGCCTCGCCGCGGTAAAGCTGCGCCCGCGTCCGGCCGTGGATCGTCAGCGCGGCGATTCCCGCGTCTTGCAGCCGTTCGGCGATCTCGACGATGTTTTTCGAGTCTTCGTCCCAGCCGAGGCGGGTTTTGACGGTTACCGGCAGGCGTACCGCATCGACGATCCGCCGCGTCATTTCGACCATCTTCGGCACGTCGCGCATCATGCCGCTGCCGGCTCCGCGCGCGGCAATCTTGCGTACCGGGCAGCCGAAATTGATGTCGATCAGATCGGGCCGTGCCGCCTCGGCGACCCGCGCCGCCTCGACCATCGGTTCGATCTCGTTGCCGTAGAGCTGGATGCCCACCGGGCGTTCGTAGTCGTAAGTGCGGAGTTTGGCGACCGATTTGGCCGCGTCGCGGATCAGTCCGTCGCTCGATATGAATTCGGTGTAGACCATGTCCGCTCCGAACCGCTTGCACACGTATCGGAACGACGGATCGGTCACGTCTTCCATCGGGGCCAGGAACAGCGGCTTGTCCCCTAAATCTATGTCGGCTATCCGCATCGGTTGTATTTTGACGGCAAAAATAGCTATCTTTGTGCTGATTTTGAAATCACGAAACCGCAAATCATGAATATCGAACAGTTTTTGCAGGATAAAGTGCGGGCCGCAGTGACCGCGCTGTACGGCGAACCCGCCTCCGGACAGGTACAGATACAGAAAACCCGCAAGGAATTCGACGGCGATATGACGCTGGTGGTCTTCCCGTTGCTGAAACTCAGCCGCAAAAATCCGGAAGTCACCGCAACGGAAGTTGTCGTGGAGACCGGCTTTGCAGCCAGCGAGGCATTCCCCGGCGGAAATGCCAAACCTTTCAACGAGTGGGGCGATCGAGTATTCGATGCCTACGGCGATCCGATCGAAGAATAATAAAACAGACATCCATATGAAACACGCATTTACCAAAGGATTGTTCGTTGCAGCCACTGCAACGCTCATCGCGGCCTGCTCGACCGACGACGCAGCCGACCAAATGCCGGTAGCACCCGGCAAAATCGAGGTCAGCCTCAAAGCCGCGCTGCCCCAGAGCCGCGCGCAGATCGAGGTCGACGAGTCCAACGGCCGTTTCTCCGGTTCGTGGGAGGCGACCGACGAGCTGACGGTCTACGCCAAAGGCAGCACCTCCGGCGAGGAAACTCCGAAATTCACCTACGACGCCGACGCCAAAGTGTTCAAAGGCCAGCTGACTGAGAAGAAGCAGGACTGGACCTACCAGGCCGTCTACCCTGCCGTCGACGCTACGCCGCTCAACATCCCGTTCGGTGCGGAGCGTACGCAGAAGGTGTCCGACAAATCTTTTGACACGGCTTTTGTCGATG
>OGWT01003338.1_pt1 | contig 10147 bp, 8 predicted proteins | sample 1576101 | NCBI WGS metagenome assembly OGWT01 (sample SAMEA3541481, study PRJEB24748) | human gut metagenome | biome: human gut; feature: human-associated habitat; material: faeces | place: China | collected 2012 | reverse complement strand
GCACGACCTTGCCAAGGTCGGGGTCGCGAGTTCGAGTCTCGTTTCCCGCTCCAAATTCTTCTCTCAATAAAATATCCACAGCGACGCGATGCGTTATTGCTGGTTTTTGTTGTCTCTGACAAACTCTTGTAAACAGAGTTATCCACAGCCTCAGGCTGTAATCTTAATTTCAAAGAAACTTCGCACGGTGAATAGTATTTTTTTAACCTATTGATAGATAAGTTAAAAATTAAGATTTCGTTTTGTCGAGTCGATCACTTGACGATTTTATTCGTCTTGAATTGCAATGCGTTTTTATTTTTATTCACAAGCTGTGGATGAATCAGGCGTCACGCGGTAACCCTTTTTCAATTACCCGAACCAGACGCTGTTTTTTCGGCAATTGCACTTCGACTATGCACGCATTTCGCCTCTCGATTTGCTGCGCCATCGCCCACGCTATGTGCTCATCAAGAAGTGGGTGCTCACCTTTGCGACTCTCCAGCGCCGCCAGAATCGTTTCATCCCAGGGCGCATTGCCTAATGCCACGGCGATATTACGCAGCCAGCGCAGGTGACCTATACGGCGAATCGCCGAACCTTCCGTGACTTTTAAAAACTTCTCTTCGCTCCAGGCGAATAACTCAATGAGTTCCGGTGCGTGTAGCGGCTTACGCGGGCTGAAATCGTCTTCTGTAGTGAGTTGTGAATAGCGATTCCACGGGCAGATAAGCTGGCAGTCATCGCAACCGTAAATACGGTTTCCCATTAACGGTCGCAACTCTTCCGGGATCGCCCCTTCCAGTTCGATGGTGAGATAAGAGATACAGCGGCGAGCATCGACGGTATATGGCTCGACGATGGCACCGGTCGGGCAAATCGTCATACAGGCCACGCATTTGCCGCATCCTTCCTCGACTGGTTGATCCACGGGCAGCGGAATATCGACCAGCAATTCGCCTAAAAAGAAGAACGAACCGGCCTCGCGATTGAGGATAAGTGAGTGCTTACCTGTCCAGCCGAGCCCAGCTTTTTCAGCTAACGGGCGCTCGAGAATAGGCGCAGAATCGACAAACGGTCTAAAATTCAGCGAAACACAATGTTGCTGAATCATCTCGCCCAGCTTTTTGAGTCGGTTGCGCAGAAGTTTGTGATAGTCACGGCCCAGCGCATAACGGCTAACATAGCCGAGTTTGGGGTTTTTCAGCGTGCTGGCAAATGCGGCGTTAGCAGGAAGGTAATTCATCCGCACGCTGATCACGCGCAGCGTACCGGGCAATAACTCATGAGGGCGAGCGCGCAGCATACCGTGACGTGCCATCCAGTCCATTTCGCCGTGGTATTGTTTGTCCAGCCATGCTTGCAGTTTGGGCTCGGACTCGCTGAGATCGGTATCGGTAATACCTACCTGCTGAAAGCCCAGTTCCAGCCCCCACTGTTTAATTTTTTGCGCTAACTGATTGAGATCGAGGGGCTCTGACATGACGGACCATACAATGAAGAAAAACCCCGTAAGTATACCACACACCGTCTGGTACGCCGACGATATCCGCCGCGGAGAACGCGAGGCGGCAGATGTGCTGGGGCTCACACTCTATGAGCTGATGCTTCGCGCTGGCGAGGCCGCATTCCAGGTGTGTCGTTCGGCGTATCCTGACGCCCGCCACTGGCTGGTGCTGTGCGGTCATGGTAATAACGGCGGCGATGGCTACGTGGTCGCGCGACTGGCCAAAGCGGTCGGCATTGAGGTCACGTTGTTGGCCCAGGAGAGCGACAAACCGTTGCCGGAAGAGGCCGCGCTGGCACGCGAAGCATGGTTAAACGCGGGTGGCGAGATCCATGCTTCGAATATTGTCTGGCCCGAATCGGTAGATCTGATTGTTGATGCGCTGCTCGGTACCGGTTTGCGGCAAGCGCCCCGCGAATCCATTAGCCAGTTAATCGACCACGCTAATTCCCATCCTGCGCCGATTGTGGCGGTTGATATCCCTTCCGGCCTGCTGGCTGAAACTGGCGCTACGCCAGGCGCGGTGATCAACGCCGATCACACCATCACTTTTATTGCGCTGAAACCAGGCTTGCTCACTGGAAAAGCGCGGGATGTTACCGGACAACTGCATTTTGACTCACTGGGGCTGGATAGTTGGCTGGCAGGTCAGGAGACGAAAATTCAGCGGTTTTCGGCAGAACAACTTTCTCACTGGCTAAAACCGCGTCGCCCGACTTCGCATAAAGGCGATCACGGGCGGCTGGTAATTATCGGTGGCGATCACGGCACGGCGGGGGCTATTCGTATGACGGGGGAAGCGGCGCTGCGTGCTGGTGCTGGTTTAGTCCGAGTACTGACCCGCAGTGAAAACATTGCGCCGCTGCTGACTGCACGACCGGAATTGATGGTGCATGAACTGACGATGGACTCTCTTACCGAAAGCCTGGAATGGGCCGATGTGGTGGTGATTGGTCCCGGTCTGGGCCAGCAAGAGTGGGGGAAAAAAGCCCTGCAAAAAGTTGAGAATTTTCGCAAACCGATGTTGTGGGATGCCGATGCATTGAACCTGCTGGCAATCAATCCCGATAAGCGTCACAATCGCGTGATCACGCCGCATCCTGGCGAGGCCGCACGGTTGTTAGGCTGTTCCGTCGCTGAAATTGAAAGTGACCGCTTACATTGCGCCCAACGTCTGGTACAACGTTATGGCGGCGTAGCGGTGCTGAAAGGTGCCGGAACCGTGGTCGCCGCCCATCCTGACGCTTTAGGCATTATTGATGCCGGAAATGCAGGCATGGCAAGCGGCGGCATGGGCGATGTGCTCTCTGGTATTATTGGCGCATTGCTTGGGCAAAAACTGTCGCCGTATGATGCAACCTGTGCAGGCTGTGTCGCGCACGGTGCGGCAGCTGACGTACTGGCGGCACGTTTTGGAACGCGCGGGATGCTGGCAACCGATCTCTTTTCCACGCTACAGCGTATTGTTAACCCGGAAGTGACTGATAAAAACCATGATGAATCGAGTAATTCCGCTCCCTGATGAGCAGGCAACATTAGACCTGGGCGAGCGGGTAGCGAAAGCCTGCGATGGCGCAACCGTAATCTATCTGTATGGCGATTTAGGCGCAGGTAAAACCACCTTTAGCCGGGGCTTTTTACAGGCTCTGGGTCATCAGGGTAATGTCAAAAGCCCCACTTATACGCTGGTCGAACCCTATACGCTCGACAATTTAATGGTTTATCACTTTGATTTGTACCGCCTTGCCGATCCCGAGGAGCTGGAGTTTATGGGGATCCGCGATTATTTTGCCAACGATGCCATCTGCCTGGTGGAGTGGCCACAACAAGGTACAGGTGTTCTTCCTGACCCGGATGTCGAAATACACATTGATTATCAGGCACAAGGCCGTGAGGCGCGCGTGAGTGCGGTTTCCTCTGCGGGTGAATTGTTGCTGGCGCGTTTAGCCGGTTAACCTTTGAAAGGTGGCGGGATGATGTATCGCATCAGAAATTGGTTGGTAGCGACGCTGCTGCTGTGCACGCCGGTGGGTGCCGCGACGCTCTCTGATATTCAGGTTTCTAACGGTAATCAACAGGCGCGGATAACGTTGAGTTTTATTGGCGATCCTGATTATGCGTTTAGCCATCAAAGCAAACGCACCGTGGCGCTCGATATCAAACAAACGGGCGTGATTCAGGGACTGCCGTTGTTGTTCAGCGGCAATAATCTGGTGAAGGCGATTCGCTCTGGAACGCCTAAAGATGCACAAACGCTACGGCTGGTGGTCGATCTTACCGAAAACGGTAAAACCGAAGCGGTGAAGCGGCAGAATGGCAGCAATTACACTGTCGTCTTTACGATTAACGCCGATGCGCCGCCACCTCCTCCCCCGCCGCCCGTGGTTGCGAAACGCGTTGAAACGCCTGCGGTTGTCGCACCGCGCGTCAGCGAACCGGCGCGCAATCCGTTTAAAACGGAAAGTAACCGCACTACGGGTGTTATCAGCAGTAATACGGTAACGCGTCCGGCAGCGCGCGCGACGGCTAACACTGGCGATAAAATTATCATCGCTATTGATGCCGGACACGGCGGTCAGGACCCTGGCGCTATCGGCCCCGGTGGTACGCGGGAGAAAAATGTCACCATCGCCATCGCGCGTAAATTGCGTACTTTGCTCAATGACGATCCGATGTTTAAGGGCGTTTTAACCCGTGACGGGGATTACTTTATCTCGGTGATGGGGCGCAGTGATGTGGCACGTAAGCAAAACGCCAATTTCCTCGTGTCGATTCACGCTGATGCCGCACCGAACCGCAGTGCGACTGGCGCTTCCGTATGGGTGCTCTCTAACCGTCGCGCCAACAGCGAAATGGCCAGCTGGCTGGAGCAGCACGAGAAACAGTCGGAGCTGCTGGGTGGGGCGGGTGATGTGCTGGCGAACAGTCAGTCTGACCCCTATTTAAGCCAGGCGGTGCTGGATTTACAGTTCGGTCATTCCCAGCGGGTAGGGTATGATGTAGCGACCAGTATGATCAGTCAGTTGCAACGCATTGGCGAAATTCATAAACGTCGGCCAGAACACGCTAGTCTAGGCGTTCTGCGTTCGCCGGATATCCCGTCAGTACTGGTCGAAACCGGTTTTATCAGCAATAACAGTGAAGAACGTTTGCTGGCGAGCGACGATTACCAACAACAGCTGGCAGAAGCCATTTACAAAGGCCTGCGCAATTATTTCCTTGCGCATCCGATGCAATCTGCGCCGCAGGGGGCAACGGCACAAACGGCCAGTACGGTGACAACGCCAGATCGCACGCTGCCAAACTAAGGACGATTGATGCCAATTCAGGTCTTACCGCCACAACTGGCGAACCAGATTGCCGCAGGTGAGGTGGTCGAGCGACCTGCGTCGGTAGTCAAAGAACTGGTGGAAAACAGCCTCGATGCAGGTGCGACGCGTATCGATATTGATATCGAACGCGGTGGGGCGAAACTTATCCGCATTCGTGATAACGGCTGCGGTATCAAAAAAGATGAGCTGGCGCTGGCGCTGGCTCGTCATGCCACCAGTAAAATCGCCTCTCTGGACGATCTCGAAGCCATTATCAGCCTGGGCTTTCGCGGTGAGGCGCTGGCGAGTATCAGTTCGGTTTCCCGCCTGACGCTCACTTCACGCACCGCAGAACAGCAGGAAGCCTGGCAGGCCTATGCCGAAGGACGCGATATGGACGTGACGGTTAAACCGGCGGCGCATCCGGTGGGAACGACGCTGGAGGTGCTGGATCTGTTCTACAACACCCCGGCGCGGCGCAGATTCCTGCGCACCGAGAAAACCGAATTTAACCATATCGATGAAATCATCCGCCGCATTGCGCTGGCGCGTTTCGACGTCACGATCAACCTGTCGCATAACGGTAAAATTGTGCGTCAGTACCGCGCAGTGCCGGAAGGCGGGCAAAAAGAACGGCGCTTAGGCGCGATTTGTGGCACCGCTTTTCTCGAACAAGCGCTGGCGATTGAATGGCAACACGGCGATCTCACCCTGCGCGGCTGGGTGGCCGATCCAAATCACACCACGCCCGCACTGGCAGAAATTCAGTATTGCTACGTGAACGGTCGCATGATGCGCGATCGCCTGATCAATCACGCGATCCGCCAGGCCTGCGAAGACAAACTGGGGGCCGATCAACAACCTGCATTTGTGTTGTATCTGGAGATCGACCCGCATCAGGTGGACGTCAACGTACACCCCGCCAAACACGAAGTGCGTTTCCATCAGTCGCGTCTGGTGCATGATTTTATCTATCAGGGCGTGCTGAGCGTGCTACAACAGCAACTGGAAACGCCGCTACCGCTGGACGATGAACCCCAACCTGCACCGCGTCCCATTCCGGAAAACCGCGTGGCGGCGGGGCGCAATCACTTTGCAGAACCGGCAGCTCGTGAGCCGGTAGCTCCGCGCTACACTCCTGCGCCAGCATCAGGCAGTCGTCCGGCTGCCCCCTGGCCGAATGCGCAGCCAGGCTACCAGAAACAGCAAGGTGAAGTGTATCGCCAGCTTTTGCAAACGCCCGCGCCGATGCAAAAACCAAAAGCGCCGGAACCGCAGGAACCTGCACTTGCGGCGAACAGTCAGAGTTTTGGTCGGGTACTGACTATCGTCCATTCCGACTGTGCGTTGCTGGAGCGCGACGGCAACATTTCACTTTTAGCCTTGCCAGTGGCAGAACGTTGGCTGCGTCAGGCACAATTGACGCCGGGTGAAGCGCCCGTTTGCGCCCAGCCGCTGCTGATTCCGTTGCGGCTAAAAGTTTCTGGCGAAGAAAAATCGGCATTAGAAAAAGCGCAGTCTGCCCTGGCGGAATTGGGTATTGATTTCCAGTCAGATGCACAGCATGTGACCATCAGGGCCGTGCCTTTACCCTTACGCCAACAAAATTTACAAATCTTGATTCCTGAACTGATAGGCTACCTGGCGAAGCAGTCCGTATTCGAACCTGGCAATATTGCGCAGTGGATTGCACGAAATCTGATGAGCGAACATGCGCAGTGGTCAATGGCACAGGCCATAACCCTGCTGGCGGACGTGGAACGGTTATGTCCGCAACTTGTGAAAACGCCGCCGGGTGGTCTGTTACAATCTGTTGATTTACATCCGGCGATAAAAGCCCTGAAAGATGAGTGATATCAGTAAGGCGAGCCTGCCTAAGGCGATTTTTTTGATGGGGCCGACGGCCTCCGGTAAAACGGCGTTAGCCATTGAGCTGCGTAAAATTTTACCAGTAGAGTTGATAAGCGTTGATTCTGCCCTTATTTACAAAGGGATGGATATCGGGACGGCGAAGCCGAACGCTGAAGAGTTACTCGCCGCGCCGCACCGATTGCTGGATATTCGCGATCCGTCGCAGGCTTACTCGGCTGCTGATTTTCGCCGCGATGCGCTGGCGGAAATGGCCGATATCACCGCGGCGGGGCGGATCCCACTGTTAGTGGGCGGTACGATGTTGTATTTCAAGGCATTGCTGGAAGGGTTGTCGCCGCTACCGTCGGCAGACCCGGAAGTACGGGCCAGAATTGAGCAACAGGCGGCAGAGCAAGGTTGGGAGTCATTGCATCGTCAACTTCAGGAGATCGATCCGGTTGCGGCAGCAAGGATTCATCCAAATGATCCACAAAGGCTTTCCCGGGCACTGGAAGTTTTTTTCATTTCGGGTAAAACTTTAACGGAACTGACGCAAACGTCAGGAGACGCTCTACCGTATCAGGTGCATCAGTTCGCCATCGCCCCGGCGAGCCGTGAACTGCTCCATCAACGCATTGAGCAGCGTTTTCATCAGATGTTGGCTTCAGGTTTTGAAGCAGAAGTCCGGGCGCTTTTTGCCCGAGGAGATTTGCATACGGACTTGCCTTCCATTCGTTGCGTGGGTTATCGCCAGATGTGGTCTTACCTTGAAGGCGAAATCTCATACGATGAAATGGTTTATCGAGGTGTTTGCGCCACGAGACAGTTGGCGAAGCGGCAGATAACCTGGCTGCGTGGTTGGGAAGGGGTTCACTGGCTTGATAGTGAAAAACCAGAACAGGCGCGTGACGAAGTATTACAGGTTGTTGGTGCTATCGCAGGCTGAATGTGTACAATTGAGACGTATCGTGCGCAATTTTTTCAGAATCGAAAGGTTCAAAGTACAAATAAGCATATAAGGAAAAGAGAGAATGGCTAAGGGGCAATCTTTACAAGATCCGTTCCTGAACGCACTGCGTCGGGAACGTGTTCCAGTTTCTATTTATTTGGTGAATGGTATTAAGCTGCAAGGGCAAATCGAGTCTTTTGATCAGTTCGTGATCCTGTTGAAAAACACGGTCAGCCAGATGGTTTACAAGCACGCGATTTCTACTGTTGTCCCGTCTCGCCCGGTTTCTCATCACAGTAACAACGCCGGTGGCGGTACCAGCAGTAACTACCATCATGGTAGCAGCGCGCAGAATACTTCCGCGCAACAGGACAGCGAAGAAACCGAATAAGGTTTCGGGCTGTTTTTTTTACACGGGGAGCTAGCGATCCTGCGTTCCCCGCTGATCTATTTAGAGGGTTATACGCTTGTTTGACCGTTATGATGCTGGTGAGCAGGCGGTACTGGTACACATCTATTTTACGCAAGACAAAGATATGGAAGACCTCCAGGAGTTTGAATCTCTGGTCTCTTCCGCCGGTGTCGAAGCATTGCAGGTGATTACCGGTAGCCGTAAAGCGCCGCACCCAAAGTATTTTGTAGGTGAAGGTAAAGCAGTTGAAATTGCGGAAGCTGTCAAAGCGACGGGTGCTTCGGTCGTTCTTTTTGACCATGCCCTGAGCCCGGCGCAAGAGCGTAACCTGGAGCGTTTGTGCGAGTGTCGTGTTATCGACCGCACCGGCCTTATTTTAGATATTTTCGCCCAACGTGCGCGTACCCATGAGGGTAAGTTGCAGGTTGAGCTGGCGCAGCTGCGCCATCTGGCTACGCGCCTGGTGCGTGGCTGGACCCACCTTGAAAGACAGAAAGGCGGGATTGGTTTGCGTGGTCCGGGTGAAACCCAGCTCGAAACCGACCGTCGTTTGTTGCGTAATCGCATCGTGCAGATACAGTCGCGCCTGGAAAGAGTTGAAAAGCAGCGTGAGCAGGGGCGGCAATCGCGTATCAAAGCCGACGTTCCTACTGTTTCGCTGGTGGGATATACCAACGCCGGTAAATCTACCCTTTTCAATCGCATCACCGAAGCGCGGGTCTACGCGGCAGACCAGTTGTTTGCCACCCTCGACCCGACGTTGCGGCGTATTGACGTTGCAGATGTCGGTGAAACCGTACTTGCAGATACCGTAGGGTTTATTCGCCACCTGCCGCACGATCTGGTGGCAGCATTTAAAGCCACGTTACAAGAGACGCGGCAAGCCACATTACTGCTGCACGTCATTGATGCGGCGGATGTGCGTGTACAAGAAAACATCGAAGCGGTGAATACGGTTCTTGAAGAGATCGACGCTCACGAGATCCCAACCCTGCTGGTGATGAACAAGATCGATATGCTGGAAGATTTCGAACCGCGTATTGATCGGGACGAAGAGAACAAACCGATCCGTGTCTGGCTTTCCGCACAGACCGGAGCGGGGATACCACAGCTTTTTCAGGCTTTGACGGAGCGGCTTTCCGGCGAGGTGGCGCAGCATACATTGCGTCTGCCACCGCAGGAAGGGCGTCTGAGAAGTCGTTTTTATCAGCTTCAGGCAATAGAAAAAGAGTGGATGGAGGAGGACGGCAGCGTAAGTCTGCAAGTTCGTATGCCGATCGTTGACTGGCGTCGCCTCTGTAAACAAGAACCGGCGTTGATCGATTACCTGATCTAACGGCGTAGCGTCTGAAGCGTGGAGTCATATCCTCTGGCGTCGAAAGACAACAGGGATCACCGCATAACAAATATGGAGCACAAACATGGCGTGGAATCAGCCCGGTAATAACGGACAAGACCGCGACCCGTGGGGAAGCAGCAAACCTGGCGGCAACTCTGAGGGAAATGGAAACAAAGGCGGTCGCGATCAAGGGCCACCTGATTTAGATGATATCTTCCGCAAACTGAGCAAAAAGCTCGGTGGTCTGGGCGGCGGTAAAGGCACCGGATCTGGCGGTGGCAGTTCATCGCAAGGCCCGCGCCCGCAGCTTGGCGGTCGTGTCGTTACCATCGCAGCGGCAGCGATTGTCATTATCTGGGCGGCCAGTGGTTTCTATACCATTAAAGAAGCCGAACGCGGCGTGGTAACACGCTTTGGTAAATTCAGCCATCTGGTTGAGCCAGGTCTGAACTGGAAACCGACGTTTATCGACGAAGTCAAACCGGTGAACGTGGAAGCCGTGCGTGAACTGGCCGCTTCTGGTGTGATGCTGACGTCGGACGAGAACGTAGTGCGCGTTGAGATGAACGTGCAGTACCGCGTCACCAATCCGGAAAAATATCTGTATAGCGTGACCAGCCCGGATGACAGCCTGCGTCAGGCTACCGACAGCGCCCTGCGTGGAGTTATCGGTAAATACACCATGGACCGCATTCTGACGGAAGGTCGTACCGTGATTCGTAGCGATACTCAGCGCGAACTGGAAGAGACGATTCGTCCGTATGACATGGGTATCACGCTGCTGGACGTCAACTTCCAG
>OGWT01003302.1_pt1 | contig 10222 bp, 7 predicted proteins | sample 1576101 | NCBI WGS metagenome assembly OGWT01 (sample SAMEA3541481, study PRJEB24748) | human gut metagenome | biome: human gut; feature: human-associated habitat; material: faeces | place: China | collected 2012 | reverse complement strand
TTTAACAACTACCTTAACAGCTTCCTCACCATCAACAGCCACAGCTACGATACCAGCAGGTACGGCGATTGTAGCGTTATCAGAAGAAAGAACTGTCTCAGCGACTACCTTACCTAAGATATTGGTGATTACTACTGGCTTACCAGCGGCACCTTGAACAGTCACAGCACCGTTAGTAGCTACCACTGATACGCCTTCTACGTTAGCGCCATCGATAGAGGTAACCATATCGTCCGCGTCAGTCTTTTGAGCCACATTGAATACCAAAGCCGCATCACCACCTGTCTTAGAAGAATTGAAGTCTGAATCGTAGCGTGTCAATACCAGACAACCATTCTGCATCTTCAACCATGCCGCATAGTTCGGAGCGATAGCATTACCCAATCCATGAACATTGCTTAAAGGAATATTCTTTTGAGCACCCGCAACAGCATCATAATCAGGAGTATCTAATTTTTCATCCGTATAAACATTAGACTCGAACATGAATGCGTTAACGTTCGGATCTTCCTCTGTTACATTGGCTGCCTTGTCAGGATCTACATAACGGAATGACCACGTTACGTTCTTGTGTTGGTCACCTTGTAAGTTAACGATATATTTACCGTTGATTTTAGCGGCGGTGTATGCCTTTACGATATCAGCCGTATCCAAGTCTGCCGGTTTCATATTCTTGAACTCGTTAACCAAGATGAACAAGCTATCACCTGCATGAACTGCCTTAACGAAACCTACGCGAGTATAACCGTTAGTGATATCCATCCAAGGTTTAGTATTGCTATCTTTCATTCTTGCAGAGTCGGCGAAGCTTACCAAATATTTGCCATAAGCGAAACCAGTTCTACCTTGTTTAGCATGTTGACAATGCCACTTATCAGTCTTATGGGCAACACCCTTATCATCAATATAGAAGTGTTTGTCATCTGCCTCATCACAAGGAATCGTTTCGATAGCGCCTTGATCGTCACGGGCTACGGAGATCAAATATTGAGGCTTAACATTGCCAGCACCACGGTTCAACCATGCGGTATCAATGCGCATAGCCAACTTGTTTTCAGCTTTTTCCTTGCTCCAGATACCTAGATAATCAACGAACTCGTCAGTGAAACTACTGTTACCTTCATCCATCAAGTATTCTTTACGATATTTCTCTACGAACAATAAGCTATCAGGACCATCTTTCTCATCTTCACCCAAGATTGCCTTGTTGAAACGACGATACAACGGAGCATCGCTAGGCTCTACAGTAAATGCGGAGGTTCTAGACTCATTCAATAACTGAACCTTCAAACCTGCGGTCATACCGTCATCAGCGATACCAACTTTAGAAGTCTCTTTATTCAGATCAGCGATATATGCCGCATGCTTCGTGTTATCATAAGCTGTCTCCAAGATCGCATAGTAATGCTTGCCATCATAGTGGTTGTTCTCTTTGAAGAAGAATGTATCCACTTCTGCTACAGTACCATAATTAGCAGCACCCATAGAATACTTGCTACCATAAGCCTTAACTAATTTAGCCGTCTTGTTCTTAGCGATCACGTAGTTTGTTCTTTCCAATTGAGCAAGTCCCGGGATCTTCTTTAATAATGTAGCGTCAACATCAATACCATACTCAGCGGTAGATCCTTCAGTCAAAATATACTCATTCGCATCTTGTTTTACGTAGATCAAAGAGTCCTTATCCGCACCATTAGCGATCCAATAGTCCTGAGTAAACGGATTCAAATAGTTGAATTTGTATTTATTTACTATCAACTCATTATTTGAAAGGTATTTATAACCTAACTTCTTATCCTTGATGATAGTAGAATCTTTAATCTGATCGAATGTAACATTGTTAAATTCTGAAGAAGACGCAATGATCTCACCTTTATCATTCAATCTCAATTGAACATTGTTCCATTTCTTATTCGGGAACTCACGGTTGGTGATAGTAATCGGAGAAGTAGCCAAAGAAGTCGCAGTGCTCAAAGTCTTCGTAACAACCCACTGATAAGCAGGCATGTGCAATGGCTGTTGCTCATCCAATTTCACCCATTCGATCGTATTGTTACCAACATTATCATTTTCATGGATAGGAGCGGCCAACACTTCTCCCTTGGCATTCTTAATGATATACAAACCATTGTCTTTTGAAGTCTTATCGCTTTGAACGAAACAGTTTGTAGCATTGTATTTAATATGCGTATTAATTGGTTTCAAACCGATAGTAGCGATTCTATCAGCCACAGTAAAGTTCTGCAACTTAACGAACAAGCTATCAGCGCCTACAGGTCCGCCTACCTCATCTCCCGCACAGAAGATATCGTGGTATGTAGTTCCATAGTCGATGATATTTGTTACTTGATTCCAATATTTCTCCGGAGTCTTCTCGTTCTTATAGCGAGCCTGCATCACTTGGATATACAAGCTATCCGTAGAAGGACGATAGGTAAATAAGAACTTATGCTGATCCGCAAGACTTGAGTTCTCTACATCCTTGCTAGGTTCCTTAGACTCATCTGTCCAACCAAACTTCAAGAACTGGATACCAACACCGTTAGCGGCAGTATCGACTTTCAAATATTGGTTCGCGTCTTCCTTGGAAGTAACGAATACGAAATTACGTGCCGTATTGCTATCTTTCTTATCAGCAACACCTTTCGCTACGAACTGAGTTGTAGAGAACGGATTAACGTCTGCGTTCGCATCCTTCTCAAAAGTAAGAACGAACTTATTGTCTTTCACATACTCATTGATCTCGCTAGCGCTCAATACATACGTACCGGCATTAAACAGAGTAAGTTCTACCGCACCCTTAGATTTTGCATCCTGTCTAATATCTTTAGCCAATACTCTTTTTGCTTGAAGTCCATTATTAGTGCCTTTTGTTAAAAGAAGCACATAGTCTGGTTCATAATACGTATACATAGGCTGGTTATCTAGCAGCGTAGTCTCATAAGTACTAGAGAAAGCCCAACCACCAAAGCTCTCGCCAACAGTCAAAGAGTCTGTTGTCGCAAATGTTCCAGCCTTAATAGCCGAAGCATCTAAATCAGAAACAGCTAAAGTCTCGCCAGTCGCCTTGTTAAAGAAGTCATAAATACCGATATTGGCCTATATCTTCTCCGTCATGTTCTACGTATTGCTTGCCATGGCAGCACTGACTTCCACCATTTCCCTGCACGAAGTGGTCACCGCTTATCTGCACGAAGAATTCAACTTCACACGCGGCAAGGCAGCCAGACTGGTGACCGGAGGATGTATCTTCTTAGGTATCCTTTGTTCTTTGTCGCTCGGAGTGATGAAAGGATTCACCATCTTCGGATTGGGAATCTTTGACTTATTCGACTTTGTCACGGCTAAGATCATGCTGACACTCGGTGGTCTGTGCATTTCCATCTTTACCGGATGGTATCTCGACAAGAAAATCGTCTGGTCGGAGATCACCAATGACGGTTCGCTGAAAGTTCCCGTATACAAACTGATCATCTTTATATTAAGATATATTGCACCGATTGCCATCTCTCTGATCTTTATCAATGAGTTGGGACTTATCAAACTATAATGTGGAAAGACTTTTTTTATTTTACTAAAACCGAACGACAAGGCATTATCGTCCTTGTCGTTCTTGTTATAGGGGTATACACAATCCCCGCACTCTTGCAGGCTTTCTCCGGACCGGAGAAAACCGACCCGACTGAACAGGCGAAATCCGAAAAGGAATATAATGAATTTATCTCTTCCATAAAAGAAGCAAAGCAGGACAAGAAATATCCAGTTTACAGAGGCAAGTATTCATCGCCCGCCTATCCGAAAAAAGAAATCAGACCGGCAGCGTTCGATCCGAATACCGCCGACTCCGCCACTTTCCTCAGTCTCGGCTTGCCTACCTGGATGGCGGGCAATATTCTGCGATACCGCAGAAAGCAAGGCAGATTCCGACGTCCGGAAGACTTTCGGAAAATATACGGGCTGACGGAAGAACAATACCGGACTCTTCAACCGTATATACGCATTGCCGAAACACCGGTCCTTCAAGATACCAGCCGGATATTAGTAGTACAAGCGACTGCACCATATGATACTTTAATGAAATACCCGCCGGGCACTATCATCGACCTTAATCAGGCGGATACCACCGAACTTAAAAAGATTCCGGGGATCGGAAGCCGGATTGCCCGATCGATTGTAAACCATCGCCGGTTATTGGGAGGATTCTATCAGATAGAACAGTTAGGGGAGATTCGGTTAAAAGCGGAAAAGCTCCGTTCGTGGTTCTCCGTGGATGCTGGAAAGATTCACCGGATCAACATCAATAAGGCAAGTGTAGAGCGAATGATGCATCATCCGTACATCAGCTATTATCAAGCCAAGGTCATTGCAGAGTACCGGAAGAAGAAGGGGAAAGTAAGAGACTTGAAACAACTGATGCTTTACGAGGAATTCACACCCGCAGATTTCGAACGAATGGCGCCTTATGTTTGTTACGACTAAAATCGTATTTGTTGTGATATATAAAAAAAGATGCATTCCTATCACACCAGACAAGAATGCATCACACACAAACAAAACAAACACTCTACTGACATCTTCACAGACTTACGTAGAGAAGCGACTATAAATATATAGCTAAAAGATTGAACTCACACAATCTTCTAGTGATTTGGTATCCATTTTTAGAAGTTTGGTTTCCTTATTAATCTTTTTTAATTGTGCCATCCACCATATGTACCGTTCTATCGGTGATTTTGGCCAGTCCTTCATCATGGGTAACGATGACGAAAGTCTGTCCCAACCGGTCCCTCAGGTCGAAGAACAATTGGTGTAAATCTTCTTTATTATGTGTATCGAGACTTCCGGAAGGTTCGTCCGCAAGGATGACTGCCGGATGGTTAATCAAGGCACGTGCTACGGCCACCCGTTGCTTCTCTCCTCCCGACAGTTCGTTCGGCTTATGGGAAGCACGGTCGGTGAGTCCCATGAAAGCCAGTATCTCCATAGCACGTTCGTTTGCTTCCTTAGACGATACTCCGGCGATAAATGCGGGGATCATCACATTCTCCAACGCGGTAAACTCCGGCAGAAGCTGATGAAACTGAAACACAAAACCGATATTCTTATTGCGGAAAGCGGACAGTTCTTTCTCCTTCATCCGGCTGACTACCGTTCCGTCAATCGCCACCGTGCCCGCATCCGGTTCGTCAAGCGTTCCCATGATCTGTAAGAGAGTCGTTTTTCCGGCTCCGCTAGGTCCTACGATACTGACGATCTCACCTTTATTGATTTCCAGATCAATGCCTTTCAGCACCTGCAAAGAACCAAAACTCTTGGTTATTCCTTCTAATTTTATCATAATAGCTTCTTAGATTCGTTTAATGACATATTCCGCCAGATAGCAGCCGAAGACTGCCGGCATATAGCTGACCGTTCCGCAGGTCGATTTCTTATTCCGTTCGTCATCCGTGAGCAATACCGCTTTCGGGTCCGCCTGTTCGGTACTGAATACGACGGGAAGTTTACGCTTTACTCCCATTTTCTGCAAACGCTTCCGCACCGCTTTGCTGAGTCCGCAGTGATAGGTATCCCAAAGATCGGCAAAGCAAATCTGCGTAATATCGCTCTTCGCGCCTGCGCCCATGCTGGAAACAATCTTTATATGACGCTTCATCGCTTCATAAATCAGAAAGCATTTGGGGCTGATCGTATCGATGGCATCCACTATGAAGTCAAACTTAGCAGAGTCCAACAGTTCGGGGATGTTCTCGTCTTTCAGATAGACGGGTAAAACGGTCAGTTCAATATCCGGATTGATGTCTTTGTAGCGTGCCGCCAACACTTCCGCTTTCGGCATCCCCAGGGTGGAGTGCATGGCAGGAAGCTGACGGTTCATATTGGCAGGCTGCACGGTATCCGCGTCTACAATCGTCATCCTGCCTACCCCAGCCCGGCAAAGCATTTCGGCAGCATACGCCCCCACGCCTCCCAGCCCGACAACCAATACATGCGAAGCACGGATGCGCTTCATTTTCTCTTCTCCCAACAGGAGTTCTGTCCGTTGTTGCCAGTTATTTTCTTCCATCAGCTTTTCTTAAACCATTTATAAAACCATTTGCCCACCTTTTCATAATGCTGCGATTCGTTGTAACCACGCGGGTCGGAGAAAGACACAATCTCCTGCGGATCGCCGAACTGGTCGGGGTACAGGATAATCAGACTGTTGTTGGAGAAATACTTGCTCAGCTGTGCCGGCAGACGTTCAAAGGACGGATCATACGAGATAGAACCCCGACGGGCAGAGATGACAACGAATAAATGATCGTAGTTCACCTGTCCGGTCAGCAGCAGAAGGTCGCCCCACTCTTCGAGCAGAGAAAATTCGGTCGGGGTACCGCTGAATTTCTTCTTCACCAGTTGTTGCAGACGCATCAGTGTACGTTCATTGGCAAAGAAGTGCACACGGCAGCCGAGAATGCTTCCCATCCGGCAGAAATGCTCTACCCATTTGGAAAAACCGGTTTCAAATTCGGCTTTGGGCGGAACGGCGATGATGATGCGGCGGAGCGTATTGACCGGCATCAGGAATTTGGCTATCATCACTTCGCGGTGAGTACCTTTCAGCAGGCTTTCGGCAAGGTTGCCAAAGAAGGAATCGACAATGTTCGCCTTGCGGTGCAGACCGATCACTACATCCGTAGCCTCATATTCCTTAATCGTATGTATAATCCCCGAAGCAATGTTCAGATCGTAGCGGCTTACCATCGTCACCGGCACATCGGCGGCGGCGGCAATCATTGCGGCTTTTTCGAGATTCCGCTTGCCTTGCAGTTCCTTATTCTCCGAGCTGTTATTGTCATTAATCACATTCAGGGCAATCATGCCATTCTTCTGCTTGGCATCCTTGATCACCAGGGCGAGATTCACCAGGTTCTCAATCGTTTCCGGATTAGCTACCGGAATCAGAATCTGCTCCATCGCTTTCTTCGCTCCCTTATCTTCGGGCTGCGCATCTTCGTTCAGTGCAAACCGGCGGGCGGAACGTTCCGTTACCAGCGAACTGATGACACAGGTGAAAAGGATCATCACGACCGTACCGTTCAGTACGTCATCATTGAGCAGACGCTCTCCGTTTTCCATGATAATTTCGTGCCCGATCAGCACCGCTGCCAGCGTAGCCGCCGCCTGTGCATTACTGAGTCCGAAGATCATGCTGCGTTCATTGGGCTGCATACGGTAAATCTTCTGCGTGATCCATGCGGCAAGCCATTTGCTGAAAGTAGCTACCACTGTCATGACTACCGCCACTTTCAATGCTTCGCCCCCCGTAAACAGGCTTCTGACATCGATAATCATACCGACACCGATCAGAAAGTAAGGAATGAACAAGGCATTTCCCACAAATTCCAGACGGTTCATCAGCGGAGAGACATGAGGAATCAAGCGGTTCAGGACCAATCCGGCAAGGAAAGCTCCCAAAATTCCTTCCATTCCTACAAACTCCATCAGTCCGCCTCCGAGGAAGACCATCGCCAGCACGAACACGAACTGCATCACGCTGTCGTCATACTTCCGGAAAAACCAGCGGCCGATGCGGGGGAAAAAGAAGATGATAAGGAAACCAAGGAAGGCTACTTTCGCAACGAGGAACACCCAGAACAGACCATCGACGGTGCCTTTAAACATTCCGCCAATAACGGCAAGGATGATAAGGGCAAGAGTGACCGTAATGGCCGTACCACCGATAGTAATATTGACACTGCGCAGACGGGATAATCCGTAACGGCTGATAATAGGATAAGCAATCAAAGTGTGAGAAGCATACATACTGGCAAGCAGCACTGCGGTAAGGAAACCGTATCCCAGCATGCTCATACTGCTCCATATACCCAGCGCCATAGGAATCAGGAAAGTAAGCAAGCCGAAGACAACGCTCTTCATCCGGTTTTTCTTGAAGTCCTCCATGTCCATTTCGAGTCCGGCAAGGAACATGATATAGTAAAGCCCCACTTTACCAAACAGTTCGAAGCTGCTGTCACGGTCGAGCACATGGAATCCGTGTTCGCCGATCAGCACACCGGCCAAAATCATACCGATAATATGAGGTATATGAAGGCGCCCCAGAATCATCGGAGCAAAGAGAATGATAATTAGCACCAGAAAAAACACCCAAGTCGGATCGGTTATCGGTAACGCTAAATTGAATTCAAACAGGTTCATAGGTCCGTGGTTTTAGGATTTCTACGCAAAGGAACAAAAAAGTTCGCAGAATCACAATGCAGGTATTATAAATCTCATCCTCCTGTTTATTTAATAGGAATAATAGCAACAATTGCAGAAGGATAGTTGTTGGAGATAAAAAGAAAACTTAACTTTGCATCCATCCCAATAAAATGAACGCATTATGGCAAAAGGAATCCCTTATGGCATATCGGACTTCAGCAGGCTGATAGACCAAAATTATTATTATGTAGATAAAACGCATTTCATTCCCCAGATAGAAGAAATAGCAAACTACCTTTTCCTTATTCGTCCCCGACGGTTCGGCAAGAGTGTATTTCTCACCATGATGCGTGCCTATTACGATATTTCACAGAAAGATCGTTTTGAAGAACGGTTCGGCAATCTATGGATCGGTAAGCACCCCGCTTCAGGGAATCTACCAGGTGCTCTATTTTGACTTTTCCAAAGCAAACCTGGGACGTGGAAGTCTGGAAGACAACTTCAACAATTATTGCTGCATACAGTTGAACGACTTCTTCAGTACTTACCGGGAATACTACCAAGGCGAGAAAGAACTGGAGCAAATCATCGCTTCTACCGAAGCCGCTACAAAGCTGCATTGGCTGGAAGCCACCGCCCGCCGCCTGGGACATTTGCTCTACCTCATCATTGATGAATATGACAACTTTACGAATGTCATCCTGAGTGAACAGGGGAAAAACCTTTTCCGCGACCTGACCCATGCCAGCGGCTTCTACCGGGAATACTTCAAGCAGTTCAAGGGTATGTTCGAACGCATCTTCCTGATGGGGGTAAGTCCTGTTACGCTGGACGACTTATCCAGCGGATATAACATAGACTGGAATATCAGTGTGGACCCGCACTTCAATATGATGATGGGATTCAGTGAAACAGATGTACGGGAGATGTTCGACTATTATCAGAAAGAAGGTATGCTGAAAGGAGATATAGATGCCATGATTAATGAAATGAAACCGTGGTATGACAATTACTGCTTTGCCAAAGCCAGCTTGAAGACCGATCCGAGAATGTTCAATTGCGACATGACACTATATTATTTGCGTCACCGGGTTAATTTCGACGCATCTCCGGAAGAATTGGTCGACAAGAATATCCGTACGGACTACAGCAAATTGAAAATGCTGGCACGCCTCGACCATGAGAATGTATCGGGAGGAGACCGCATGAGTACGATTGAAGAGATAGCTGCTAAAGGAGAGATACTGGTAAACCTCCACACATCTTTTCCCGCAGAGAAGATTGTTGAAACAGACAATTTCCGCAGCCTGCTTTATTATTATGGACTGCTTACAATGTGCGGCACACGTGGAGACCGTATTGTGATGTGCATTCCTAACAATTGCGTCCGTGAGCAGTATTTCGGATTCCTTCGGGAATACTACCAGCAGCGTAAGGAAGTATTCTTGCCTCACTTAAAAGATTTAATTGACGACATGGCCTTCGACGGACAATGGCGCCCTCTGTTTGAGTACATAGCCCTTGCCTATAAAGAAAACTCCGCCATCCGCGATGCCATCGAGGGAGAACACAATTTGCAAGGTTTCTTCAAAGCATACCTTGCTCTTGCTTCTTATTATCTGGTTCAGCCGGAATTGGAGATGAATTACGGATATTGTGACTTTTTCCTCCTGCCGGACAAATCCCGCTACCCGGACACGGCACACAGTTATATTCTGGAATTAAAATACCTCCCGCGCACCGCCACCGATAAGGAACTGGAAGAACAAGCGGAAGAAGGCAGAGGGCAACTAAAACAATATAGCCGGGATAAAAAGGTAACAACTATCAGTGAAGGGACTGCATTGCATTGCATTTTGCTCCAATTTAAAGGATGGGAACTGATAAAATGTGAAGAAGTATCTCCAAAATGCTGATTATATGATAAAATGTTCTAATTTTGCAGCGATTAACCACATTATTCACATTTAACAAAAGAAAAAGATGAAAGTAGCTATTGTTGGCGTAAGCGGAGCCGTAG
>OGWT01003299.1_pt1 | contig 10227 bp, 4 predicted proteins | sample 1576101 | NCBI WGS metagenome assembly OGWT01 (sample SAMEA3541481, study PRJEB24748) | human gut metagenome | biome: human gut; feature: human-associated habitat; material: faeces | place: China | collected 2012 | reverse complement strand
GCTTCACAGGGTAAAAAAGCATAATGATATAAATGAGGGAAAGTGGATTGGAGTCGGCGGACATGCAGAGGGTCAGGAATCCCCTGAGGAATGTCTTTTGCGTGAAGTGAAAGAAGAAACAGGCATGGAAGTGAATAAGGCGGAATATCTTTTTTCCTTACCTAACATATATGTGTATTCCGGTTTCCCCGTCCACACGCTGGATCTGTTTTTCCGTTGCACAGTAGCTGATACGCTGCATTACAAAGCAATGGATGACGCCGCAGACCTGTTTTTTATCCCATTGAAAGAGATACGCACAGAAGATTTCGGACTGGGGTCTATCCGGAAAGGATTAGGAATATTCCTGAAAGAAATGAGCGAATAATTATTCAACCGACACCTGTATATCCTAAAAAAGCCAAATAAGTGTAACAAATTCGACTTAAAACCCGTACTTTTGTAAAAACGCGTTGCATTATGAAGAATAAAATCTCCCGAATACTGTGCACGGCTCTCTGCTGTGCACCTCTGCTCGCTACAGCACAGACCAGCGAGAAAATCACTTCCCCCCAACGACTTTATCAGGAAGGACAATCATTGTTCCAACAAAAAGCTTACGCTGCCGCCATCCCGCCACTCCAAGCCTTTGTGCGCCAGGTAGACGCTGAAGGCAAACCATTGCCTGCCGAAGGCGAACGGATGGAGGCTGAATATATGCTGGTATGCGCCGCTTATGAACTGAAAGATACGAAAAGTATAGATAAATTGCGTGCCTATCTGGATGAGTACCCCGATACTCCATACGCTAATCGCATTTATGCACTCATGGCTTCCGTATACTTCTTCGAAGGAAACTATGATGCGGCTATGGCTATGTTCAATGCTTCCCGCCTCGACTTGCTTGGAAATGAAGAACGGGATGACATGACCTATCGCCTCGCCACCTGCTACCTGAAAACAGGAAATGTGAAAGAAGCCGCCATTTGGTTCGAGACGCTTCGTAGTACCAGCAAGAAATATGTTGCGGATTGCACTTATTACCTTTCATACATCCGTTATACCCAACAGCGCTACGATGACGCCCTGACTGGCTTCCTGTCCTTGCAGGATAATGAAAAGTATAAAGCATTGGCGCCTTATTATATAGCAGAAATTTATCTGATAAAGAAGAATTATGATAAGGCGGAAATCGTCGCACAGAATTACTTGTCTGCCTACCCCAATAATGAATATACCGCAGAAATGTATCGTGTTCTGGGTGATGCGGACTATCACTTCGGAAAATACCACGAAGCAATGGGAGCATTTGAAAAGTACCTGGCAAACAACAAAGAGGAAGCGCCCCGCCGGGATGCGCTCTACATGCTGGGACTTTCATATTATCACTCCGGTGTGTATACCAAAGCAGCCAATACCCTCGGGGAAGTAGTTACAGGGAATGATGCGCTTTCACAGAATACCTATCTGCACATGGGCTTGTCGTACCTGCAAATGGGAGACAAAAACAAAGCGCGTATGGCATTTGAACAGGCTTCCGCCTCTAATGCAAACATGCAGATCAAGGAGCAGGCCGCATACAACTATGCCCTCTGTATTCACGAAACTTCTTATTCCGCTTTCGGTGAATCTGTCACCGTTTTCGAAAAGTTCCTCAATGAATTCCCCAATTCCCAGTATGTGGATAAAGTCAGCAGTTATCTGGTAGAGGTGTATATGAATACCCGCAGTTATGAAGCTGCCCTGAAATCCATCGAACGTATCACCCATCCGGGTGCTGCCATTCTGGAGGCTAAACAGAAAATCCTGTTCCACCTCGGCACCCAGTCTTTTGCAAATACACAATTCCAGGAAGCTATCGGTTATTTCAACCAGTCTATCGCTTTGGGGCAATACAACTTGCAAACCAAAGCGGATGCCATCTATTGGAGAGGTGAATCTTATTATCGCCTGAACCGGATGCAGGAAGCTGCCCGTAACTTTAACGAATATCTGAACCTGACTCCGGACAGGAATACGGAGACTTATGCATTGGCATATTATAATCTGGCTTATATTGCTTTCCACGAAAAGGATTATACGCTTGCACAAAACCGCTTCCTGAAGTTTACACAACTGGAAAAAGGAGAAAATGCCACCGCACTTGCCGACGCCTATAACCGTATAGGCGACTGCCACCTACATGTTCGCCGTTTTGATGAAGCCAAACAATACTATAATAAAGCTGAGAATATGGGAACTCCCGCAGGAGACTACTCATTCTATCAGTTGGCTTTAGTAGCCGGCCTACAAAAGGATTATGACGGCAAAGTGGCATTACTCAACCGCCTGTCCGGCAAATATCCGAATTCTCCTTACGCCATAAATGCACTTTATGAAAAAGGACGTTCGTATGTACAGACTAACAACAGCCGCCAGGCCATCGCAGCCTTCAAAGAGTTACTGGATAAATATCCGGAAAGTCCGGTCAGCCGGAAAGCTGCCGCTGAAATTGGCTTGCTGTACTATCAGAACGATGATTATGATCGTGCGATAGAAGCATACAAGCATGTTGTAACACAATATCCGGGTAGCGAGGAAGCACGTCTTGCCATGCGAGACTTGAAATCCATTTATGTGGATGCCAACCGTGTAGATGAATTTGCCGAGCTGGCGGCTAAAGTACCGGGGGAAATTCGTTTCGACGCAAGCGAACAGGACTCACTGACTTACATCGCTGCTGAAAAGGTATACATGAAAGGAGACATTGCACCAGCCAAGGCAAGCTTTACACGCTATCTGCAAAGTTATCCCAACGGTGCATTCAGCCTGAATGCGCACTATTATTTGTGTGTCATCGGCAAAGAGCAGAAAGATGAAGAAGCAGTACTGGAACACGCCGGTAAGCTGTTGGAATATCCGGACACTCCCTACTCACAGGAAGCACTTATCGCACGGGCTGAAATACTATTCAACCGTAAACATTTCGACCAGGCACTTACCGACTACAAGCAGTTGAAGGCAAAAGCGACCACCACCGAACGTCGCCAGCTTGCAGCAACCGGTATGCTACGCAGTGCAGCCATGATGCAGGATGATGTAGAAACAATCGCTGCTGCTACAGACATGCTTGCCGAGGCTAAGCTGACACCGGAACTGCGCAACGAAGCCCTGTATTTCCGCGCTAAAGCATACTTGAACCAACAGGCCGACAAAAAAGCGATGAACGATCTTCAGGCATTGGCTAAAGATACACGCACTCTCTATGGAGCCGAAGCTAAATACTTGGTTGCCCTGCAACTGTATAAAGCCCATGAGTATGCTGCCGCCGAGAAAGAAATACTTAACTTCATCGAACAAAGTACACCACACGCTTACTGGCTGGCACGCAGCTTTATTCTACTGTCTGATGTATATGTAGCCATGGATAAGAAACTGGATGCACGCCAATACTTATTGAGCCTGCAGCAGAATTACCATGCTGACGATGACATTGAACAGATGATCAATGAAAGACTGGAAAAACTGAAATAAAGGAATAAGGACACAAGTTGACAAGATACGAGGCCTTGTCAACTTGTCAACTAAAACCTCGTCAACTATAAATATGAAAAAGGTACAATATATATTCGGAGCATTGGCACTAATAGCCTTCCCGAACTGGGCACAGGCCCAAACGCAAGCTAAAGACACTACCCTGAGCCGCACGGTCGTGGTAGAACAAGAATATAATCCGGACATCATGGATGCTTCCAAGGTAAATGTATTGCCACAAGTGGCACCGCCAACTGTCAGCAAAAAAGCAGTGGAATATGATGCAACGTTGGTACCGGAAGGAAATATCCCCGCAAGTACCATGCAGGCTTATACCGGAACAGAAAGCCAAGACAAAGCACAACGCGGATACGCACGCCTGGGATATGGGAATTATGGGAATCTGGACGCACGCGCCAATTACTTATTTATCCTTCCCAATAGCGATAAGCTAAATCTAAACTTCCACATGAACGGCATGGACGGCAAATTAAAAGTACCCGATTTTGCGGAGAAATGGGATGCACGTTACTATCGTACACGCGTTGGCATGGACTATGTACATGCTTTCCGGAAAGTGGACTTAAATGTAGCCGGCAACTTCGGTCTGAGCAATTTCAACTTTATGCCCTATAGTATAAACAACAAACAGAAATTCCTGTCGGGCGATGTGCATTTCGGAGTCAAGTCGACAAGTGAAGACTTGCCTTTTCAGTTTCATGCCGAAACGAACCTGATGTTCTATGAACGCCAGTATGACCTGTCTCAGAAAGATGGACAGGAAGCAATGGTACGGACCAAAGCAGGTGCAGTGGGTTCTATCTCCGAAGAACAATCTGTAGGAGTAGACCTGGCAATGGACAATGTATTTTATAAGAACAATCTTTTTGATGATTATACATCTGTAGAACTCAATCCTTACTACTTGTATCAGAATGATGACTGGAAAATCCGACTCGGTGCCCATGTGGATTTTGCTTTCGGATTTGGTAAGAAGTTCCGAATATCACCGGACGTCACTGCCCAATATATTTTCTCTGACAGTTACATTCTTTATGCCCAGGCCACAGGCGGACGCCGAACCAATGACTTCCGCAGGCTGGAAACCGTTTCGCCTTACGGACAGAGTGAAATACAGCTGGATGCCACTTACGAGCAACTGAATGCCGCACTCGGATTCAAGACCAGTCCTGTAACAGGTCTATGGTTCAACCTCTATGGTGGATACCAGGATTTAAAGAACAACCTTGCCTCTGCCGGAGTTTCAAGCTATATCGTAGATACCGACAACCAATCGTACCTCCAACTGTTCCAAAGAAACATGCATAACATCTATGCAGGTGCCGAGGTCAGCTACAGCTATAAAGACATTCTCTCTTTTTCCGCCTCAGGTGTTTACCGTGACTGGAAAGTTGCAAAGGTAGAAGAGGATAACGGAGATTGGCTACTTGCCTATATGCCTTCTTTCGAAGCAAACATTCACGCAGATATCCGACCGATCTCCTCAGTCTTGATCAGCCTCGGATACCAGCACATCACTCGTGAGAAAATAGAAAACGAGCGGGTAGATCCCGTTGGTAATCTTTACCTTGGTGGTAGCTACGAAGTTTTCAAAGGTATCTCTATTTACGCTCGTGTAAACAATTTATTGAACAAAGACTATCAATATTATTGGGGATATCCTACAGAAGGTATCAATTTCGTGGGTGGTGTGAGTTTCCGTTTTTAACAAGCAACGAGGCAAAAAAAGTCATTTTTACTAAAAAAGAATATATTCTCCACATATTATAAGGTGGAAACAATTGTTTTTTTCTACTTTTGCGGGCGAATTCAGTGACAGGAGTCACTATAAAACAGAAATTTATGCCAAAAAACCTTGTCATTGTCGAGTCACCGGCAAAAGCAAAAACAATTGAGAAGTTCCTGGGAAAAGATTATAAGGTTCTTTCCAGCTATGGTCATATACGCGATTTGAAGAAAAAAGAATTCAGTATTGACGTTGAAAAGAACTTTGAACCGGACTATGAAATCCCGGAAGATAAAAAAACGCTGGTAAAGACACTGAAATCTGAAGCGAAAGAAGCAGATACCGTATGGTTGGCTTCCGATGAGGACCGCGAGGGAGAAGCCATCGCGTGGCACTTGTATGAGGTATTGAAACTCAATCCGGAACATACTAAACGCATCGTATTCCATGAAATTACCAAAACCGCTATATTAAAGGCTATTGAGCAGCCTCGAAACATTGACATAAATCTTGTTAATGCACAGCAGGCTCGCCGCATCCTCGACCGTATCGTGGGTTTTGAATTATCGCCCGTACTGTGGAAGAAAGTAAAACCTGCACTTTCTGCCGGACGTGTACAATCAGTAGCCGTACGCCTCATCGTAGAGCGCGAACGTGAAATACATGCTTTCCAAAGTGAAGCATCTTATAAGGTCACTGCCATTTTCCTGGTTCCCGACACCGACGGCAAACTTGTAGAGATGAAAGCAGAACTTGCACGCCGTCTCAAGACTAAAGCAGAAGCTCAGAAACTATTGGAGCATTGCCAGGCAGCAATGTTTACCATTGAAGACATTACAACCCGCCCGGTAAAGAAAAGTCCGGCCGCACCGTTCACCACTTCTACCCTGCAACAGGAAGCTGCACGTAAACTCGGCTTCACGGTTGCTCAAACCATGATGGTGGCTCAGAGACTGTATGAATCCGGACGTATCACTTATATGCGTACCGACTCGGTAAACTTATCGGAATACGCAATCAACGGCAGTAAAGAAGCCATCGCCAACATGATGGGGGACAAATATGTGCATCCACGTCACTTCAGCACCAAGACTAAAGGGGCACAGGAAGCACACGAGGCTATCCGTCCTACATATATGGAACAGGCGCAAATAGAAGGTAGTGCACAGGAGAAGAAATTATATGACCTGATCTGGAAACGCACTATAGCTTCCCAGATGGCAGATGCCGAACTGGAAAAGACAACAGCAACCATCAGCATCAGCAATGCATCTGATACATTCAATGCGACCGGAGAAGTGGTAAAATTCGACGGTTTCCTGCGTGTATACAGAGAATCTTATGATGATGATGTGGAGCAGGAAGATGAAAGCCGTCTGTTACCTCCTTTGAAGAAGGGACAGAAACTACAGTACCAGAATATAACTGCTACGGAACGTTTCACGCAACATCCACCCCGTTATACTGAAGCAAGCCTGGTACGCAAACTGGAAGAGTTGGGTATCGGTCGTCCTTCAACTTATGCACCTACTATTTCTACTGTACAGCAGCGTGAGTATGTAGAGAAGGGAGATAAGACCGGCGAAGAGCGTTTATACAATGTGATTACCTTGAAAGAAGATAAGATTGCAGATGATACACGCACTGAGATTACCGGGGCTGAGAAAGCCAAACTGTTACCTACAGATACCGGTACAGTTGTAACCGACTTTCTGATGCAATACTTCCCCAGCATCATGGACTACAACTTCACGGCAAGCGTAGAAAAACAATTCGACGAGATAGCAGAAGGTGATACAAAATGGACGACTATCATGAAGACGTTCTATAAAACGTTCCATCCATCTGTAGAAAGTACCCTCGCTGCCAAGAATGCACATAAGACCGGAGAACGCTTATTGGGAGACGATCCTGTCAGTGGCAAACCTGTTTCAGTCAAGATTGGACGTTTCGGTCCGGTAGTACAGATAGGAAGTGCGGAAGATGAAGAGAAACCTCGTTTTTCTCCTCTGAAGAAAGGTATGTCTATCGAGACTATTACCCTGGAAGAGGCTATGGAACTGTTCAAATTGCCACGTACCCTTGGAGAACATGAGGGTAAAACTGTCAGCGTCAATGCCGGACGTTTCGGTCCGTATATTTATTATAACGGAAGCAGTTATTTTCATATTTTCAGCAGCTTCTTTAGCTTTTCCAGAATCTTTATAAAGAATGCTTGCAAAGCCTTCTGGTGAAAGGATAGAATATACTGCGTTTTCTAGCATAACAATTCTATCTCCTACGCCTATTGCTAAAGCTCCTCCACTAGAGCCTTCACCTATTACAACACATATGATTGGAACTTTTAAATTTGACATTTCGCAAATGCTTCTAGCTATTGCTTCACCTTGCCCTCTTTCTTCTGCTCCCATTCCTGGATATGCCCCTGGTGTATCAATAAAAGTTATAATTGGTCTATTAAATTTCTCTGCTTGTTTCATAAGCCTTAAAGCCTTTCTATATCCCTCTGGGTTTGGCATTCCGAAATTTCTTTCCATATTTTCTTTAATATTTTTTCCTTTTTGCTCTCCTATTACTGTAACTGGAATATCTCCTAATAGGGCAATTCCTCCAATTATTGACTTATCATCTCCAAAACATCTGTCACCATGCAATTCAATGAAATCAGTAAAAATCTCATTTATATACTCCATGGTTTTTGAGCGCTCAGCCATTCTTGCTAGACATACTTTTTCCCATGCACACTTGAGATCGCTTTTTTTCGGTGCAATGCACACGTGAGATCGCTTTTTTTCGGTGCAGATATTTTGGTTATTCCCAATAGTTAGCGGATTACTAAAAATTTGCACGAAAAAAAAGCGAGATAATCAGTGCAAAATTGCACGAAAAAAAAGCGAGATAATCGGTGCAAAAAAAACGAGGCGCATAGTGCGTCTCGCTTCTTTGATTTTTGCTATTAGTTTCTTGTTCTATTAGCTATAAATGTTGTTACATTTGAGTAAATTGACTCTGGTGCATATACTACAAGTGCTGCTGTTCCTGTGTTCTTAAACATGTCTGTGTTTGTATCTGGTATTCTGTCAAATGCTGGACCTAAGTCTAGTATTGTCATTGCTGTTGCTCCTGTGTTGTTAAACATTTCGCTTGTATTTGTTGCAGCTGTTGTATAGAATGTATTTACTAAGTCTAGGCTTGTCATGGCTGTAAAGCCTGTATTTTTAAACATTTTTGACATGTTGGTTACTTTGCTTGTATTGAATTTTTCTCTTAGATTTAGTGTTGTCATTTTCTTATATCCAGTTGCTTCAAACATGCTTGACATGTCTGTTACTGCACTTGTGTCAAAGTTTGCTCCTAAGTCTAAAGTTGTCATCAATTCGTGTCCTGTTGAATTAAACATGTTTGACATATTAGTTACTTTACTTGTATCAAATAAGCTTCCTAAGTCTAAACTTGTTAATGAATTATATCCGCAATATACGAACATTCTTGCCATATTAGTTACTTTACCTGTATTAAATTGACTGCCTAAATTTAAAGTTGTCATTGCTGTATATCCACAGCCATTAAACATATTATTCATTTCATATACATTGCTTGTGTTAAATTTGCTTCCTAAGTTCAAACTTGTCATTTTTTTGTTTCCAGTATTGCAGAACATCCATTGCATATCAATTACTTTAGAAGTATCAAAATTATTTCCTAAGTTTATTGTCGTCATTGAATTATATCCTGTTTCTCCAAACATAGCTTGCATATTGGTTACATTTTGTGTATTAAAATTGCTTCCCAAATCAAGTTTTGTCATTGCATTCATTCCGGTGTGTCTAAACATCCATTTCATATTTGTTACACTGCTTACATTTAATAAATTCAAATTAGTAATAGTCTCTGCTGATGTACAAAGTGTCGAGTCTCCTACATAATGGAATAAACTTGTTGAATCTGTATTTGCAAATATTTCGTAATCACTTCCAATGTAAACTTTAAAGCTTCCATTAGAATTTTTAGTATACCATGCAAATATTGATTTATCTTGTTGTGCTGATACATCCCATGCTGTTGAATTCTTTCCTGATGTACTAGAAACAAATGTTATGTTATCAATATTCTTTCTTAAAATTGCTGAATTTCCTAAGAATATACTACTATTTGCTCCATCTGTTGTTGCTTGAGCCTCTGTTGCTGCACTTTTTAGCACATTATACACCATAATATCAGTTTGTTTATTTCCATTCTGTTTTCCATCAACCAATTTGTCCTTAATTAAGCCTGCTGGTATTCTAACTTTAATCTGATTAGCATTAGCTGCAAAATTAGTAATGTTCAAAGTATATTCAATACCATATTGAACAGTTGAAGTTTTACCATTTTCAACTCTTGTTTCAGTTAAGTTTGTACCTGTTAAAGTTTTACCAACAGAAGTATTCACAGTTCCATTAACTAAAACTTGAATATTGTCTTTTGTTAATGAACTTGAATCAAAATACTTATCAGTAACTTTAAACTTAACAGTTGATGTCTTAGCTGGTGCATTTATTGTTGAGCTTATTTTTTCAACTAATGGGTCTACAACATCTACTACTTTTGAGTCTGTTGATACAGAACCTCCAAGAATATTAACACCTGACGTTAATGTTGTAGCATTATTTCCATTTCCTGTTATCTTGTCAAGCATTTTATTTGCTGGAATTGCAACTGTTATAACACCACTGTAATCTAAGTATTTATCTCCACTCTTAACTTGAAGTTGCTCTAGTTTTGATAAAGTTAATGTATAGCGTTTTCCAATTATTGTTGTTGCTCCATTTACTTGTGCTGAAACATCCTCTACTCTAAATCCTCTCGTTACTTTTGTCCAATCTGGCACTTTACCATCAATTTTGATTGTTAAATCATTTACTTTTAATGTACTTGATTTCGTTGAGTCATAATATTTATCAATCATTTCAAATACCATCTTGAATGTCTTATCTGTACGATTAATA
>OGWT01003297.1_pt1 | contig 10228 bp, 6 predicted proteins | sample 1576101 | NCBI WGS metagenome assembly OGWT01 (sample SAMEA3541481, study PRJEB24748) | human gut metagenome | biome: human gut; feature: human-associated habitat; material: faeces | place: China | collected 2012 | reverse complement strand
CCAGTTGGGGCCGCCAGCGGTCCCGGGCAGGTTCGACTCCTGTGATCTTCCGCCAGTTTACCTCTTCTGAACTCTCCCAATGTCAATAAATCTCTTCTAATCCCTTGTATATCAGTATTTATTTGTATCCTGAGGTCAACCTACTTCACCCCATATCAAGTTTCTTTTGGGGGTACTTTAGGGGGTGTTATTTCCTATTGAAATACAAGCACCCCCATAATAGGAAAAATGTGATACATAACAACGGCTTTTAACAATATCTTTGTTATACAAGGGGTGTATTGGGGGTATCAGGTTAGTTACTGGCAGAAATCCCCCTCAGGAACATGAATTCATCAAAAGCCGGAGGATGTCATGGCATTAACCGATATCAAAGTGAAAACCGCAAAACCCAAAGACAAACCCTATAAGCTTGCTGATGGCGGCGGTATGTATCTACTGATTAACACTAATGGTTCTAAATACTGGCGCATGAAGTACCGCTTTGCTGGTAAAGAAAAGATGCTTTCTATTGGCGTATACCCCGATGTAACGCTAGCCGATGCTCGCGAGAAACGCAGTGAAGCTAGGAAACTCCTCGCTGCTGGAGGCGATCCAGGGGAGGCAAAAAAGGAAGAAAAAATCGCGCAGCAAATGAGTCTGAAAAATACGTTCGAGGCTATTGCTCGCGAATGGCACCAGTCAAAAGCTGATCGGTGGTCATTACGCTATCGTGATGAAATCATTGATACCTTTGAAAAAGACATTTTTCCCTACATTGGCAAGCGCCCTATTGCCGAAATCAAACCAATGGAGTTACTGGAAGCACTGCGTAAAATGGAAAAACGTGGAGCTCTGGAGAAAATGCGCAAGGTCCGCCAGCGCTGTGGTGAGGTGTTCCGCTATGCAATTGTTACTGGCCGGGCAGACTATAACCCAGCCCCCGATCTTGCCAGTGCTTTAGCTACACCGAAAAAAGTACATTTTCCCTTTCTTACTGCTAATGAACTTCCCCACTTCCTCAACGATCTGGCGGGTTATACCGGAAGTATAATCACTAAGACAGCTACTCAGATCATTATGTTAACCGGCGTACGAACACAAGAACTGCGTTTTGCACGCTGGGAAGATATCGATTTTGAGACAAAATTGTGGGAGATCCCGGCAGAAGTAATGAAGATGAAGCGACCTCATATTGTGCCGCTCTCTGAGCAGGTCATTATGCTATTTAAGCAGCTTGAACCAATCTCAAAACATCATCCCCTAGTCTTTATCGGTAGAAATGATCCCCGCAAACCAATTAGTAAGGAAAGCATTAACCAAGTAATTGAATTACTTGGATATAAGGGAAGACTCACAGGGCACGGTTTCAGACACACCATGAGTACAATTCTGCATGAACAAGGCTTTAATTCCGCCTGGATTGAAATGCAGTTAGCTCATGTGGATAAAAATTCCATCAGGGGTACCTATAATCATGCCCTGTATCTCGATGGCCGCCGTGAAATGATGCAATGGTACGCTGATTACATTGATTCACTCTCCAGCCGGGAAAGTTAAGTCAGAAATACTTTTCCCTGATATTTTCCTCAATTAAGTATTTTATCCTCTGGCCTACAAGGCTGGAGGATTTTTGTTATTATATTATTTTTTTGCGTCTTCAAACTTATTACAAAAACATAATTAAAAACAAATTGACATTTTTAAATTGGCAATTACAAAATACAGCCTTGCAGTTATTTCGATACCTTTAGCAAAGGAAAAGTTGATTCAGATATAATTTAGCATTTCAATCATCTGACATCATTATAAAAAATGAGATTCACATAAAGATAAAATTATTGTTCTCAAGGAAAGCATGAAGGGGCTTCGTAAGCAATATTCATTCGGTGCCAAGACAGGACTTGATACACAGAATCTCAACTTTTATGCTCTCAGACTATATCACCACATGTTTTACAGGCTCAGAAATGAACGATAGATTATGCTTTGAAGTGCACGATAACAAGGGTTATTTCGTATTTCCGGATACCTGGTTTGGCCCATTGCTGGGGGAGTTTGAAGAAGTGCTTGATGCATACGACGCTGATGAAATCAGCGAGACGAGTTACATCAACAAACTCCGACGCCTTGCTCAACGGGAGCCGGACTTTATTGATATACACGCTCATCTGGCATATGCATTTCTGGAACAGAATGCCCCGCGTAAGGCACTGAACGCCGCTCTTAAAGGACTGGCGGCAGGTAATCGTATCATCCCGGAAAGTTTCTGTGGTGAAATAATCTGGATGCATCCCGAAAACCGGCCTTATCTGCGCGCGCTTTATGCAGCAATTCTCGCAAATGTGCACTTACAGCGCCATCAGGATGCGGTTATGCTCACTGATAAAATACTGGCATACAATCCTGAAGATAATCAGGGGGCTCGCTGGTTGTTGGGTTCAGAGCTGTTACGCACCGGCGATCATGAGCGAGCCTTCAGTGTACTGAAAGAGCATGCTGATGAATTTTCACCTTACTGGTATGAACTCGGTCTCCTGCATTTTCTGAACGGGGAACATGTTAAGGCCGCCACAGCTTTTCGCCATGGCTTTGCCACAAACACTTACATCGCAGAAATGCTGTGCGGAAATCTGCATCCATTTCCACTTGCTGTGTGGCATGACTTCTCCGGCTCTCTGGATACGGCAGAAGATTACTATGCAACATACTCACCATTATGGGGACAATATCCGGAAGCATTGCTGTTTGTAAACTGGCTCTATAACCATTCCTCCGTGCTGCATGAACGATCAGAAATCATTAAATGCGCCGAAATGCTGATTCAGGAAGATGATTTCGAAATATGCGAAAGTATTTTAAGACAGCAGGAGCACCTGTGGAAAAGAATTGACAAGACACTTTCTGAGGAAATTGTACAGAAATGCAGAAATATGAACGGTGAATATATCTGGCCCTGGATATTGCCCTTTTCCGCAGCAGGGATGAAACATTCAAGCATCCAGTATCAGTAGATATTGCATTAGTGTAACTTTAAAACAAGTAATAATTTATTATCCAATAATAACACTGTGTTCCTTCCCCAGGTGATTACCCTGGGGTTATTTTCTGAAAGTTTCCTTTGCAAAAGGATAGCGTTGTAAATTACTTTAACGAATTACTCCATGAACTCATTAAAGTTCTTTCGTAATACTTTATCGTCAAACACGTTATAGCTGGCATCAAAAACCACAGATTTACCCTGCCAGCGGGTAATCCCCTCCTCTGGCGTTTTCGGTTGAACTGGTATCCCCGTCCAACACAGGTAGCCATTATAAACAGTAAAAAATTGTATTCGCTGTTATGAAATCAATAGTCCTGACGTACTGTTGAATGTGCTTGTGTTCTAAAAAAGCTGAAAGCCTTAGCTCAGGAAAAATTACGATTGGAACAAAAGAAAAAGTAATCATTATTAATGAGTTAAGGCAATGTCATCCATTATCACAATTACTGGTTATCGCGGATTTGCCACGTAGTACATTTTACTATCACGTGAAACGCCTTAATGCGCCAGATCCATATCAACTTGTTAAACAAGTAATATTGAGAATATACCATCAGCATAAAGGGCGTTATGGTTATCGACGCATCAGACTTGCCTGCCGTAACGAGGGCATTTTACTTAATGGTAAAACCATCAGAAAGTTAATGAAGGAACTGGGTATCAGCTCACTTATCAGGCGCAAGAAGTACCGTGCCTATCGTGGAGAACAGGGGCGAACTTGTAATAATTTACTGAAGAGACAATTTTATGCTGACCGCCCAAATCAAAAGTGGGTAACAGATGTCACAGAGTTTAAGGTCGATGGCAGGAAGCTCTATTTATCACCAATCATGGACCTGTATAATGGAGAAATAGTCTCATATAACCTTACTGAGCGCCCATTAGCATCAATGGTAAAGAGCATGCTATTAGATGCGGTAGAACAACTCAATAAAGACGATAAGCCCTTGTTGCATAGTGATCAGGGGTGGCAATATCAGATGCCTCGTTGGCAACGTTGGTTGAGTGATAATGGCATAACACAAAGCATGTCCCGACGTGGTAACTGCTTAGATAATGCAGCAATGGAAAGCTTTTTTAGTACTTTAAAATAAGAATGTTACTACCTAAATAAATACAATAAGTTACATCATCTAAAGCAAGATATAATTGATTACATTGAATACTACAATCACCATCGCATTAAAGAGAAACTCGATGGCATGAGTCCGGTTCAATATCGACTTAAACATTTTTCATAGGATGTCCAAGATTTGGGGCGCAGATCATTTGAAAAGGTGGGCACCTACGTTACCAATACTGGCTTAATGGCTACATACGGCAGTCGGTTTACGCTTACCTCCGTTAACGCTTACCTTTAATCTGCTGAATTTCGAATTGTTCAGGAGTAATAGTCCAAAGTATCGGGAATTTTCCAGACAATCCTGATAATACGCTTATGAACATTACAACACGCTCATGCGGAACCTGGATGGGGGAAGGAACGGTGAAGCTGTTAGCGAATGACCGGCGTTTGTATAAACGCCGGTCATGATGAATGATATTTCAGAATATACCTCGGGCTAAAATACCGGGACAGAGATCAGGCATGATTAATCTGCAGCATTTTTAATAACAGAAGTACTGAGCTTACTTTACCTTTGATGATGGAATAGTTATTTCCGTCGGTACTCATTTTTCCCTGAAATAATGTCACGGATGTTTCTTCCTGCTGATCCTGCAGGCGCAGTCGTAAGGTCATATTTTTAATGAGCTGAGATCCGGGTGGCAAGGGGTATTTGCTGTCAGATACTGGGCGACTGAGTCTGATATGGCGCGTATACAGCCCGTTTTCGTACAGGGTGGCCTCTGTTATGGTGTCAGTGACCAGCATGTGGGAGACAATGCTGTATTCTTTTTTAAAGCACCCACCAGAAACGGTGATTGTAATGATAATGGTCTTCTCGATCGAGATGTAAATACCCGTTTCGTTATACTGTCCGTATCGGAACCATGAGAACTCAGTTGCATTCCAGCCATGATCCAGAATATGTGCATTTTTTTGCCTGATAGTTTCTTTTTTTATTCGCTCATGTTTAAGGCATAACAGGCAGATAAATAATGTCAGAAAAAGAAAGCTAATAATGAGAGCAAGAGCGATATAGTCTGTCACAGGGTAATACATATTCTCTCCGGTAGAAGAAGGGCCGCAAACGCGGCCCGGGCTGTTATCAGAAAGAGTAACGGAAGTTGGCGTTGATCGCGTTATCCACGTTGTATTTACCAAATGCCGATTTCTCAAACTCAAGACCGAAGCGAAGATTATCGCGAATTTCGGCGTTGAGACCAACATTCATGAGCATACGACCGTCTTTTTCACCTTTGATACGTTTCTCACCGGACGCATCACGCAGTACGGTTTCACCGTTGGCAAACAGGTCAAACTGGTAGCCAAGGCCGGCGCGGGCTGTGACTTTCCAGTCCTTACCGGAGAAGGATTTACCCACATCAACACCGGTACGCCCAATCAGCGGATTAAAGTCCTTATCCTTCATGGTGAGGTTCATTCCCTGGTCCTTCCAGGAGAACTGTTTCCCGGATACAGCACCGTAAACAAGTTCCGCCTGCGGCTCAATCCATGCAGAGTCAGTTACATGGTAACGGTAACCGACTTCCGCACCGGCATACCAAGAGTGGGAGCTGTAGTCTCTGGTGCCAAGGCCGGCGAAAGTTGCGGTATACTCGTTGTCATGGTGAACGTACTTACCGATGAGGTCGATATATGCTCCGGACTCAAACATGGCAGAGGCATAGAGACCGGCACCCACAGACTTCGTTTCACCACTGAAGGCATCACTGCCTGCATGGCTGTCGGTATAGGTCATGGTCACCCCGGTGAAGAGGTCAAGGCCATCGAGTTCATGTTTGTTATCCGCACCGACCTGAACGTGGGTGTAGTTGTCACTGAATCCACCGCCGGCAGACCCGGTTCCGCTCATGATTCGGGCCCATGCACCGGACTCACCGTTAATGTCACGCAGATCACCCATACGTTTGTTAAGGTTGTTGACCTCAGCAAGGAAGGCTTTATAGCCGCCTGACATCAGTAATGTTGCCTTTTTAGCCGCATCGGCGTTGGCCACAGATTTATAGCCGATCAGAGTCCATGTTGCTTTGTCTGTATCGTTCTTTTGCTCGATAACCGGTGTTACATCACTGAAGCCAATACTCCGAGTCGTAGCTTTAAAGACATCTACTGCAGTTCCTTTTGGTGCGCTGACCAGATCGATATTCAGTCCGTTGCTGTTTCCATTTTTCTCAATGAAGTCGACTAACAGAAGGTTGTTTTTACCAGACAACGACTTATTGACAACAAGCTGATCTGCTTGGGCCAGATTTGCACGCAGCACAAATGCACTGTCATCTATAGTAAGGTTGTCCACTGTAAGGGTTGTAAACTTCCCATTGTCACCAGTAAAACGCACCATACTGTCTTTTGTTTCTAGACGATTAATTGATGACTGGCTATTTAGATGCCAGATCGCATTATTCATGCTAACTGTAGCTTTGGGGGCTGTTATTGCGCCTCGATAGGCGGTATCAAAGCCATACAAAAGAGTCTCTGCCCATGCCTGATAAGCAGACGATATAGTCGGTGTTTCAGTTTCAGGCTGTCCCAGAGTAATGGTTGCTGCATCATCAGCATAAATATTTCCGGTGACAGATGCCATATTTCTGGCAATGAAATTTGCATTTCCACCACTCAGCCTGAATCCATCAGCAGCGTAGTGGAGACCCGGCGTTACAGCTTTACTATTCTGTTCAGGGATTCCCATCATAGTCAGTTCACCGGAGATATCAATACCTTTTGTTGTGAACATGGAATTTTGTGCTATAACTTTTGCTCCTTTATCTATACTTATAGGAGTATTATCCAGAAAGGTTGCACCATTAAGTGTAACTACAGCTTGATCACCTATGGCTATTTGGCTGTTATGTGCAGTGATGCCACCTGTAAATTTAGTTTCTCCTATGGATAGATTAGTACTGATAGTTTGTTTGAAGTCAAAACCATTATTAGTAATATTTTTCCCTGCAAGATTATCAATGTAAGCATTTTTATCGCCGATTGTGATAGCTGATTTATTTGCTGATATATTTCCTTCAACATTGGCATTGCGTGATATTGAAAAGTCAGCATTGTTCAGGTGTAATGTATCAAATTTAAACACCCCGGTTTTCCAGTCAGGCTGATCAAATGAGGTCTGCTGATTATTACTTTTGTAATCAGAATTGAACTTTTTATTATATGAACTCTCTGTTTCTTTCAAAACGGTGACCCAGTCCGTTCCACAAAGAAATACCAGGGAGCAATGATTCGCTGTGCTTCTGAATATTGCATGCTCTGTTGCATGGCCTTGCATGGTAAGACTGGCATTACTGACTTCAACATCATTTTTTGTGTTGACACTACCATCCAGAATTAATTTTGCATTAGTTTTCTTATCCTGAGAATTAATATTGTGCGTTAGTTTTATATTGCCATTTATGTTCCCATGATATATGTAGGAGTCTTCGTTATTGATTGCCAGAACGGCTTCTTTCGTTGTATCTGAGTTAGTTATTGTTGTTCCATCGTCAGTGGCGGCAATTCTAGTAAAAGTCTGATTGTGTCCATTTAAATCTAGCGTGCCACCACGTTTAGTAAAAAATATCCCCGCATATTGATCATTGCCAAGGGAATTATCTTTATTTAGTATTACCTTACCATTTCCGCTTGCAAGGTATATATTGTTAAATGTTCCTTCTTCATTAAGAATAACATTTCCTTCACCTATCTTTATATTTGCCCCCTGTTTTTTTTGAACATTCAGAGTACCGGGGCCTATTTTGTGTAAAACATCATCACTGGAATACAATGCATTCCAGTTTACAATGCTTTCTTTTCCGATATCAATTCCTGCTCCTTTAAATGTAAATCCCTGACCGTTTATGTTATATTCATGGCCTTCGTCAAAGATAATACCACCGCTACCAAAATCCAAATTATCCTTAAACAGGACATTTCCCCCATTTGTGAACACAATATCTTTGTCTTTAGTTATTTTTTCTTGAGTACCAGTGGTATCTGCATTGTTTTGGTGTAATGTTATATCTGTGTTTTTAATGGTTACATTATTGCCATTCAGATTTATTTTATGGCTATAGGTATCTTTTAACTTACTAACCAGTTTATCATTGTATTTTGTTATCCATGTCAGTTGGTCACCATTAACGCTGGCAATACCATGGGTTGTTCCGACTAATACCCATTTTTCTAGTTTGTTATCATATAAGTATGCTCCAGAGCCGCTGTCTCCGAATATTTCAAGATTACGAAATGTTTTATCATTTTTATAAATCATCATGCCGTATGAGTCCCATTGGGTGACCTCAAATAGACTAGCACTTAACAGATCATGGCTATATGCTGAATTTGTTGAGATTTTGGATTCACCATTAATAAATGATGTTCCTCCAGAGCCAGCACGAAAACCTATGATTTTTTTTGAACCGTCAGAAGTGACTATACCGTAGCGTTCTAATGCATCAGAATATGTTGTAGGGTTGGTCTCTGCCGGGGTGGCACCTACTGTTTCCACAACAAATTTATTTAACCTCTGAATCTCAAAATCATTGGAATTTCTTCTGTCAACAACCTTGTAAGAAGACTGAGCGTAAACCTGAGTTTCTGCGGCCTGAGGGTTCTTTTTGTTATGTGCAACAGTAACACTATAAGAACCTCCTATTGCGGTAGCTGCGCCACTCGCTGCTGCACCAGAAAAATCCGGAATTGAGAGATTATGGAAAGAGAATTTATCTCCGTTTTTTAAAGTGATTGTTACGTCTGTTGCTCCGGGCTGGAAAATACCTTTATTTTGTGCAAGATCAAGATAGTCTCTCGCCCATACATTTGATATATCAATATTTGCTGCATTTACTGTACCTGCAACAGCCAGAGACAACATTGTTGCTACAAGTTTTCGGTTTGTTTTACCAGAAACTCTTTTCGCTAATTCAGAAACAGCAATGAGTCCGCCAGTGGCAGCACTATATTTAAGGGAGTATATTTTATTCATATATTCTCTCAACTCATTTATTGAATGAACAAAGTATTAAGAATTAAAATTATTAGTAACAGTTGGTTACTAACAGCTTGCTAAAAGTAACAGTTCTATATTGTAAATATGTGACAATGTTCTCATTAATGATGAGAGATTATGTGAATCAATACTAATTGATCGTTAATTGATCGTTTTTTGTTTTTTTTTGCCCAATATGGGGAGGGGTAATGTTTAATATTTCGATATGATCGAATATCTGTTCGCATGGAACATCGTTCAGTGATTCACGACGAATTAGCGATCGACCACGATGCGATTTTGCAGTGTGCCGAAGAAGTTCTCCATCACGGCATTGTCCAAGCAGTTGCCTTTCCGGCTCATGCTCTGCCGGACGCCCTTGTCTTCCAACATCTTTTGGTAATGCTTGTGCTGGTATTGCCAGCCTTGATCGGAATGAAGAATCAGTCCCGTACCGTCTGGGATTGTGTCAAAAGCTTTCTCCAACATGGAAGTGACCATACTGAGCATCGGATGCTCCGAGATCGTGCAGCTTATAAGATCCTCGCTGCACAGATCGAGAATTGGAGACAGGTACAGCTTCTCGCCGAACAAGGAGAACTCTGTCACGTCTGTGACCCATTTCTGGTCTGACTGCTCAGCATAGAAGTCCCTATCCAAGAGATTAGGAGCAATCTTTCCAACTTCGCCCTTGTAGGAATGGTACTTCTTCATCCGCACCTTGCTTGTTAACCCCAGCTTCTTCATCAGTTTCATCACAAGCTTGTGGTTGTGATGAAAACCTCGGTTTTGCAGTTCCTGCGTTACTCTGCGGTAACCGTACCTGCCCTTGTGTTCAGTCACAATAGAGCAGATTTCCTCTTTTAACTCCGCGTATTTGTCCGGGTCCTTCTGCTTTCTGGTGTAGTAATAGTATGTGCTGCGAGGGAGACCGGCGACGTCCGGCAACAGCGACAGTTTGTGTTCATACCTCAGTTCCCATATTACTTTTGCTTTTTCTCTTGCCGTACCCTCTCGGCAACCAAGGCATTCAATTTTTTTAGGTATGCGTTCTCAGCTCTCAACCGCTGTACTTCCGCCAGAAGGTCTTCTTCTACCTCCAGCT
>OGWT01003296.1_pt1 | contig 10228 bp, 8 predicted proteins | sample 1576101 | NCBI WGS metagenome assembly OGWT01 (sample SAMEA3541481, study PRJEB24748) | human gut metagenome | biome: human gut; feature: human-associated habitat; material: faeces | place: China | collected 2012 | reverse complement strand
GAATCCGTTCTGGAGCTTGCCAAGACGATCCGCGGCTATGGCGGCAGCCTTGTCTGCGCCACACAGGACCTCAATGACTTTTTTGCGCTGGACGACGGTAAATATGGCAAGGGCATCATCAACAACAGCAAAACGAAGATCCTGCTGAATCTGGAGGAGGAAGAAGCCCAGCGTGTCCAAGGTGTCCTGCACCTTTCCGAAGCTGAGCTGATGGAAATTACGCACTTTGAACGCGGCAGCGCTCTCATCAGCACAAACAACAATAATATTGCCGTGGAGATCAAATGCAGTCAAATGGAAAAGGAATTGATCACTACGGATCGCCGGGAGCTGGCCGAGCTTGCTCAGCGTGCTGCGCCAAAGCAGCATCCATGCTAATCCGTACACAATACGCATTTAAGACGTATAACGCTCCACAACCAACAGCAATACGGCGATTATACGGCTTCAATACGCATAACGAGGAGATGTTTCAATGAAAACGAGGGAACATATCTATGGGCAGGAAGCCGCCGGCATCCTGCGGGATGTTTCCATGTACCGCGCTCTGACGGAGATGCAGCTTTTGAAGCTCTATCCGCACAAGGAAAGTAAAATCCGAAATCTGCTGTCCTACCTGCAAAAGCAGGGCCGCATTGTGCAGCGCGGCGAGTATTACCGCATTCCCGCTGATGCGGAGGAGAGCATCGATCACGGGCTTTCAAAGGCCGTTTGGGTTCTTACCGACTTTATGGAGCAGGTAGAATATCATTCTGTCAGTGACTATCCCGCCAAAATCATCTTTTTTGCGGATGGCGAAGTTTACGAGATCATTTACGCGGAGCCGGGTAAAGAGCAGCTTATCAACCAAATGCTCTCCGCGGTAAAAGAGGTTCCGCCCAAATACATCGTTCTGATTGAGCAGCCGGAGCAGATCGCCGAGATCCACACACCAAACACCAGCGGCTACTGTACCGTCTCTTCGGGCGGCGAAGTGCAGTATTATCAAATCGAATAAGGAGTTTTTTCTTGAACAGGGCCATCATATCACAAAGAATTACATCTATTCTGGCTGAGATCGAACGGCTGAACAATGCGCTCTATGCCATGAACACGACGGATATCCAGCGTTATCCCGACAACTACGAGGTGCTGTCCACGGATGCGGCGCTGCGGGCCGAGCGGATCACCTGCCGGCTGCGCCACCTGATCTATGCCACTACCAGCATCAAAAAAGAGGAATATCTGCGGTCTGCTGAAACCATGCAGGGTATTGAGATCAGCGAAAATGACGGCATTCTGGAGATCAAGCTCCCGTGCCTTCTGCCAAAGCGCAGGCAGCGCCAAAGCACGGAGTTCCTGTTGGATCCGTTTACCTCCGCGCTCTCCGATTACGCCGCCCACCACACTATGCCGCAATTTCAGCATTGTGTGGTCTGCTTTTCCCATATCTATGCGCAGGAGCTGCCAGAGCGACGTATCCGTGATTATGACAATCTGGAACTGAAGCAGTTTCTGGATGTTGCGGCCTCCTTCATCTTGACGGATGACAATGGGCTGCTGTGCGACGCCTACAACACCACGGAGCTGGGCGAAGAGGATTGCACACGGCTTTTTCTCATGGACAGCACGCAGTTTCCGGCCTGGCTTGCAGAGCGCCAGAATGGTGTAAAAAGCATATCGGATTTTTGACCTTTTATGGGCGTTTATTTTCCAAGGTACAAAAAGCGCCCTGAAAGCGCTGAAAATACTGCGTTTTTTCAAGGCGCTCCAGCCGCAAAATTACCCAAGCTATAAAGCCCTACGGTAAAATATCGTACAAGGAGGCAGCACGGTTTATGCCTCGAAAGCCCCGGCAGCTGCCAGCTCAAAATACGCTGCCCTATCTTCTTTTGACATTAACCGCCCTCTGCGGTGAATACCCCATCCGTCAAATCAGCCACCTGCCGGGTGGCTCCGCATACCTCGAAAGTGTCGTTACCGCTCTCCGGCGAGATGGGCTGCTGCGTACCTTCTCCAAAGACGGCCTGCGTGGACTTCGGCTCACCTCGTCAGCCAAACGGCTGCTGTTGGCTGATGCTCCCGAATGGTTTTCAGCCTACCTGACCGGCAGTTCTGAGCCAAACAAGCTCAAAAGCGAAATTTCCAGACGGCTCCGGCTTCACCGGATGGCTGAGATCCTGACCATCATGCACAACGCTGACATTCCTTCCTTTCCATGGGAAAAGGCTCCTTTTTCCGCTGCCAGCCAAAGTGCGGCAATCCCCGCCTATTACACCTCCAGAGAGGTCAAAGAGATCGGCCCGCAAGGGGCGAAAATCAAAAGTTCACGCGCAACCGGCATCCTGCTGACGGATGGCGGTATTTTTTTGACCTATAACACCGCCAAAGCGCAGATGAAATGGGAGTACAAGGCTGAACTGCGGTTCAAAGCTCTGCTGCAAACCGAAGGGGTCATGCCCGACGCGGAGATCTCCGGGATCGTGTTCGGCTCCACCATGGAACAGCTACCTGTTCTGATGCAGCCGGATGCACGCAGCTATTTCCTGCTGGACGGCAGCTTTCCGCATTTCTATTATTTGACCAATGACCGTTATGGCGAAGCGATCCTTCGCCTCTTATGCGACGCGCAGCAGCGCAGGACGCTTGATACGATCCTTGCAGACGGGCTCCATGAGGGGATACCAAATTGGCGCGTCGAGAACGACGCCATTGACAGCGAGGGGAATCCTGTTCTATTCGCCTACACCTGTGATTTTCCCCGCATCCGGCGTTTCGATACCGCGCTGGAACTGCACGGAATGACGGGGACATTGATCTGCTTCGATTACCAGGAAGAAGCCTTGCGGGAGATCTGCGGGCAGTGTGTGATGCTGCAAAGCATTGATTTTCAACAGTTTGAAAGGAGCGTGCTCTATTCCTAAAAAGAAGCTGATTCAGCTTTTCATTATTATTCCAATCGCTGCGCTGGCGCTGCTCTACGGGAGCGGCTACCTCTCGCAGCTTTTTTCCAATTACCGTGCATGGCAGGAGGCCGGCGCCGTGTTTGGGACGTCTCCCGCATTCCCGGACACCGGATTCTTTCCCTGCCTTACGGCAGCCTTCCACTTTCCGTATGGGCTGTATGGGCTCGGCCTCTGCATCGGTGCGCTGGCGCTGCTGATCCTCATGGTCATGCGAATGGGCTACAGTGAGGGCGGCGAATACGACCGGCAGCGCAATCTGGTCTATTCCGACAAGGGAACCTACGGCACCGCAGGCTTTATGTCCCGCAAGGAGCTGACCGAGGTGCTTGACCTTGTCCCGGATATTCGCAAGCATTCCGGCACGATTCTCGGAGAGCTGGATCATCAGGTCATTTGTATTCCTCCAAAGACTCGATTTAACGGGAATCTTGCGGTTTACGGCGCCAGCGGCTCCAAGAAGACAAGAGCCTTTTGCGTCAACATGATTCTCCAATGCGCCGCACGAAAATCGAGTCTCGTAATATGTGACCCAAAATCCGAACTTTACGAAAAGACCAGCGAATATCTGCGGGATCAGGGCTACACCGTCCGTGTGTTCAATCTGGTCACACCGTCAGCCTCCGATTCATGGAATTGCCTTGCGGAGGTCGGCGGTCAGGAATTGATGGCTCAGCTTTTCTGTGACGTCATCATCAAAAATACCGGCGGCGAGGAACGCGACCACTTCTGGGACAGCGCCGAAATGAATCTGCTCAAGGCGCTGGTCCTCTATGTTTCCACCAGCTATCCCAAGAAAAAGCAAAATATCGGCGAGGTGTATCAATTGATTGCCGCCAGCTCCGAACAGGAGTTGAACGCGCTTTTTGGTGTTCTTCCGGTTACGCATCCTGCCAAAGCGCCATACAGCATTTTCAAGCAGGCGTCAGAGGGGGTGCGCGGCGGCGTTATCATCGGGCTCGGCTCCAGACTGCAGGTTTTCCAAAACCGGGATATTCGCAACATCACATCCTACAACGAGATTGATCTGGAACTTCCGGGAAAGCAGCCGTGCGCGTATTACTGCATTACCAGCGATCAGGACAGCACCTTTGATTTCCTCTCCTCGCTGTTTCTTTCCTTCGTGTTTATCCGCCTGGTTCGCTATGCGGACGAACAATGTCCCGGCGGGGAGCTTCCGGTTCCTGTTCATGTACTTGGTGAAGAGCTGTGTGCCTGTGGAGTGATCCCAGATCTATCGAGAAAAATTTCGGTCATTCGTTCCAGAAACCTGTCCATGTCATGTGTGTTCCAGAACTTAGCTGGCCTTCAGAACCGCTATCCCTACAACCAGTGGCAGGAAATTCTGGGCAACTGCGATGTGCAGCTTTTTCTTGGCTGTACAGATGCTCTGACGGCGGAATTTATTTCTGACCGGACCGGCGAGGCCAGTATCTCTGTCACCAGTAAAGCCAAACAGCTCGGAACATGGCGTGTATCCAATTACACGCCTGAATACCGGGAAACCAGCGGTGTCGGCCGGCGCAAGCTGATGACCATGGACGAGGTGCTGCGTATGGATATTGATAAAGCCCTGATCCTCATTCGGGGCAAGAATGTACTGGAGGTGGATAAGTACGACTATTCCAAACATCCCGAGGCGAAGAAGCTGCGGCCGAGCAAGGCCGCCTCCCATGTCCCTGCATGGCGGGCAAATCAGCCGCAGGAAAAGCAAACTCCATCGGCGCCGCCATCTCAGGCAGCGGATAAGAAGCCGGCGCAAAAGAAAAAGCCTGCGTCGGCTGAAAAAGTCGTTGCCGTAACCAAAGAATCCATTATGAAGAAAAAGGAGGATACTTAATGCCCAAGAAAAAAACGATCCCGCCCCCTGATGATTTCTCCTCAGAGTTCATGGAAAACGAATCCGGCAAAGAACTTTCTGAGCAGCAGGTGGAGGCCGCCGGCAGCGACTACACGGAAACTCCGCTGGCAGAACCCCCGGAAGTTGATCTCGGCTCCGGCGATGTGAGCGGCACAGCAGATGTTGAGGAAAACGAGCCGGATGCCGAAAACACCGCTGATGCCGCAGAGACGGTCCCTGTTTCCGATGAAGCAGCGGAAGATCCGGAGTACGACAGCATTTTACAGGAGCTGAACAGCAGCACTCCGGCACCCCTTGACAGCAGCGGCGAAAATGCTCTGGATGCGCTTTTGCTGGAAGGAAATGCGGAAAATGCTCCGCCCACTGAAGATGAAACGGAATCCGCAGATGGTGAAGCTGCTCCGCAGTCCACTACACCTCCCGCACCTGCCGGACGCCGTGACTCCTACATTCTGACCGTTGATGCAAAAGACCGTATCGAAACGGAAGAAGAACGCCGTGAGGTCATCTGGCATGAGATCAAGACCTCGCATATTGCCGGTCGTATTTTGACCGGAACGTTGGACGGCGTGGAGCAGACCCCTTCCGGCCGTACTATCGTTGTCGTTGACTACAAGGGTTATCGCATTGCGATCCCGCTGAAAGAAATGATGCTCTATTCCGGGCCCGTTCCGTATGGAGCGAAATACAAGCCGTTTATGGAGCGGATGAACAGTATCCTTGCAACCATGCTCACCGCGGAGATCGATTTCATCGTCCGGGGTCTGGATAACACCGCCCGCAGCGTTGTGGCAAGTCGAAAGGCCGCCATGCTCCGTAAGCGTCAGACCTTCTATCTGGACGCCAATGAAGAGGGCATCCCCATGATCTATGAAGGGCGCGTCGTACAGGCGCGCGTCATTGGTGTTGCGGAAAAAGTCCTGCGTGTAGAAGTGTTCGGCGTGGAGTGTACGATTTTCGCCCGCGATCTGTCTGCCGCATGGTTCGGTGATGCCCGCGAGTATTACAGCGTCGGCGACCGTGTTCTTGTCCGTGTGCTCACCATTGACCGCGGCGACATCAACCATATTTCCATCACAGCAGATATCCGCAGCGTTTCGTCCGCCGCCAACCAGAGCAATCTGGATAAATGCGTCCTGCAGGGCAAATATGCCGGCAGAGTGACCGATGTGCGGCACGGCGTTGTGTTCATCCGGCTCAACAACGGTGTCAACGCGGTTGCCCACACCTGCTATGACCGGCGAATGCCTGGAAAGAAAGACGACGTCAGCTTTGCCGTTACCCGTCTGGATGAGGAACGCGGCATCGCCGTCGGCATCATCACCAGAATCATCAAACAGAATTTGTAAAAAAGGAGAGGCCACCATGAAGAGCTTATCAAAGCTGGCCCTTTGCCTGCTGCTTGCCATGTCGCTGACGGTCAGCGCCTTTGCCGCTCAGGTTCCCGATTCATTGGTAGCGGAAAACCTGAACGGCCAGCAGCGGCTTGTAAAAACCTACACGCTTTCCCCGGAGGTTGACCCAGATGAGCTGAAGGAAGAGGACTTTTCCTACGACGGTTATCTTTATACCTGGGCCTATACCACAAAGGTGGAACACCCGTATCTGGAAAGCAAAACTGTAACGGAAACCGTCACAGTCAATACCGCCAAAAATGACCTTGCGCAGATCCTCGCAGAGCTTTCGCCCAGTGTGCCCTATGAAAAAGACGGATTCTCCGGCGAGTTGGCGCTGGATCATACCACGCTTTCCACAGAGGCGTCCGGCTACACCACCAAATACAGCAAAACCACCGAGACGAAGGTAATCGGCAATCTGGACCGCAACGACATGTCCTATGTGCCGGCCACGACCGTCAAAAACGGGAAAACGCTCACCCTTGCCAATGTGGAATGGCAGGTCACCGGCACGGCGCTCGTCGGCGAGGCGCTGGTTCCCGCCCAGTATCAGGCGGTCGCCACCTATTCCGCCTCCAGCAGCTATCAGGCTGCCACAGGCTATGTCACCACGGCGGAATATCACGGAACCGTTACTTCGGAAGGCGTGGACAGCATCACTTATACCGTGGTTTACACCGGAAGTGAGATCGTCCCCGTAAAAACACATATCTGGGATAACGACAGCCTTGCCGCTCCGCTGCTGATCATCGCTGCCGTGCTGCTCTGCGCGGGCATCGCCGCCGCTGCACTCATCCTGCTGCGCCGCCGCAAAAATGTCTATGTGTATGTTCCGGACAGCAAGCCCCGAGAGTACCGGCTGATTGCAAAGTTCCGTGTGGAGCCTGACAGCGAGGTTCCCGCTATCGATGCAGGCTCTCTCACACTGAATCCGGGAGATACCGTCGCAGTTGAGGTGAAAAAATCTCTTGCCAGGCACCTGGCTGGGCGCGAGTTCACCGTTTCTTTCCCGCAGAGTGACCATACTTACACGATCCAAGCCAGCAAGCACAATGACTGGCATGAATTTACCGTTCCCGCTGAAGAAGAACAGGAGGCTCCCGTATGAAGAAGTTTTTCTCATTGACTTTGACTCTGGCTGCCATGCTTTCTGCGATGGCGGTCAGCGCACAGGCCACCGATTATTCCTTTGAAACCGATGGCACCCCGGAATACTATCCCTCATCTTCCTATGAGGACGTCTACGGCTCCCGCTACAATTACGGTGGAAAAAATGTGGTGGACTACCAGATCCCCGAGCTGGAGTACGGGCAGCTCAGCACCACCCAAACCGGGGTGATGGAGAAAATCATGCTGCCCGGTCTTCAGAGCATCTCTGCATCCGGCAGCGGCATTTACGGAATTTCTTCCGGCGGCGGGACTGTGGAGATCCCCGGTTTTCTGCAGGGCGGCTCCACAGCTACTCCTGCGACACCCGCTTTCACAGAGCTGACACAGGATTTTCTGCTCTCCAACGGTGCCGTCGGAAAGATCTCCATTCCTGCCATCGGAGTTAAGAATTACTATCTCTGGGAAGGTGAAACGACTGCCAGCATGAAAAAGGGGCTGGGGCATTTCACCAGTACCAGCGTCTGGAACGGCAATGTGGCTGTCTGCGGTCATAATCGCGGCGCCAAATATGTGATTGGCAGCATCAAGAATCTGGATGTGGGTGATAAAATCACCTATACCACATCCATGGGTACCCGCACCTATCTGGTGGAGACTGTGACCAAAATCAGCAGCAGCGATTGGAGCTATTTGTCCTCTACCACGGATAACCGAATGACTCTCCTTACCTGCGTTGCCGGAGATTCCAGTCAGCGCTGGTGTGTGCAGGCTGTTCAGGCCTCTTAAAAATCTTTTGTTGAAAAAGCCGCTTTATGATCGTAAAGGAATAGTAGATCAAAAATAAGGAGGCTTTTCCATGAAGAAGCAGATCCTCACGATGTTTACGGGCCTTTTTATCGGCGCTATTATCACAGGCGGAGCTTCCGCCTATGCTGCGGGAATCCTCGCTGAACGCAGCAACCATCGTATTTTTGTCGATGGGCAGGAGGTGCAAATGGAAGCGTATGGTATTGCTGGACACAACTATGTGAAACTCCGCGACATTGGCAAAGCGGTCGGCTTCAATGTGTTCTGGGATGCGGACAGCGGATGTGTGCAAATAGAAACCGGTGCGCCTTACACCGGCGAGGCTCCTTCCGCTGAAGCTGTTCCGTCTGCTGCTGCGCCTTCTGATGCGGATGCTGCAAAGCAGGATATTGTAGCTCGCACCAACGCCCTCCGTGCGGAGCATGGCATCGCAGCTTTGACGGCCGACGATCAACTGATGCGGGCCGCGCAGGTGCGGGCCGATGAAATGGCTGCCACAGGTACCTATTCTCATACCAGACCAGACGGCAGGAAGTATTACACCGTTACGGACTGCAGGCAGGTTGGGGAAAATATCCACCAGATCCCGCTGCTCTATCTTGCGCAGCAAAAAACCGCGCTTGCGGAAACGCTCGTATATTCATGGTCAAAATCCGCAGGGCACATGGAAAACATGACAGATGAAAGCTATGCGGCTATCGGCGTCGGCCTTGCACGAGGGACTGACGCCAACGGCTTGGAGTGCTGGTACTGTGTCCAACTATTTCTTCGCAGCGGATACAGCATTTCAGCGGTGGACAAGCCGGCAACGAAGTAAATCCTGTTATCCTATATCACGAATCAGACCGGGGAGCCTCGGTCTGATTTTTCTTGTGCAATTTTGCAAGGAGGTAGCTCATTGAAAAAACTAAGAACCAGGCTCGTCTCGGCGTTTCTCGTTATCATGACGCTGTTGACGCTGCTCCCGACTTCCGCGCTGGCCGCGTCCGGCAGCGGAACGGGCATCAAGCCCACCGACAATACCAATTACTGGACAACACGACTGCTCCATGACGGTACGCCTTACAGCTACAAGCCCCCGATGGCGGCAGGCAAGCTGCTGTACTGCCTTGACCGCGGCTACGGCTACCGCTGGGGCACTGCCAGCTTTCTGAACAGCTACACCTATACCTCCGCCACCGGAGCGGACGCGGATACCGTGCTGAAAACGGCGCTGGCGCAGAGCGGCATGGGTGAGCTGGATGCCCAGCAGCTTGAAAACTTCAAATGGATGATGACGTTCATTTCGGACTATAAGGGTGACATCCCCGGCAGCCTTTTTATGGCTGCGCAGACGTATGTGTGGGATCACCAGACCTTCAAGGGTGAGGGCGATGGTGACATCGATGGCGGTGGTTACGCCAACGCCGATACCTATGAAATGTACCTGGGCTATATCGATTGGATGTTGAAAGAAAAGGCCAAGGAAGACGCAGAATTTCAGCGCCAAATTGAAGAATACGCAGAACAGGGCATCATCGCCACTGTGGTAGAAGATGAAGCTGCAAAATGGGCGGTCTACGCGAAATCCAGCGTTAAGGGGCGTCAGGCTTTCTTTAACTATTATGCGCCGAGAAAACTCGTCACCAATACATCTGAGCCGGGAAAGCCGCCGGCTGGGGACGCTGATATTACGCTGCGGAAGGTTGCCGCAGGAACGACCCGTGGTTTAGATGGTGCCCGCTTTCTGATTTATCGGGACGGTCAGATCGTCGGCAGCGATGTGACCCAAAATGGCGGAATCATTGAGGTCAAGGATGTCACCAAGGGCCTGTGGTCCTTCGTGGAAACCGAGGCCCCGGAGGGCTACTGCGCCGACTCTACGCCCATCAGCGTCTATGTCGATACCACCGACGGCGACAAGCAGTACACGGTCACTGCCGAAAATTACGCACTGCCCGATATGAAGATCACCAAGCGGGACGCCATGAGCGGCAAACCGATTGCCGGCACAGTGTTCTCGGTGAAGTCCGTCACCGGCAGCTATTCCACCTCCGTCACGACCGGGACGGACGGTTCCGCAACGCTCTCGGCCATTCCTGCCGGTGTCTATGTTGTGCGTGAGGAATCCG
>OGWT01003295.1_pt1 | contig 10229 bp, 7 predicted proteins | sample 1576101 | NCBI WGS metagenome assembly OGWT01 (sample SAMEA3541481, study PRJEB24748) | human gut metagenome | biome: human gut; feature: human-associated habitat; material: faeces | place: China | collected 2012 | reverse complement strand
GTTATGGGAATCTTTCTGCTTCCGGGAAAGTCTGCGCTGTTCTCTTACAAGTTTTTGCATCGCGCGTTCCAGATATTTTGGATTCGATATTGCCCCTCAACTGCGGCGCCGCGGGCAAAAGCCCAGCGGACGCCTTGTTTCGGGGCAACCTGGGGTACCTGGGCGCCGCTCGCTGACGTTGAATTGACATCGCATCGACCTCTGTCGAAAGGTTTTATCTTGCATGAATTGGGAATCGTTTACCACATCATTCGCGATGTTGAGAATGTGGCGCGCGCCAATGGCGTGCGTCGCGTTTCGAGCGTGACGTTGCTGCTGGGCGAGGTCTCGGGCGTCGTTCCCGACTTGTTGCTCGACGCTTGGCGCTGGGCGGCGGATAAAAAGCCTATCACGCAGGGCGCGGAGCTTATCGTGGAGCCCGTCGAGGCCGTGACGCATTGCGAGGCGTGCGGCTGCGACTACGCGACGGTCGAGCACGGCAAGCTTACCGGGAAACGTACCGGTCACACGGTCATAGCCGAACTGTTCAAAAATCTGTACGTATGCCTCGTTCCGAATGGGATTTTCCACCGAAAGCGCCGCAAACAGGGTGAAAAATTCCTTGGGCGAAACGGTTTCGATATAAGCCGCCGGAGAAATTTCCGGTGCCTGCCGCACCGGGCGCACCCGCTCCGGATACAGGGGTCGGATGGTAATGGAATCCTGGATGCGGTTCACCACCGGATAGTCCGCCTTGCCCCGTGTCTCGATCCGCAGCAGCACTGCATTCAGAGAATCCTGCAAGCGAATCACCCGATAGGATTCATAGCCTGCCGGAACCGGCGTATCCTGGTACAGCAGGATATAGTCCCCCTCTGCCCTGTCCGGCGTGCGTGTACCGATGGATTCCACCACGTTGGTATACGCATCCAGAATGGGGAACAGATAATAGCGCTCCGTGATTTTCGGAATATGCACCAGATACGGTGTCTGCGCCAGCTGTGTCCATGCGGTGGAGTACAGCGTATCATTGTTCAGTTTTACGATCTTGTTCACCTTGTCGGTGGGAAATGTCCGCAGGTGGTGAAAGCCCTTGTCGTCCGAACCCCAGTGGGTCGCCTCCGTTACCACCAGCGGAAATCCATAGAGATAGAGTGCCTTTGCCTGTTCTTTCAGGTTTGCCATGATATGTTCCTCCTTATTCACTTGTTTTCAGTTTTTCATAATAAGATGTATCCACAAAGCTGTCCACGTCAATTGCCTTGGAGATATAGCCGTTTTCCAGCATAAAGTCGCTGAGATAGTTCAGCTTGTCAATGACACCGCTGTCAATGTCGCTGTCCAGAAAGGCAAAGGTATCATCAAACCCATACGCTTTCCGGAACACGTCCACACCCAATGTCGGGGATGCAATGGCATTGTAGAATTCGTCGGGATTGGAAACAGTCTCCTCCTTGGCACGCTGCAACGCTTTCAGCACTGCCACAGCTGCATCCGGGCTCTCCTGCAAAAAGTCGTTTCTGCCGGTGACGGTCCAGAGTCCTGCCATTTCCGGATGTGTAACTGTGTTTTCCACATCAACGCCCAGTCCCTGGTTCTCGTAGTATACCACATTATAATACAGGGTCAGCCATGCGTCCGCCTCACCAGTGGTGAAAACCGATGCCGCATCAGAGACCACGTTGACGATTTCCACCTTGCTTTCGTCAATGTCATAGGCATCCACCAGGTGTTTCCAGTACTCCTGGAAGTTGGTGCCGATGCCGACGATAACCTTCTTGCCTTCCAGGTCTTTCGGCGTCTGGATGCCGGAGTCCTTCTGTGCCAGCACGCCGATGTTCATTTGCTTATCGGCAACGCCGACCAGACGAATATCTACGCCGTTGCTGTAAGCCGTTGCCGCCGGATAGTCTCCGTAGAACGCCATGTCCAGTTCACCGGAGGCATATGCCTCGTTGATCGCCGGGCCTGCCTCCTGGAATGTCACCAGATCCAGCGTATAGCCCACGGCGTTGAGTTCTTCTTCCAGATAGCCCTTGTCATAGGCAAGCTTGCCGTTTTCCAAAAGCGGATAGTCATCAAATCCCGGACTGCCCAGCCGCAGGGGCTTCAAATCACCGGAAGCCGAAGATGCAGCCTGCTCGGTGCTGCTGTCAGAAGAACCGGCACTGCCGCAGCCCACGATGCCAAGGCTCAGGACACCTGCCAGAAGAAATGCGAAAATCTTATTGTGTTTCATTTGAAATACCTCCATTTACTTTGTGTTTCCTTTATTCCAGGGCGTGATCGCTGTAAAAATCGCACCCAGAATTTTATCCATCAAGATACCGATTACGCCAATGACGATCATGCACACGATCACCATATCCGACTGCATCAGACTCCGTGCATTACTCATGCGATAGCCGATGCCGGACAGGGATGCGATCAGCTCTGCGGCAACCACTGCCATCCAAGAAATGCCCAGCCCCAGTTTCAGCCCTACCAGAATCTGCGGCAGTGCATGAGGCAGATAGACCTTTCGGAAAGTTTTGAAATAGTTCAGCTTATACAGCTGCGCCACCTCGATATAGCCTGCCGGCGTACTGGAGATGCCGCTCATGGTGTTCATCATAATGGGGAAGAATGCCGCCATAACGATCACCACCACCTTGGACAATTCTCCGATGCCGCACCAGAGAATAATCAGCGGAATCCATGCAATGATAGGGATCTGCCGGATCACCGTCACCGTTGGCTGCAGCAGATTGGCTATCATCTTTGACATTCCCATCAGAGACCCCAGAACCGTTCCCAATGCGACGGAGAGCAGGTAGCCTTTCAGCACACGGGAAAGCGTGACCGAAAGGTCGTTCCAGAGTTGACCACTTTGCAGCATTTCCAGAAACGCCTGCCACACCATGGAGATTCTCGGCAGGATGCTGGTCGGGATGCTGCCGAAGTGGGTGGCACAAATCCACGCCGCCACGATCACTGCCGGAACAATCAGCCCCAGCAAAACCTGTTTGATTTTCTGCGTTTTCATGTTGTCCTCTCCTTTAGATCATGTACTCTGCCTCTTGCAGGAACTCCGCAGAATCCTGGAAGAAGTGTCCGTAGATTTTCTTTTTGTATGCGGCAAAGCCAGTGCTGCCACGATTCATACGGGAGTATTTATCTGTGGTAATAATCTCCTGGATCTCACCCGGCCGTGCCGACATAATGACGATTCGCTCACCCAAATAGATTGCCTCGTCAATGTCGTGTGTGACCATGACCATGGTGACTTTTTCCTCCCGCTGGATTCGCAGGATCTCTTTCTGCATCTGGATTCGTGTCAGCGCATCCAGCGCACCGAACGGCTCATCCAGCAGCAATATGGATGGATTCCCGGCAAGACCTCTGGCAATCGCCACGCGCTGGGACATACCGCCGGACAGCTGCGAGGGATAGGCATTTTCAAAGCCTTTCAGTCCCACCAGTTCCAGATGCCGTGCAATGTGTTCCTCTCGCTCTGCCTTTTTCATGTTCCGGATGCCGAAACCGATATTGTCCTTGATTTTCAGCCACGGCAGCAGCCGGTGATCCTGGAATACCATGCCGCACTGTGCATCCGGTCCGGAAACGGTATGACCGTTCCGGGAAACGCTGCCATCCTGGTAGGATACCAGACCGCAGATGATTTTCAAAAGCGTACTCTTTCCGCATCCGCTGTGTCCTACGATCGTGACAAACTCTCCTTTTTTTACGGAAAGATCAATGTCCTTCAGCACCTGAAACGAAGTGCCGTCCTTGACGAACGATTTGTTCAGATGGGAAACCGTAATGATGTTTTCCTGTTCGGGTTCTTTCATTGCTATCACCTTTTTCTCCTATGTGTCTTAGGGGTTTCATTCTCTTGGTGTGATTCCATTCTACCCCACCGCAAGTGAAAAGTCCAGAAAGAATGGTGACAGCGTTATCATTTTGCGTGATTTTTTCCGGAAAAACAGGCAAAAAAATACCGCTTTCCCGGCGGTACGAGCAGCGGTTTTGTTTTTTTGGAAGGATAGGCGGCAACGATGCCAGAAAGAAATCTGCGAAAACATGGGCTGTTTTTCTATTCTCCTATTTCCCCTACAGGATAACCGGTATTCTATTTTTGACAACGTTATCATTTGCCTTGACAAGCCGTATCCTGTCCGCTATAATAAAATATAGAATACAGATAGATATTATCGGGTATGAGGTGAGGGGAAATGTCGATCACAAAAATTGCAGCAATTACCGGTGCATCCGTTTCTACCGTGGCACGAGTCCTGCGGGATCCGGAACACAAATGCCACTCCATGGAACTGAAAGAACGCATCTTACAGACCGCACGGGAAATCGGCTATGTGCCGAATGAGGCGGCGAAAGCCTTGAAGAGCGGCAGTGCACCGAAAAAGATCTTTCACATCAACATTTTGCTGACTCGTGTTAACTCGGATGAGACCGACCCGTTCTACAGCGAAATGCTCCGGCTGGTGGAGATCGAAGTGCGCAAAAGCGGCGGTCTGATCGAAAACATCTGGCGGCACGCCGTCTTTTCCAGCGAAAAAAAGACCGACTTTCCGGAAATCGAAAAGTCGGCTGCACAGATGTTTCACGATGCCAAGCAAAAGCACGATGGGCTGATTCTCATTGGAAAATGCTCGCAAAAGGGATTGAAGTCGCTGAAACGCTATGAAAAGAATCTCATCTCCATCAACCGCAATTCCACCACTTATGAAGTGGATGAGGTGCTGTGCGACGGCAGAAAAATCGCACTAACGGCAGTGAATTATCTGATCTCCTGTGGGCATCAAAAGATCGGCTATGTGGGAGACTGCCACAACGAGACACGGTATATCGGCTACCAGGAGGCACTGGTACACCACGGCATTGCGCCGGACATTGACGATGTCTACGACATTACGCCCAACGAGAAAAACGGCTATCAGGCTATAGCGTATTTTTCCCAGCTGGAAACGCCGCCCAGTGCGTTTTACTGCGCCAACGACATTCTGGCGATCGGAATGCTGAAATATCTGGCGCAGAGCAAAAACTGGTATTATCATCCCTCTGTCATCTCCAGCGACAACATTGTAGAATCTCAGTATACCACGCCCATGCTAACAACGGTTTCCCTGCCGAAAGCGGAAATGGCGCATCTGGCAATTCAGATTCTGACAGACCGCATGAACGGCGGACATAAGGCTGTGGTGAAAACGGAGCTGCAGTCCACCCTGGTCATACGCCAGAGCGTGCATCAATATGTTTCCACGGAAAATGAACCGGAGTATTATATTTAAGGCAGCCGCTTATTTTGCCTGGTCAGAACGCTGTTCTGCATTCGTTTCCTTTTTTTGAAACAGCAGCAGCGAAAACGTATTTCCCACAGAACCGCACCGCAGGTTCAGATGCCCATTCTGTTTCATGGCGATCTCTCTTGCCAGATACAGTCCGATCCCGATACCCTCTGTGTTCCTGCTGTTTTGTCCCCGATAAAACCGCTGAAAGATACGGCTGCGCTCTGACTCCGGAATCGGATCTGCCTGGTCGGTCACATCTACCGCAGCAAACAGCCCCAGTTCCCGTACCCGAATCGCCACCGTGCTGCCGGACGGGGCATATTTCACCGCATTGTCCAGCAGATTGAAAATCGCCTCCGCAGTCCAGCGCTGGTCATGCACCAATGTGATATCGCTTTCGCTGTCATAGGTTAGTGTGATATGCCGCTGTTTTGCCTTTACAAAAACATTCTTCACCGCCATCAACACTGTCTGGTTCAGACTTTTCTCCTCCGGCTGCAACTGAATCAAGCCGCTTTCCAGCCGGGAAAGCTGAATCATGCTCTCGGACAGAAACACCAGCCGGTCTACCGCTGTCCGCAGCACTTCAGTATACTGCTTTCGCTGCTGTTCCGTCAGTGCCGGTTCTTCCAGCAGTGCAGTGTACAGTTTCAAGGATGCGATAGGCGTTTTCAGCTGATGTGAAAGGTCGGATATCAGCCCTTTCAGATTTTCCTGCGCCTGTCGGGAATCCTCATTTTTCTGCTGCAGGATCGTCACCAGTTTCAACACCTTGTCCTGTAATTTTGAGAGGACTGTGTCCTCATTCCGTGGAAAGATTTCCCGATGTTCCAGGAAAAGCAGGCAGTCGCACAAATCAGAGAGCTGCGCCGCAACGCTGCGCCAGTATGCCTGTTCCCTATGCCGCTGCCATGCGGTGAAGAGAACTTGCAGCGCAGACAACCCCAGCACAATACACGCCGCAGGCACATTCCGGGTCAGAAAGAACACACTTCCGCCGCACAGCAGGGGCAGCAGTATCGCTAAAACAATGAAAAAGATTCGATTTGTCTGCTTCATTGGGATTCTCCAAAGGTATAGCCGATGCCGAATACTGTAACGATCAGCTTTGGATTTTTGGGATCGGTCTCGATTTTCTGCCGCAGCCGGCGGATCAAGACACGCAGCGTATTCTCATCCACAAAGTTCCCGTCACAGTCCCAGAGCCGTTCCAGGATCAGATCACGGGTCAGCACCTGTCCCCGGTTACGGATCAGCAGTTCCAGCAGCTTGTACTCCATGGCGGAAAGTTTCACTGGCGCATTCTCTTTCTGCACCTGCATTTTCACAAAGTCCACCGTCAACGTCAAATAGGAGAACACGTCTCCCGATGCGGCACTCTGACTGCGGCGAAGTACTGCAAGGATTCGCTGGTACAGCAGTTCGATGGAAAATGGTTTCGCTATATAGTCGTCACAGCCATGCTGAAACCCTGCGATCATCTGAGATTCCGTGTCATTTGCTGTCAGAAAGATCACCGGCGCAGCGCTGATTTTCCGCAGCCGACTGCAAAGTTCCAGACCGCTGCCGTCCGGCAGACGAATATCCAGCAGGATCAGATGATAGGACGATCCGGCAAGCAGTGTTTCTGCCCTGGCAATGGTACCGGCACAGTCTGCGGCAAATCCCTTTCCCTGCAAATAAAGGCGAATACCGCCGCTGATCGTGACGTCATCTTCTACAATCAAAATACGCTGCATGGTGCATTTTCCCCTTTCGTTTTTTCAATTCAGTATAGCATTTTCCGGGTAAAAAGTCAATTTGCAAAAATCCCTTTTCCGATATGGAAAAGGGATTTTTCTCACTCCATGTGCCGCAGCCGTGCAGTAATGCTTTCTTTCGCCGCAACTCGATAAACCAGAATCGGGACAAGGATACAAATGGCAAAGATCAAAGAAGAAAGTATTGCCAGCCATCCCCACGGATAGCGGTATACAGCATAATCTGCTGTCTTTTCCGTCATGAATCCCACCAGATATAAGATGCCGCTGCCCAGGGTCAGAATCAGAGCCAATGTGATTCCGGCGTAGTAGATGCCCTCCAGCATCAGCATTCGCCGCACTTGTTTCTGGGTCATGCCCACGCTTTCCATCACTGCAAGTTCTGTCCGCCGGGTAAAGATGCCGGTGAGCATCACGTTGATGAAATTGATAACGCCGATCAGAATCAAAATACCAGAAACACCGCCGCTCAGGAGTCTGATCGTGAACATGGAATCCTGGAATTCCTGTATTATCTCTGTGCGTACTTCTGTATGGGAAACGACCGGATACATTTGCGTAATGCTGCGGATCTGATCGTTTAGGCGGCTCTCTGCCTTGTCGTCATACTGTATCCCAATAAAATTGATACTGGGCGTATCGGTCAGCTGCTCCAGGGCAGTTTCACTGACCAGAATAAAATCCGGTGCGCCGGTGATGCTCCAATAAGAACCGATGTGCAGTTTGCTGATATCCCCGTTTAATGCACAGCTGCCCACTTCCAGAGAAAGCGAACTGCTGCCGTATTTGTCCTGCATAGTAATCGTTTTGCCCTGCATCTGTTCTGCCTGTTCCGCTGTGCTGACAGAACCGAGAATGCACTGCCTGCCATCCAGAAATGCTTTCACATCTACCGGCACTGCGGCATTCTGGTTATAGGTTTTCAAATCCCTTTCCGAAATTGTTATAACAGTGGTTGCGAAATTCTCCGGTGATTCGGTAAAGAATTTTTCCAGATCCTCCAGAGAGCTGCCATAACCGTTGTTTTCCATGATCGGCTGATACAATGCTGCATCAAAGGACAGGGTCACATCTTCACACCGGGCTGTATGCACTGCGGTAATGCCGTCCAGCGCCTGTATCTTTTGCAGCATTTCCTCCGCAGAACGATTGTTTTTCCGGATCTGCGCCGCATCCGTTCCGTCCGCCTCTGAGCCGGAATTGACATAGATCGTATAGTCATCGGACAGGTAATATTTTACATAGTTTTCCAGTTTCATGCTGTCCGCAAAGGCATTTGTGGCGAGAAACGCCATCGTCCCCAGAAACAGGGACGCAAATACCAGTACCGCACGTTTCTTTTCCCGAAAGACATTCCGGAACGCCATCTTCGAAAGCTTTCCGCCGTCTGTTCCCTTTTTTGGCTTAATTTTTGCCGGGCGCTGTCCTTGATATTTCATTGCCTCTATCGGGGAGATACGACTGGCGAGCCTGGATGGTTTGCGGCAGCTGACTGCAATGGTGAAAAGGGCAAACAGAATCGTTCCCACATAAATCAGCGGATGAAACTGCATGGTCAGCGGCATGGGATCGTCACCGCTGCCGAACATCCGCATTGCATAGGGAACTGCCACAAAGGATGCCAGCGTTCCCAACAGCATTCCCACAGGAATACCCACTACAGAGAGGGAAAATGCCTGCAAACGAACCATCTTCCGAATCTGTTTCGGTGTCGTTCCCACAGTTTTCAGCATTCCGTAAAAGCGAATATCCTTGGTAATGGAAATGTACATAACATTATAGATCAGCAGGTAGCCGCTGAATACGATAATCAGACCGATCGTACCAAACAGACCGGCAATGAGAACACGGTTGGACACCGTTTCATTCAGCATATCCGAAGTGTAGTCAAAGTCCTGCCCGTCTTGCAGCTGAACCTCTGCATCTAAGGAATCTGACAGCTTTTCCTGCAATCCGATTTTCGCTGAAATGGAGAGCCTGCCATCTTTTTCCGCTGTCAGCCCCAGCTGGTCGGCATAGGCTTTGGAAACGAATCCCTGAAAACCGTCCTGGGAATTGGTGTAGTCCGTAAACCAACCGGACAGGGTAAACAATTTGGTTTCACCGTCCGCCAGCAGAGAAATTTCCATCCCGATTTTGGGTGAAGTGACGTGCATAGTTTCCAGTGCATTCCGGGAAAGCATCACCTCTCCTGCCTGCGTGGGGTAACTGCCCTGTACATCGCTTACGGCAGGGGTGTAGTTCTTTTCAAATTCTGTAGTGTCGTAATAGCTGAGCAGAATTGCCGTATTCTCTTCGCCGGAAGTATAAGCCGTCCCTGCCTGTATCTGCACCCCGGCAGCATACAGATAACGGTTTTCCTCAATCTGCTGCACCTGCGCTGCCATCGGATGGTCGAGATAAATGGAAGAACGTGTTCCCTGCTGCCGGGTCAGCATGACCACCATGCCCTCTGCCAGACTTGCCCCAATGGTGAAGATCGTGGTAAACATAAACGTGGTCAGAATGACAGCCAGTATCACAATGCCGTTGCGGATACGGTTTTGTTTCATAGAACGAAAAGCGATTTTCCGGACGATCTCCCGGTTGTTATTTTGCAGCATCGCCGTTCACCACCTTGCCGTCTTCGATCCGAACCATCCGGTCTGCCATCAGTGCAATCTCCTCATTGTGTGTAATCATAACAATGGTCTGGTGAAACGCCTGGCTGGTCATTTTCAGCAGTGCGATCACATCCATACCGGTCTTGCTGTCCAGGTTTCCCGTGGGTTCATCTGCCAGAAGAATGGCAGGCTTTGCCGCCAGCGCCCGTGCAATGGCGACACGCTGCTGCTGTCCGCCGGAGAGCTGATTCGGCATTGCCTGCGCCTTTTCTTCCAGCCCCAGCGTGTGCAGAATGGTCTGCACATAGTCGGTGTCGATTTTTGTACCGTCCAGTTCAACGGGCAGAACGACATTTTCATAGACATTCAGCACCGGCACCAGATTGTAATTCTGAAAAACAAATCCAATGTTTCTCCGGCGGAAGATCGTCCGGGATTCATCGTCCATCTGAAAGAGATCTTTGCCAGCGACCAGAACTTCGCCGGAAGTCGGCGTATCCAGTCCGCCCAGAAGATTCAGCAGGGTGGACTTGCCGCTGCCGGATGCAAAGGTGACATTTGCCAGGAAAAGGCCGCTTTCCGGATTTGTCAGCGGG
>OGWT01003291.1_pt1 | contig 10234 bp, 10 predicted proteins | sample 1576101 | NCBI WGS metagenome assembly OGWT01 (sample SAMEA3541481, study PRJEB24748) | human gut metagenome | biome: human gut; feature: human-associated habitat; material: faeces | place: China | collected 2012 | reverse complement strand
ATAGATAAGTTGAAGAAGAAGTATGATGCGGTGAAATTCGATAAGGAAAAGTCGGAGGCAATCATTGACCTTATGGAAGAGATGTGTAATCAAAGTGAAGCTGAAAAAGTTGCGTCCATGATAAAGCTCATCCTGATAATGGCAGATAGCGGCAGTGAGCACGTGGTAGGTAAATATCAGAGGATTGACAAAGAAACGAAGCGTATGAATCAGATCCAGACATACGTTATCTGCAATGCAAAGCGGAACATTACGCTCGATGATGTGGCACGGTATGTAGGCATGAACCGGGCTTCTTTCTGTATATTCTTCAAGAAAGCTACCGGAAAGACTTTTGTCACTTATCTGAACGAGTATCGTATAGGTTTAGCCTGCCAGCTTTTGAGGCAGAAGAGGATGACGGTTTCAGAAATCTGCTATAATGTTGGTTTTAATAATGTACCATATTTCAACCGGACTTTTAAGCGTCATAAAGGCGTCTCCCCCTGTGAATACAAACAAGGTGGCAAATGATGCTAACGAAAAAAAGGAAAGTGATATTTAATACCTATTTTATATAGTTTTCTTTTTCCATATAATAAAGACCCTCGCCACGATCACCATTCTCCAAATCGGTCAGTTCTAATTTGAATACACGATAAGGGAGGTCATTCTGCAAATGCTTAGGGAGATCTACCGTCAGCAGGTAGGCGCTTCCATATTCGTCGGCATCGTAGTATTCTTTTATTTCCTGCTTCATCAGAATGGGAACTTCTTCGCCATCTATCCAGACAACAACTTTCAGTTGATCGATTGGTGGAGCCCATTGATCCACTTTGGCTTCTTTACTTTGAGCTTGCTGTTTCTTATTGCTAAGATCTTCATTGCGCACAATAGAAGCCGGTTCGGAGGTCTTCATCCATTCGTAAAAGCGTGTCAGACTCATGGGGCGGACATATATCTGATAAGCAGGCATAGCGCCGGGGATGCGGAAAGCACGTATTCCATAAGCTTCCATACGATGATATCGTATGTTTAACGTAGTGTCGCGATCGGCAATAAAATCCCATGCCCAAAACTCTAAACGGTGTTCCGCTTCGGGGAGTCCAAGTTTGAGGGCTGTGTGTGCATAAGTAGGATAGTAGATAGCATATACACTTTGATATTTACCTTTAGGTACCCTGACAGTGTAGTAGCCATCTTTATTAGTGATACCTTCTGATACAGGATTGAATCGGGGAGTGTACCAACATACAGAACAACTATCTATCGGTTGCCCATTGAAATTTGTCACTCGTCCACTAATAGTTACTGAATCTTGTTGCTGTGCGTGTCCGACTGTACAAAATAAAAAGGACATCGAAATGTAGAAAAGAAATCTGATTATCTGTGTCATAGTAGTAGATATTTTGGTAAAGATATGAAATTAATTTGAAAAAATTGAATAAGGTTCTATTTAATATTGGTTGATTATCAGAATTATTCTCTTATTTCCCGTGATACGAAGAGAATTCGGAGCATTGTGAATACTGACATAATAGGGAAATCTCCCTAAATAATAGGGAAAAAGATAATATTATATGTTTTTCTCCACTTATATTTGTAGCAACATAAAAACTAAAAACAATATATACAATGAAAACAATAAAACTGACATTAGCACTACTGGCATTTATGATTGGCATAAATAGCTGTGCCAGCATTATCGGATCGAGTAAAGACATCATGATGAGTGTCCAAAAAGGGATGACCCAAAAAGAAGTTTCTTCCATACTTGGAAAACCACAATATCGCCGTTTTGACCAAGAAACAGAGCAGTGGGAGTATGTGAAACTTGTTGCCGGTGGCAATTTATCTACTGTGACTACATCGATTGTCATAGATTTCGTAAACGGGCGTGTTGTAGGGATGAATTCTTTTAACACAGCTCCTCATCCGCCTGTTGCTGTATATCCTGCTATTGAAGTAGGTGATGGAACTGCTTCCTCCCGTCCGCACGTTAGTGGTGGAAGAGGGATGAATGAGAGGGATTTCCAGTCGCTTTACAACAAAGTGAAGAGCAAACCTTTCAAGGACGACCAACTGGAATTATTGGAAGCCGGAATCGGTAACAGAGGATTGAGTTGCAAACAGTGTGTGCGGATGATGTCGATATATCGGTTTGATGACGACAAACTGGAAGTTCTGAAAATTATAGCTCCGAATATCTCCGACCGGGAGAATTATGACGAGATAATCAATGCACTCGATTTTATCTCCAGTGAAGAGAAAGCAAGAAGTATTTTGGGAATAAAGAAGTAAAATGATACTTGGTTCTATAAGCGAACTCAAAAACTAAACTTCATATATTTCAACGGAAAGGCGGTAAATCCATGCGAGGAAATATCGCCTTTTACTTTGTATGAAGTTATACTGTCATTTATCCTTTTCGACAGATACAATCCGCCAGATGATCGTTGACGAATCCCGCAGCCTGCAAATGGGCGTAGCAGATCGTAGATCCGAAGAACTTGAATCCTCGTTTTTTCATATCCTTGCTCATGGCATCAGATTCGGGAGATGATACCGGAATCTCACTCAAGGATTGAAAGGTATTGATAATCGGTTTTCTATCAGGAAAGAACGACAGTGTATATTCATAGAAACTGCCGAACTCCTTTTGTATGGCGAGGAATAGCCTTGCATTTGTGATGGTAGATTTGATTTTCAGACGATTCTTCACGATACCATCAAAATGCATCAGCCGCTCGACATCTTCATCGGTCATTTGTGCTACTTGTTCGGCATCGAAATCACAAAAGGCTTTGCGATATCCCTCACGTTTTTTGAGGATGGTTATCCAACTTAATCCGGCCTGGGCGCTCTCCAGCACAAGAAACTCAAACAGTGTCTTGTCGTCGGTCACTAAATTTCCCCACTCTTGATCATGGTATTTCACATACAGTTCGTCAGTTCCGCACCAACCACAGCGTCCGTTTACAAAATCTTGCATAATTATAGTACTTATAATGAATGTACAAATATAGTTTATTCACAATGGCGTGCCAAATTTTAATAAGTTATTCTATTTCAGCTTCTTCCTTTTCTTGGATAAACTGCTATTCATCAGCCTTATTACTGAGTTCTGCGCTCAGTCTCAATTTAATTCCTATCTTTACAGCAGAAAGCAGGCTTGAACTATTTCTTATTTATCAATTCAATAACGGATTATACTATTATGGATACTCAAAAAATGAAAGTACAAAAATTAGTGCCAACGGAATACAATGGTAGATGGGGCTTTTTAGATACTGCAACAGGCGAAGAAGTCGTGCCGTTTATCTATGACTATGCCCATGCTTTTTCTGTAGGATTGGCATTAGTTCGGCAGAATGGTTGGTGGGGATATGTAGATAAAACGGGAAAGAAGTTATTCCTTTTATATATGATGACGCCCGCTATTTTAATAAAGATGGCAAAGCAAAGGTGAAGCTGAACGGTGAAACGTTCTTTATTGATGTGAAAGGAAATTGGGTTGAATAAACATGAAATGACATACATGAATTTATGATTGATACAGACGAAATAGTATTAAAGCCTCTGCTTGGCGAAGATATATTGTGGTTTGATAGATGGTTGAGAAAAGATTATATTTACAAATGGCTATGTCCGGATGGGGAAGAACAGAAGGAGGCTTGGTTGGACGAAGTCAATAATAGAGATGGTAAATATGACTTTATGAAACATTTTATTGTTTACTATAAGGATAAGAAGATCGGATATTGTCTTTATGCTGATTGCTTTTTCTTGAAAGACTTGGAGGAAGAAGGGCACGACTTTGAGAGTTTGTATGGAGACATCCCCGAAAAGAACCATACTTACGAGATCGGATATTTGATTGGTGAAGAAGAGTATCTGAATAGAGGCATCGGTAAAATGATTATCTGGAAGTTGGAAGAAAAGATCATTGAATTGGGAGGACGTGAAATAGCAGCAGACCCTTCGGAAGAAAACGCAGCTTCAATAAAGGTATTGCTAAGTAATGGGTTTAAGAAGAAAAGTGATGGGGATTACAGAAAAATAATTTAGGGTACACTACCTGTAAATTTGGAGTGGAAAACAGTACTTACGAAACTTAACTTCTTAACTTTTGCTGAAGTGATAAATTATCCGCGAACGCATGTTGCGCTTTTTCTTTTGACAATCAGAAAGACGGTTCTTACTTTCTTCTAAAACAGCGTGTATGAAGTGAACTCATGGACAAAATGATTCTCTGACGATTAATGATTGTATATCAATCTTTTATGCCTCAAAAAAAGACAAAAAGTGTACTGTTTAGGGGTCAAAATAGGTTCAGGGTCACTTATAACCCCACCTGATAGTTGTTTTTTCAAGCAAAAACACATAAACTGCTGTATATCAAAAGATTGTCAATTATTCTTGTCCAATAAAAAAGTGTTTCTACATAGATTTAATATGACAGCATTTTGCACAATACGAACAATCCCGGATTAAGTAAATACTATAAACAAGAAGTTAATATGATCCGTCTCTTTGACTACCTCTTTTTAGTCTGTGTCTTCTTTCCTGCTTAATGCAAATATTTAAGACACAAAAAAGAGAACATGCTACGAAACATTCTTTTTTAAGGAGGGAAGAAGAAAGATGCATCGGCAGATTACCCAGTGTAGACGGGACTAATTTCAATGCATTAGTACTAAGAGTCACATTTTTCTTTACATCCCCTTAAAATGCTTCTTCATCTGTTGTGGGGATTCGGGGTTATAGGTGACCCTGACCCTATTTTGACCCCTATTTTTCCCTTTTAGAAGATATAACATATTGATATACAATAATAAATAATAAAAAGATACTTCTCGTTACGAAATTATTCAATATACAATTTTGAGAGAAAAGTGAAAGACGTTTTCTATAACTTATAAACAAATAACTTTACATTTAATACTATATTCCTTTAGTATTTATATCCCCAATATATTCTCTCTTCTTTGAAAACCTTTCCAATAATTGAGAGTTCAATGTAGATAATGTGCGAATATGCACTATTTTTGTGCAGTATAGCACACCGAATTTATATTTAAGAAATTAATATATACCTAATATACAATCAGTTATATCTTTGGCATAAGATTTGAAAACTAAGTATTAAGAATCCTATAAAAGTCATCAAGAATCAACAACAGATAAGTAAATATAAACTATGATACAACATTACTTTAAGATAGCATTTCGTAATGTACTGAAATACAAGACACAAAGTGTTATCGGCATCTTTGGTCTGGCAGTAGGCTTCACTTGTTTCGCCCTTGCCAACCTGTGGATACATTATGAAATGACGTATGACGCTTACCACGAAGGAGCCGACCGAATGTATATTCTTTGCAAAGAAAGTGTATTTGGAGTAAACGGATATTCCACTTCTATGCCATACCCAGCATCGACTGTTCTGAAAAACGATTTCCCTGAGGTGGAAGCTGCATGCGCCTATACCAGATGGGGACAAAAAGTAGATCTTAAAGCAAATGGTCGGACGGTGGAAACTAATGATCTACAGGCAGACTCCTGCTTCATGAAAATGTTCAATATATCCATTCTATCAGGAAGTATGGACTTTATGTATTCCAATGACAAGATAGCCTTGACTGAAGATGTAGCTATGCAATTGTTCGGTTCAACGAATGTACTGGGCAAAGAAGTTAAAAACTATAATGACGATACACTGACGATTTGTGCCATTCTCTCAAGCCTCAATCACAGTAATCTGTCATTCGGTTACTGGGGACAGGGAGAATACTTTCGCAGCTGGCAGAATGATTGGAATAATGGAAGTTTCGAAATCATTATCAAGTTACGTAAAGGGACTGATCCGATAGCCTTTCAGAAGAAACTTGCTGCAAATAAAACAAAAGCCGATCCGAGAGATCCCCGCAGAGTGTTCGAGGGTATCCGGCTAATACCACTCGACGAGTATCATTATTCATCAGTTAACAGGAACCCATCTTTCCAATTCTACTATTTGATACTATTCTCTGTGGCCGGAGGTTTAGTGATTCTTTGTTCCCTGTTCAATTATCTCTCTCTGTTCATCACTCGCATGAAGATACGTAGCCGTGAAATAGAACTGCGTAAAGTATGCGGTTCCTCCATCGGGGGGCTATTTATTCTACTTTCTGTGGAGTACCTATACATCATATTTTTATCCGGCGTATTGGGGATGGCTTTGGTTGAAACGGCTTTACCCGCCTTTAAGAAAATGTCCGGGGTATCCGGAAATATTTATGGAGAATCTCTTCTCTATTTTGTAGGGATTCTTTTACTGTCTTTATTTCTGTTAGTGCCATTCGCCATCAGACGGTCGCGCATACGAAATAGCGGAAACAAGTACGCACTCCGTAAAATAAGTATTGCATTCCAATTGGCGATAGGGATTCTTGTCACGTTCTGCATAATAGTGATGATGAAGCAAATCTATTTTCTTACGAATGTAGATTTAGGATGGGAAAGAAAGAATATAGCTTCTATCAATCTTTTATATCTGGACAATGATTTTGAAGCCATTGCTGATAAGATCAGGCAATTCTCATGTACAAGGGAGGTGGTAACCGGACATTGTTGCCTATTGCCTAAATCATCAGGCTTTTCACAGACTTTCGATAATTGGGACGGAAAAGAAGATGCGACGAAGAGTATAGATATGCTATGTCTGTGGAATTGTGAAAAGACAGTGTCCTTCTACAATCTGAAATTGCTGGAAGGGGAGATAGTAAAGCCGACAGAAACGAATAGCATAATGATTAATGAATCGGCCGTAAAAGCACTTGGAATGAGCGACCCGATTGGAAAGAAACTTTATCAGAAGGGCAGAACATGGACCATTGTAGGTATAATTAAAGACTTCCACATCACGGCACCGACAGAACCGGTGCAACCCTATACTTTGGTTGCAGTGGATATTCTTAAGGATATAGGATTTTCTTTAGGAAAAGGACAAATCTTAATTAAGTTTCATGATGGTAAATGGAAAGAACTGAGAAACCGGATAGACAGCATATTCAGTCGGGAGTATCCGGAAGTGAGATATAGATTATACAACACAGCAGAAGAATATGCCGGATATCTTAAGTCCGAAGATGCACTGATAAGTTATTGAGCTTTGTTGCCATGGTTTGTGTACTTATTGCTGCTTTCGGTATCTTTTCTCTGATTACTTTGAGTTGCGAGCAAAGACGCAAAGAGATAGCCGTTCGTAAGGTGAATGGAGCCACAATCCGGAATATTCTAATTATGTTTATAAAGGAATACATACTTCTGCTCATTATTGCGGCTGTCATCGCATTCCCAATAGGGTATGTCCTGATGAAACGTTGGCTTGAAAACTATATAGAACAGACCACAATTAATGCCTGGATATATTTAGTCATAGCCGGTGGCATAGCCATAATTATCTTTGCATGTATCGGCTGGCGAGTGTGGCAGGCGGCACGGCAGAATCCGGCAGAAGTGATAAAGAGTGAATAAATCAGAGTATAATATATAAACTATAATATGTAAAACTTATGATACAACATTATTTAAAAATAACCTTCCGTAATCTAGTAAAATATAAACTTCAATCCATAATAAGCATTATGGGACTAGCAGTGGGAATTGCATTCTTTATTTTTAGTTTCTATTGGTTGCACTACGAAACTTCGTATGATAACTTTTATCCAGCTTCAAATCGCACTTTCTTGGTCTGTAATCAAGCAGAGACATCCCATTCAATATATCTTTCTCCCGTTATGTCAACATTTATCCGAGAGTATTGTCCGGAAGTAGAAGACATAACCTGCTCGTTTGAAGATTCTGGAATAGATTACTCAGTAAACGACAAAATTATTAAATCTCCTGCTTTTCTATTGGTAGACAAGTCTTTTATGAATATTTTCCCTCAAAAGATACTTTATGGTACTTTACCCAGGCTTGAAAATGAACTTATTATAAGCGAAACATTGGCACGACAATTTTGGAAAACTCCCCAAGAAGCATTAGGTTCCATCCTGAGGCAACAAGGAAGTCGTGGCATACATTTGGCAGATCCTCAGCAACTGCGAATCGTAGGTATAATGGCCGATAGTCCTTCTAATTCTTCTTTCCATTACACAGGATATCGCATAATGAAACAGTTCAAGTATGACATAAATAATGAACAAGAATGGAGGTTTGCCAACGCCATTATCCATGTAATGCTATGGAAAAACCAAAAACATAAAGATTTCACTCAACATCTAAAATCTCTATTAGAGAAACATAAGATGACTCCCGAAGAACTGAAAATCAAAATAACTCCTATATACAAGAAACATTTTGATTTTGCATCTGAAAAATCATTCTCATATTCCTTCATTAGTACATTTACAATTGCGACTTTCCTGCTGCTATGTTGTGTACTATTTAACTTTTTGAATCTATTCTTAAACCGTTATTATCAAAGAACAAGAGAAGTGAAATTACGCAAATCAGTTGGTGCCAATGACATTATTCTTATGAAACAATTAATGACAGAAGCTCTTTTTCACGGTTTAATGGCTTGCTTAATATCCGGATGCTTAATAGAAGTACTCACTCCATTCTTCGAAGAAATATTCCAAATTTCCATTCAGAAAAACACTCTTTGGCTGGAATACCTTGCAATTGCATTTATATCCCTGTCATGTATTGGAATCATTCTCACAGTCCCCATTATACAATTTATTCAAGTGTCCACCAAACAATCTTTAGTCAACAAAGTGCGTCCCCATAGACACCATATATTCCGACGGATAAGTCTGTCTTTACAATTGGTTATCTGCCTGTTTTTCTTAACATCAACAGGAGTATTATATATGCAGTTACGCTTCATCCATAATGTAGATGTAGGTTTCGACACTCAAAATATTATTGAAATGCGCATCAATCCACGTGAGCAAAATGGCAATGATATGTTGGAAGAAATTAAACAGTTGCCTATGATAAAGGCTACCACTACAGCTTCAGATTATATAGTTTGTAAAAATATAACTAGCTTTGAAGAGCGCGTAGAATGGAATGGACAGACAGAAGAAGATAAAAAAAGCCGTTTTGCAAGGCTGGCACTCCAAAATAGCGGAGATAAAATATTTAACTTCAGGCTCATTGAAGGAAGACTGTTCCGTGAAGAAGACTGGGTAACCAATAGTAATACACCTAGAAACATATTCAATTCACCTATCCTGAACAAAATCATATTAACTCAAAGTGCTGTTACTGCCATGAGAATTGAACATCCTATTGGAGAAATAATACGGATTCCTATTGGCATATTCAGAAAAGGTGATCTTGAATGGCACTATAGTGATTATGAAATCATAGGAGTGGTGAAAGACTTATATTCACAAGGAATGAAAACGGAAGTATATCCCACCATCATATCACAAGCACATAATTGGATGCAATCAATTAATTATTTTCAAGTTGTTCCAGGAACAGAAAGAAATGCGATAAAGGCCATCAATGAATTAGCGCAAAAACATCAGTGGGAATACAATGAATACAATACTGAACCGCAAACCGTAGACAATAAAATCCAGGAATTGAATAAGTCAGAAATTGCAATATTCAAGTTATTTTCAATTTTGAGTTTCCTTTGTATTCTCATCTCTTTATTTGGTATATACTCGATTTCATCTTCAATCATCACCCAAAGACAAAAAGAAATAGCTATTAGGAAAGTGATGGGAGCTACTATCAGTGAAATTATCATCATGTTTTTCCAGGAATACATTGCACTAGTATTCGTTGCAGCCATCATTGCTTTCCCATGCTCTTATTATGCCATGTCAATATGGTTGGAACAATATGCCTATCATGTCAATATTAGTATAGATCTGTTTATCATCATATTGAACATTGTAACTATCTTAGTATTATTCACCATATTACATCAAGTTATTAAAACTGCACGGCAGAATCCGGCAGAAGTGATAAAGAGTGAATAAATGGTGCGTATTCGCACTGTGTATGTGCAGTATAGCACACTACCTAAATGTTTCTTTTACATGTATATATTTTATATACAATATATTACAACTTTGGCATAGGATTTGAAACCTATTAAATAAATATAATATGATATTCCATTATCTCAAAATAGCATTCAGAAACTTGTGTAAGTACAAGACACAAAATGTCATTTCCATCATTGGATTGGCAGTAGGTTTGCTCTGCTTCTGTGTCTGCATATATTGCAGTCGCTTTG
>OGWT01003290.1_pt1 | contig 10239 bp, 6 predicted proteins | sample 1576101 | NCBI WGS metagenome assembly OGWT01 (sample SAMEA3541481, study PRJEB24748) | human gut metagenome | biome: human gut; feature: human-associated habitat; material: faeces | place: China | collected 2012 | reverse complement strand
GTTGATGTAGGCTATGGTCAGCTGGCCTGGAAGCTGCGCAGTGATGAGCGTGTCGTAAATATGGAACGCACTAACGTGCGCTATCTTGAAGCTGAAAGCTTGGGAGAACTGGTAGACGCAGCAACTATCGACGTGGCATTTATTTCTTTGGATAAGGTGCTGCCGGCGGTACATAAACTGCTTAAGCCAACTGGCTTTGTTATTGCGCTTGTTAAGCCGCAGTTTGAGGCCGGCAAAGAAAACGTCGGAAAAAAAGGTGTCGTACGCGACCCTAAGGTACATGCCGACGTTATCAAAAAAGTAGTAGCTTTTGCTAAAGAAGAAGGTTTTGGTATTGCCGGACTGGATTTTTCTCCTATCAAAGGGCCTGAAGGCAATATTGAGTACTTACTGCATCTGACACTGGGTGATGACAATGCGGTAAGTGAAACTATGATTGACGAGCTTGTATCCAAATCACATGGTGATTTGGATAAACCACAGACCCAGGAGTAGAAACAGCGAGGCTTTTATGAATAAATTACGGTTGGGGATATTCCCCAATATGAAAAAAGAAAATGTCAAAAACAGTTTGCCGAAAGTGTTGGATTTGTGCGATAAGGCTGAGATCGAGGCGGTACTGCCGCAGCGTCTGGATTATCAGGACAGGCCCAGCTACGACGTTTGCGACAGGGCAAGCCTGAAGCAGATGCATATGGCGGTATCTTTAGGCGGCGATGGTACGCTGCTGCAGATGACGAGATTTTTGGCGCCGCTGAAAATCCCTGTATTTGGTGTCAATTTTGGGAAATTAGGCTTTTTAGCAGAAATAGAACTTAAAGAACTGCCGGAAGCCTTATCCAAGCTGACGGCCGGAGAATATGTGCTGGAAGAGCGCAGTCAGCTGCAGGCCTGTGTTTGGCGTGACGGTAAGGTTTTGATTGACGCTCACGCCTTAAACGATATGGTAGTGGCCAAGGGGCATTTTTCAAAGCTGGCGCATCTCAGTCTGAAGGTCAATGGCAAACGTTCGGGCAATTATGCCGCTGACGGTATCATCATGGCAACGGCTACAGGCTCTACTGCGTATTCGTTATCGGCAGGGGGGCCGCTTGTACATCCCAGCCTCGATGTTACTATTATTACGCCTATCTGCGCTCATGCGCTTTATACAAGACCGCTTTTGATTCCGATGGACAGGGTCATAGATCTGAATGCTATTCCGCCCTATGAAGAACTGTTGCTTTCGGCGGATGGAGAAATAGTAGCATCGATAGCGGAAAATGATACGGTAAGAATTGCCAAAAGCCCTGACAAAGTAACTTTTATCAGGCTCAATGGCCGCAGTTATTATGAAACCTGGCAGGAAAAGCTGATCCGTAATACGGAAATGCTTTAAAATACCCAACCGCTTACAAATACAGATATGAGGTGAGAGACGTGAAAGGTATCAGACACGGCAAGATCAAAGAAATCATCGAACACAGCAAAATCGAAACTCAGGAAGATTTGGCGGCTGCTTTACGCCACGACGGTATCGAGGTAACTCAGGCTACTGTTTCCCGCGACATCAAAGAGCTGATGCTCATTAAAGTTCCGGATGCCGAAGGCAATTATCATTATGCTTTTCCTAAAGAACATAATATGCTGCTGACTCCCGGACGTCTGGAACGTACTTTCCAGGATTCTATCATAGGCATGCGTGCCTCTGAAAATCTGGTAGTTGTCCGCAGTCTTCCCGGTACTGCACAATCGGTAGCTTATGCTATTGATTATATGAAATGGCCGGAGGTTTTGGGGACTGTCGCCGGTGATGATACTATTTTTGTTGCTGTCGATTCAAAAGATAACACTGTAACCTTTATGGAACGCTTTAATAATCGCTGATAGGACGAGGTCGTTTAACGATGCTGCAATCTTTGCATGTGCATAATTTTGCTTTAATTGAAGATGCGAAAATAGATTTTGCCCCCGGTTTCAATATTTTTACAGGTGAGACCGGTGCAGGTAAGTCTATTCTGATCGATGCTTTTGGCGTCGTGCTGGGTAATCGGGCTTCGGCGGACTATATCCGCAGCGGAGCTGATTCATTTTGGGTGCAGGCGGTATTCGATATCAGCGGGATAGAAGCAGTTAAGTCTTTGCTGGCAGAGCAGGGGATAGACGAAGAGGACGAACTGTTTTTGAGGCGGCGTATTTTAGCCAACGGCAAAAGCCAGGCTACAGTTAACGGCGTGCAGGTACCATTGGCAGTACTCAAAAGCTTCAGCGAACTTTTGGTCGATATTCATGGCCAGCATGAAAACCAGGCGCTTTTAAAGTCTGATGCACCGTTGGCATTGGTCGATTTGTATGGACGGGAAGAGATTGCTCCTGTGCGTAAAACGTATCGGGAGCTGTATACAGCTTATCTGGCTACGCAGGCGAAGCTGACACAGCTGGAGCAAACCGGCAGTGAGCGGGAACGCATTTTAGACCGTCTGGAATGGGAAATCAAAGAAATTACTGAGGCCGCATTGGAAGCAGGCGAACTTGAAGCCTTACAGGAAGAGGTAAAACGTCTGCAGAACAGCGGCAAGATCATGACAGCAGTCAACAGTGCTCATGAATATCTTGACAGCGAAAGAGGTATTCTTGATAATTTGGCGGCAGCTAAAGATCAGCTGGCGGCAGTTGTGCGTTATGATGAACGGCTGCATAATGCGTGTGAAAGCCTGGAAGGCAGCTGGATCGCATTGGATGAATGCCGGCGTGAGCTGAGCGATTATCTAAGCAGAGAGGAATATGATGCTGCAAGAGCAGCTTATGTAGAGGAACGCTTGGATCTGTGGTATCGTCTGCAGAAAAAATACGGCGACAGCTATGAAGCGATCACTGCATACTTAGGGCAGGCACAGCAGCAGGCCGATGAATTGGCGCAGCTGGAAAGCAACATTGCTAAAACAAAACAGCTGCTGGCGCAGCAAAAAGGTGAATTGGAACAGCAGGCGCAAAGCTTATCGCAGCTGCGCGCTAAATATGCCGGGCGGCTGGCATCTAAAGTTACGGCACATATCCATGATCTGGCAATGCCGGAAGGCAGGTTTGAGATCGAGGTAACTGCTAAAGACACCCTGACTAAAACAGGTAAGGATGAATTGACCTTCCTGTTTACAGCTAACCTGGGAGAACCGATCAGACCCTTGTTAAAAGTCGCTTCCGGCGGCGAGCTGTCACGTGTGGCGCTGGCTATTAAAACGGTGCTTCTAAATGCCAGCGGTGTACCGACAATGGTTTTTGACGAGATCGATACAGGCGTCGGCGGCGTTACCGCACAGAAAATGGCCGAAAAGATCGCTGTTATTGCCAAGGTAGGACAGGTACTGTGTATCACGCATTTGCCACAGATAGCTTCTTTTGCTGACAGGCATCTTCTGATCCGCAAGGAAAGTACAGGCGGACGAACTTCAACAGGGTTGACTGTACTGGATGAAGAAGGCCGTATCCAGGAACTGATGAGGATGACAGTCGGCGATAATGTCAGCGAAGTAGCCTACGCTAATGCTAAAGAGCTTTTAGCAGCGGCTGCTAAAAATAAACAGGCAAGGTGAGAGCTATGAAAAAATTTCATCAGGCAAATTTAGATGAAACCTTTATCTGCAGTAAAGTGGGATTTTCAGGACGTCTGCTGCAGGTGAATATTGATTCGGTAATCTTGCCGAACGGAAGAGAAACGACACGTGAACTGATCCATCATCCGGGGGCTGTAGCTATTGTTCCTATTTTAGACGATGGCAGTATTATTTTTGTAAAACAATACCGTTATCCTGTGGGAACAGTAATGTATGAGATCCCGGCAGGGAAACTTGACCCGGGTGAAGAACCGGACGTATGTGCTGAGCGGGAACTGTCGGAAGAAACCGGTTATAGTGCGAAGGAATGGCAAAGGCTGACTTCTATCGTTACTACACCTGGCTTCACTGATGAAGTTATTCACCTGTATGCGGCGCGCGGTTTGGAAAAACACAACCAGCATACTGATGAAGATGAGTTTATCGATGTCGTAAAATTAACGCCGCAGCAGGTCAGGGAAATGGTGCTGGAAGGCGATATCTTCGATTCTAAAACTCTAAGCGCTTTATGTGTATTGGAAATGCTGAAATAAAACTTAATAAGTGATTTGAACGCAGACTGTTTCTGACAGTCTGCGTTTTTTGTATTTTGGTAGTTGGAAAAGTTCTATAGATGGTTTATAACAGAGAAGCTGCGGTTATTGTTACTTGCGTTACACTTTGTTGTTTTAAAAACGGTAAATTCTTAAATTTCAGCTAAAATGCAGGAAAAGCCCTTGCAACCAGCGAATTGTAATAACATCAAATTTTGTAGGACAAGGGGGAGTAATCATGAAAGAGTATACTGGAGATAGGATCAGAAACGTGGCCATTGTGGGTCACGGTGGGGCTGGAACGACGTCTGTTACCGAAGCCTTACTGTATCGTTCGGGAGCAATTTCCAGAATGTGCAAGGTAGAAGACGGGGCTACCACCACTGACTATGAGCCGGAAGAAATCAAACGCGGCGTATCTGTCAATGCAACTTTGGCGCCTGTTGAATGGCGTGATACCAAAATCAATTTTATTGATACACCAGGCTTTGCCGACTTTGTAGCCGAGGTCAAAGGCGCTTTCCGTGCCGTTGACAGCGCTTTGATCGTTGTATGCGCTACTTCGGGCGTGCAGGTTGGCACTGAGCAGTGCTGGAAGCTGGCAGAAGAAGCACATTTGCCGCGTATCATTTTCGTTAATAAGATGGATCGTGAAAATGCTGATTTTGATAGTATCCTTGACAACCTGCGTGCTAAGATCGGTAAACGTGTATTGCCGCTGCAATTACCTCTCGGTAAGGAAGCCGATTTCTGCGGCGTTATCGACCTCTACAAAATGAAGGCTTATAAAGCTAACGGCAACGATTCCATCGAAATGGACATTCCTGAAGATATGCTGGAGTATGCCAAAGAAGCGCATGAAAAAATGGTCGAAGCTGCTGTTGAGGCTGATGATGACTGCATGATGCGTTATCTGGAAGGCGAAACTATCAGCGATGAGGAAATTATGGATTGCCTGATCAAAGGCATTCGTCAAGCGATTATTTTCCCTGTCCTTTGCGGAAGCGCATATAAAGATATTGGCTTGGGACGCGTTATGAACGCGATTATCGATTTTACCTATCCGGCTATTCTGAATGACTTTGTTGTTACGAATCCGGAAACTGAAGAAGAAGAGATCCGCGATGCCAACGCACCTATGGCAGCTTTGGTTTTCAAAACTACGTCTGATCCTTTTGTTGGCCGTTTGAGCTTCTTTAGAGTATTCTCGGGCACGATCAAGAGTGACAGCATGGTTTATAATGCCAGCCGTGAAAAAGAAGAACGTATTGGCGGTATTTTTACGATGCGTGGTAAAACTCAGATCCCGATGAAGGAAGTTGTTGCCGGTGATATTGGCGTTACTACTAAATTGCAGTTTACGTCTACCGGCGATACGCTCAGCGACAAGAACTCACCTGTTTTGTTTGCGCCGATCGCATTCCCGCTGCCGATGTATACTCGTGCCATTTACGCTAAAAAGAAAGGCGAGGAAGAGAAGATCGCCACTGCTTTGAACCGTTTGATGGACGAGGACCCGACTATCATTGTTACTAAGAACAGTGTGACGAAGGAAACTCTGGTCAGTGGCATGGGCGATCAGCATATCGAGATCATTATGGAGCGTATGAAACGTAAATTCGGTGTGGAAGCCGATTTGCGTGCGCCTATCGTTGAATACAGAGAAACTATCCGCGGAACGGCGGAGGTTGAAGGCAAGCATAAGAAACAATCCGGTGGACATGGCCAGTATGGTCACGTTGTGATCAAGATGGAACCCTTGCCGCCAGGAGAAGGCTTTGAGTTTGTTGACAAGATTTTCGGCGGTGCTGTGCCGCGGCAATATATTCCAGCTGTTGAAAAAGGTATGCGTGAGTCCATGGAACACGGTATTTTGGCCGGGTATCCGGTAGTCGATGTTCGCATTACGCTGCTTGACGGTTCTTATCATACTGTCGATTCTTCAGAAATGGCGTTTAAGATCGCTTCCAATATGGCGTTCAAAAAAGCTATGGAACAGGCGAAACCTGTTTTAATGGAGCCTGTTTATAATTTGGATGTTTATTGCGCCGAATCAATGATGGGCGATGTTATTGGCGATTTGAACTCTAAACGCGGACGTATTTTGGGTATGCAGAGTTTGGAAGACGGTATGGGCTGCGTAAAAGCGCAGGTTCCTTATGCCGAGATTTCCGAATATGCGGTTGACCTGCGTGCTCTGACTCAGGGCTTGGGTACTTTTGAAATGAAGTTTGACCATTATGAGGACGTACCGATGAAAATGGCAGAAAAGATAATTGCCGAAGCTAAGGAAGCTCAATAATTGATGTAGTTTCTGTAAAACTAAGCTGAAAGCGGTTTGCTAAAAGGGCAAACCGCTTTTTTATGCTTGTGCGTTGCTGTTGGTGTGAGTAAATAAAAAGAGTTTATCTCAATTATTGAGATAAACTCTTTTGTTGTTACAGATTGGGTCAAAAGCTTATTAGATCAGTATACCATATGTACGAGCATATACCCGGCAAAGCAGGCACTGCCTACGCCAATAAGCCCCGGCACCAGGAAGCTGTGATTGATGATAAATTTACCGATATGTGTTGTTCCAGAACGGTCAAAGCCGATGCAGGCCAGATCGGAAGGATAAGTCGGCAGAACAAAATAACCGTAAGCTGCCGGCATAAAACCTACTATTACTAAGGGATCGACGCCAACGCTTAATGCCATCGGTACGATGACGGTCACGGCCGCTGCCTGTGAATTGATCAGCTTGGAAACCAAAAACAGAACGATCGCATACATCCAGGGATAAGTAAGTACGATGTCACTTAAGGATTTTTTCATTACGGGCAGATAGGCACCGAAATAGGTATCGGCCATCCAGGCTACGCCGTAAACTGAAACAATGGCGGTCATACCTGATTTAAAAACAGAACCGGAAGCGACTTCCGAAGTTTTAACATTGCACAGGATCATAATGACAGCGGCAATAGAAAGCATCATCAGCTGGATTGTCGGTGTCATGGAAAACGGCTTCAAAACGCCTTTGGCGTTGGGAAAGTGCGGCAATAATTGTGGGAAGCTGCCAAAGATAGCAATCACAACGATACCCAGAAGAAAAACTAATGCTGCCTGATAGGCACTTTTAGGCAGGATAATATTTAAAAGGCTTTGTTCCTGCAGGCCGCCGTAAATAAACTCTTTTTGTTCAGGATCAGCGATTTTTTCCTGGAATTCACTGTCTTTATCAAGATCTTTGCCGCGGTTGATGCTCCAAAGGCCGGCGATAACAACACCGATGAAGGTAGCAGGAATGGAAATAGAAAGAATCTGCATAACTCCGAAAGGGTGATCTGTAGCGCCGAGGATGGCAACTACCGAAACAACAGCTACCGAAGCAGGCGAAGCGCAGACACCCATTTGTGAAGCAATGGAAGCAACAGACATCGGCCGTTCCGGGCGGATATTTTGTTTGATAGCGATATCGTAAATAATAGGGAACATAGCGTAAACTACATGTCCGGTGCCGCATAAAACAGCAAGCAGCCAGGTTGTGAGCGGAGCAAGGATAGTAATATATTTGGGGTTGCTGCGCAAGAATTTTTCAGCATATTTCAGCATTACATCAAGCCCTTTGGAAGCCTGTAAAAATGCTGAACAGGTAACCACCGCCATAATTGTCAGCATAACGTCTACCGGCGGTTTACCGGGTTTCAGGCCCATAACAAAAATAAAGAAAACAAGGCCGATACCAGAAATAGTAGCCAGACCGATACCGCCGCGGCGAACGCCGATCACCAGGCAGGCTATCAAAACGATAAAACCTAAAAACATTAACATCAAGACACCTCCGAGAAATAAAATAATAATTAAAAATATATCTAACGACGTCAAGGTATACAGATTGAAATGATATACCGCAGTCGGAGATGTCCTGTTACAGGATAACTGTGATTAAGCTGCAAAGGTACAAAGCAATAGTGACACTATATAAATAAAGTGTATGATAATAGTGGCTGTAATACGGGTATTAGTATACACTATTATGGTGTTTATTGCTAGCCCTAAAAAAATTTTATTTTAACTGAAAATCACGCTTATAAAGATAAAGTGAGTTTTATAATTATAGTGAAGCGGCAGAATAAAATAAGGAATAAGCTTATAAAAGCCGCTAAAGATAAAAAACACAGGAAAATACACGATGTTTATTTCTTCAACTTATGCTATAATTAATATATTACTATGAGTTATTGGGAGGGTTCAGTAAATGCAGGCTATTGATCATGCATCTGTTAATACTTTACGCTTTTTGGCGGCTGACCAGGTAGAAAAGGCTAAATCGGGACATCCTGGTTTCCCTTTGGGCACGGCGCCGTTGATGTATACTTTGTGGGACCGTTTTATGCACTACAATCCAAAAGATCCTAACTGGTTCAATCGTGACCGTTTTGTTTTGTCGCCAGGACATGGCAGCGCTTTGTTGTATGCAATGCTGCATCTGGCCGGCTACGATGTTTCGATGGAGGAATTGAAAAACTTCCGTCAATGGGGCAGCAAAACTCCGGGGCATCCTGAATATGGTCATACAGCAGGTGTTGATGCGTCTACAGGTCCGTTGGGACATGGTTTTGCAATGGGTGTAGGTTTTGCTGTTGCCGAAGCTATGCTGGCAGCAAAATATAATAAGCCTGAATTTACTGTTATTGATCACTATACCTATGGACTCACTTCCGACGGCGACCTGATGGAAGGCGTTGCCAGCGAAGCTGCTTCTTTGGCAGGAACTTTGGGTCTGGGTAAATTGATCTACCTTTATGATGATAATAAAATTACTATTGAAGGTTCTACCGATATCGCTTTCACTGAAGATGTGGAAGCCCGCTTTAAGGCTTATGGCTGGCAGGTGCTGCGTGTAGCTGATTCAGAAGATATTGAAGCTATGGAAGCTGCCGTTAAAGAAGCTCAGGCAGATACCGAGCATCCCAGTCTGATCATTGTGCGTACTCATATCGGTTATGGCAGCCCGAAACAGGACAGTGCTTCCTGCCATGGCGAGCCTTTGGGTGCTGAAGCTTTGGCACTGACTAAAGAAAAAGCCGGCTGGCCTGTTGGTCAACCGTTCTATGTGCCTTTGACTGTCAGCCAGTATTTCAAAAATAAAATCGAAGATTGCGAAGGCGATCAAAAAGCCTGGGAAGCATTGATGGCTGATTATAAAGTTGTTTATCCTGAATTGGGAATGGAACTTGAAGAACGTATCAGCGGCAATGCTTTGGTAAATCTGCACGATTTGGAAGCGATCTTTAAAGATGTTGCTAAAACTGCTACCCGTGAAGCTTCCGGCGATATCCTGCAGAAGCTTGTTATGCAGCTGCCTAATCTGGTTGGCGGCAGTGCCGACCTGGGTCCTTCTAATAAAACTGTGATGAAAAATGTCGGTTATTTCTCGAAAACAGACCGCAGCGGCCGTAATATTCATTTCGGTGTGCGCGAACATGCTATGGGAACAGTTCTTAATGGTATTGCTTTGCACGGCGGTTTTATTCCATTCGGTGGTACGTTCCTTGTTTTTGCCGACTTTATGCGTCCGGCGATCCGTATGGCATTACGTTCCATTTTTGTCTTAACGCACGATAGTATTGCTTTGGGTGAAGATGGCCCGACTCATCAGCCGATCGAACAAACTATGAGTCTGCGGATGATTCCGGGACTGTCTGTATTCCGTCCGGCAGATGCTTTAGAAACTGCTACAGCCTGGCAAATGGCTTGTATGAATCTACATAAACCGACGGCATTGCTTTTGAGCCGTCAGAAATTGCCGGTATTACACGAATATGCGGCAATCGTTCACGAAAATGCTTATAAAGGCGCTTATGTGCTGAACCCGGGACAGGGAGAAACAAAAGCGGTGCTTATTGCTACCGGCAGCGAGGTGCATTTGGCTTTGGAGGCGCAGGCTGTTTTGGCTAAGGAAGGAACTGCAGTCAGTGTAGTTTCGATGCCCAGCTGGGATACTTTTGAAATGCAGAGCGCAGATTATAAAGCTTCCGTTTTGCCTGAAGGTTTGCCGAAGATCGCTGTTGAAGCCGGCGTTACTTTATCGAGTTACGGTTCCAGGTGCGCGGAGTGGAGGCGATCGTAAA
>OGWT01003287.1_pt1 | contig 10249 bp, 8 predicted proteins | sample 1576101 | NCBI WGS metagenome assembly OGWT01 (sample SAMEA3541481, study PRJEB24748) | human gut metagenome | biome: human gut; feature: human-associated habitat; material: faeces | place: China | collected 2012 | reverse complement strand
GTGCCAAGTGTGTGGAAAGGCTGGGCTCTTCGGGATCTCAGGAATGTCGGAGCGGCGAATGCCCGTCACATATTTGGGTATGCCCAAGGCGGCGTTCATGCGGTCGACCCAATCGATAAAGGCCTCAGCAGCCACGTTGTCCAGCGCATTAGCCGGCGCAATGCCGGCCATGCGGGCGAGATCGGCGAGCTTGGGAGCAGCAGCTTCGCCATAGGCGCGAAGCATGTGCGGCAGGATGATGGCGTTGGCCAAGCCGTGGGGAATCCCGTAACGCCCGCCCAGGCTGTGCGCGATGGCATGGACGTATCCAACATAAGAGCGCGTAAAGGCAACGCCCGCTTTATACGCCGCCGAAAGCATATTGCGGCGCGCACGCATGTTGCCACCGCACTCATAGGCCTCGAGCAAATTGTCGTGGATGAGCTGCACCGCCTGGCGCGCCATCTTGCGCGTATAGGGCGTGGTGCTGCGCCCGATAAAGGCCTCGACGGCATGTGTCAGGGCGTCCATGCCCGTTTGCCCCGTAATGGAGGCGGGCAGGCCGCGCGTAAACTCGGGGTCGTGCACCGCAAAGCGCGGGATCAGCACAAAGTCGTTAATGGGATACTTGTAGTGCGTCTCGTCGTCGGTAATTACCGCTGCAAGCGTGACCTCGCTTCCCGTGCCCGCCGTGGTGGGAACGGCGATGAGCAGCGGCAGGCGACGATGGATACGCAACAGGCCGCGCATCTTGTTGATGGGCTTCTTTGGCTGCGCGATGCGCGCGCCCACGCCCTTGGCGCAGTCCATGGCCGAACCGCCGCCAAAGCCGATAATGGCCTGGCAGGCGCTCTCTCGATACAGAGATGCCGCTTCCTCCACGTTTGAGACCGTGGGGTTCGCACATGTTTCGGCATAGACCGCAGCGCTAATTCCCTTGGACGCGAGCGCTGTCTCGAGCGGTGCCGTGAGCCCCAGACGGGCAATGCCGGGATCTGTCACGATAAGAACATGGTGTATTGAACGCTTTTGAAGCACTGCGGGCACTTCCTCAGCGTGCTCTAAAATGCGTGGCTCGGTATAGGGCAGCACCGGCAATGCGATGCGAAAAACCGTTTGATACGTTCGGCACCAGGCGCGGCGGGCTAGATGCATAAAGGAAGCTCCTTCATTTGTTGATTGGTCAACATTTGCTCGACCGATTGTACTCATCGGAGGTCGCACGAGGTCTAGCAATCGTTAATCAATCAACATCTACACATGCTTAAATTGTTTTATTAAAAATCATTCCTAATAGGCTTCACATTCGGTCTCATTTATGGATAATAGAACTCGTCAAGACGCACGTCCGGAGAGGGCCCTTACGGGACCGGACGAGCGCACCATCGCCATCGATCGAAAGGATCGAATCATGAAGTTTGTTTGCCCCGTTTGCGGTTATGTGGAAGAGTTCGACGGCGACCAGCTGCCCGAGGATTTCAAGTGCCCCCAGTGCGGCGTTCCCGGCTCTCGCTTCCTGAAGCAGGAGGAGGGCCAGCTCGAGTGGGCTGCCGAGCACGTCGTGGGCGTCGCCAAGATGGAGGGCGTCTCCGACATCGCCGGTATCGACACCGCTATGAAGCTGGGTGCCAACCATCCGATGGGTCCCCTGGAGCTGGGCGACTTTGTTGGTCTGGACATCTGCCTGGCCATCATGGACGTTCTGTACAAGGAGACCGGCGACAGCAAGTACCGTGCCTGCCCGCTGATCCGCAAGATGGTCCGCGGCGGCAACCTGGGCTGCAAGACCGGCAAGGGCTTCTACGTTTACAACGCAGACCGCACCAAGACCGCTGTTGATGCCCTGTAAAATTTGAAACAATCTCTCCTGACGGAGTGCAAAATCTCCGTCAGGATTGATTTGTTCAGTCGCCTGTAAACCTGCCCTTGCGGCTTTGGCTGCGGGGCGGCGGGCGCACTGTTAGATAAGGAGGATACCGTTATGGATTTTACTCTGTCCAAGCAGCAGGCTATGGTACAGAAAATGTACAAAGAATTTGCTGAGAACGAAGTCAAACCCCTTGCCAAAAAGGTTGACGCGGAGGAATATTTCCCCAAAGAGACCGTTGAAAAGATGGCAAAGCTGGGCATGATGGGCATTTACTTCCCCAAAGAGGTCGGCGGCGCAGGCGGCGATGTGCTCTCCTACGTGATGGCTGTTGAGGAAATGAGCAAGGTTTGCGGCACCACAGGTGTTATCCTGTCCGCCCATACCTCCCTGTGTGCTGCTCCTATCTATGAGAACGGCACTGCAGACCAGAAGGCAAAGTACCTGCCCAAGCTGTGCAGCGGCGAATGGCTGGGTGCTTTCGGCCTGACTGAGCCCGGCGCCGGCACCGATGCACAGGGCCAGCAGACCTTTGCTGTGGATGAGGGCGACCATTGGAAGCTGAACGGCTCCAAGATCTTCATCACCAACGCTGGCTATGCTGATGTCTTCATTATCATTGCTGTTACCGGTTTTGTGACCGACAAGCGCGGCCGCAAGCAGAAGGAAATCTCCGCGTTCATCGTGGAGCGCACCGACCCCGGCTTCAAGGTCGGCAAGCCCGAAGATAAGATGGGCATTCGTGGTTCTTCCACCTGCGAGCTGATCATGGAAGACTGCATCATCCCCAAGGATCGTCTGCTCGGCGTTAAGGGCAAGGGCTTCCAGCTGGCTATGGCTACCCTGGATGGCGGTCGTATCGGCATTGCCGCACAGGCTCTGGGCATCGCAGAGGGCGCAATCGACGAGACTGTTGCCTATGTCAAGGAACGCAAGCAGTTTGGCCGTTCCATCGCTCAGTTCCAGAACACCCAGTTCGAGCTGGCTGAGATGAAAGCCCGCGTTGACGCTGCCAAGTACCTGGTTTACAAGGCTGGCCTGAAAAAGCAGCAGGCCATGAACGGCGCTAAGGTCCGTTACAGCGTTGAGGCTGCCGAGGCTAAGCTGATTGCAGCCCGCACCGCCAGCGATGTTACCCGCCGCTGCCTGCAGCTGTTCGGCGGTTACGGCTACACCCGTGACTACCCCATCGAGCGCATGATGCGCGATGCCAAGATCACCGAGATCTACGAAGGCACCAGCGAAGTGCAGATGATGGTCATCTCCGGCGCGCTGCTGAAGTAAGGAGGCAAGACGTACAATGAAAGCTATTGTTTGTGTCAAACAGGTTCCCGATACACAGGGCAAGGTTGCTGTCAAGGCTGACGGCACCATGGACCGTGCTGCGATGGCAACCATCACCAACCCCGACGACCTGAACGCCGTTGAGGCTGCCCTGCAGCTGAAAGATGAGACCGGCTGCGAAGTTGTTGTTGTTACCATGGGCCCGCCGCCGGCAGAAGGCATGCTTCGTGAGCTGATCGCCCGCGGTGCTGACCGCGGCGTGCTGGTATCTGCCCGTGAGTTCGGCGGTTCCGATACCTTTGCAACTTCCCAGATCCTGGCAGCTGCCGTTAACAAGATCGGCGTTGGCCCGGAGGATATCGTTTTCTGCGGCCGTCAGGCTATCGACGGCGACACTGCACAGGTTGGCCCGCAGATTGCTGAAAAGCTGCACCTGCCCCAGGTCACCTATGTTACCGATATCAAGAAGGACGGCAACTCCCTGATCGTCAAGCGCCAGCTTGAAGATGGCTACATGGAGCTGAAGGTCCAGACTCCCTGCCTGCTGACCTGCATCAAGGAGCTGAACACCCCGCGTTACATGAGCGTTTCCGGCATTTTTGAGTGCTATGACAAGCCCGTTGAAGTGTTCGACTACAATGCTCTGAAGGATGATCCCCTCATTGAGACCGACACCATCGGCCTGAAGGGCTCCCCGACGAACGTTTACAAGTCTTTTGCTCCCCCGGTCAAGGGCGCCGGCATGATGGTTGAGGATGCTGCCCAGCTGGTTGGCATCTTGAACGACAAGCACCTGATTTGAGAGAGGAGAGAAGTACAATGGCTGAATTCAATGCAATGGACACCGCCGCCTTCAAGGGCGTGTGGGTATTCTGCGAACAGCGCGAAGGCCAGGTACAGGCCATCAGCTATCAGCTGCTGAGTGAAGGCCGCAAGCTGGCCAACGACCTTGGCGTTGAGCTGTGCGGCGTTGTGATGGGCAGCGAGGTCAACGAGGACTACCTCAAGGCTCTCGGCGGCTACGGCGCAGACCGCGTTTACTATATCGACAGCCCCCTGCTGAAGGACTACACCACCGACGCATACGCCAAGGTCGTGTGCGACATGGTCAACGAGTACAAGCCCGAAGTCCTGCTGATCGGCGCTACCAACATCGGCCGCGACCTGGGCCCCCGCTGCGCAGCCCGTCTGCACACCGGCCTGACCGCCGATGCGACCCATCTGGACATCGACACCGCAAAGTATGTCGAGTTCCTGAAGGAGAGCTCCACCATCGACCTGTCCAAGCAGAAGTTTGATTATGAGGACCGCAACCTGAAGATGACCCGTCCTGCATTCGGCGGCCATCTGATGGCTACCATCATCTGCCCCCGCTTCCGTCCCCAGATGTCCACCGTGCGTCCCGGTGTTATGAAGAAGGCTCCCTTCGATCAGGCCAAGGCTGATGCCTGCCAGATCGTCAAGCCCGCCTTCAGCCTGACCGCTGAGGACATCAAGACCGAAGTGCTGAGCGTGGAGAAGGCCGCTGAGAAGCTGGTCGATCTGATCGGCGCAGATGTTATCGTTTCCGTGGGTCGTGGCATCAGCAAGGATGTCAACAAGGGCATCGAGCTGGCCGAGCAGCTGGCAGCCGCTCTGGGCGGCGGCGTCGTGGGCGCTTCCCGTGCCGTCACCGATGCAGGCTGGATGACCGCTGACCATCAGGTCGGTCAGACCGGTAAGACGGTCCACCCCAAGATCTATGTTGCTCTGGGCATTTCCGGTGCCATCCAGCACACCGCTGGTATGCAGGATTCCGAGTGCATCATCGCTGTCAACAAGAACGAGAGCGCACCTATCTTCGGTGTTGCTGACTACGGCATCGTGGGCGATCTGTTCAAGGTCGTTCCCGAGCTGATCAAGCAGATCGAGGCTGCCAAGGCTGCTGAATAAGCACCTGATTTTCCCCGAACCCTGATTGTGATAAGGCCGCCGCGCAGTGGAAACGCTGTGCGGCGGCTTTTTGCGTCTCCGGAAAAGCGCTCCGTTCTATCCCACCTGTTCCCGGAATAAAATGACACCAAGAGCGGACAGGAAAGGAGCGCGTACCATGGAGTTGAAGATCTTTCGGGATGCCCTGCCGGCGGCGGGGACAAACTGTACCCTCAAGGCAGAGCTGCCGCTGGAAACAGAGATTCTGATCTCTGATTATCTGCCACCGGTGTTCAAACTGGTCAAGTGCTTTGTCAGGCCGGTGGTGCTGCAAAAGCGGCTGCAGCCCGGCAAGCTGCAATTGGAGGGATATCTGCGCTGTGTGGTCTATTATCAGGGGGAAGAGGGGGCGGGCTTGTGCCAGACCGAGCAGAAGCTCCCTTTTACCAAGCTGCTGGATCTGCCGGAGTTCGTCTTCACGGCATGGGCCGTGCAGGTGGAAGGCCAGACCGAATATCTGAACTGCCGCACCGTCAACCCGCGCCGCATCGAGGTGCGGGGGGCGTATGGGCTGGTGGTATCGGTGCATACGCAGGTCAAAACCGATGTCATCACGGCCCTTTCGGATGGCGGGGTGGAGCAGAAACTGGTCACCCTTTCCGGGGTGCGGCGCGCCGCTGTGCTGGAAAAGCTGGTCACGGTCGAGGGCGAGATCCGCTTTCCCACGCCGCCCGCCGCCGTTTTGGACCTCAGCGGCAATGCCTCTGTCGGAGACCTCAAGCTCCTGAACGGGAAAGCCGTTGCCAAGGGTGTGCTGGTCGTTTCCTGTGCCTGGCGTGCCGAGGACGACCCGGCACTGCAGAGCCAGAGCGTGAACCTGAACTTCAATCAGGTGCTGGATGTGGACGGCCTGAGCGAGGACTGCCGCTGCCTCTGTGTGGCCGAGCCGGTGGGCTTTACGCTCACGGAGGGAGAAGGGGAGGAACCCGGCCGCCTGACCGCCACCCTGATGCTGCGCCTGCGGGCGTGGAGGCCCTACCAGCTGCAGTGCGTGGCGGATGCCTTCTCCACGAAATTCGAGACAGAACAGACCCCGCAGACGGTACAGACGGAATCGCTGGCCTGCACCCTGGATGAGACCGTGACCCTGACCGGCTCAGGCCCCCTGCCGGATGCAGGAGCAAAAATTCTGGCCTGCTTTGCCTCCTTTGGTCCGGCCCTGCTGGCATACAGGGAAAACAACTGGAATCTGACCAGCCGGGTGACTGTGACTGCCTTTGGGGAGAACAGCCTTTCGGAGCTGGAAAGCTATGAAAAGGTGCTGGAGCTTGCCCTGCCGCTGGGGCGGGAGCTGCCCTCGGACGCGGAGCTGATCCCGGAGTGCTGGCTCCGTGCCGAGGACCTGCGCTGTGTCTGCGCAAACGGCACACTGGAGGTCAACCTTTCCGTCAAGGCAGAAGGAGCCATCCTACAGCGGAGCGGAAATACCTGTGTGGGCTCCATCGCGCTGGGAGAGCCGTTGACCCCGGCAGACCCGGAGATCAGCCTGCGCATCTATTATGCACAGGCGGGGGAGGAGCTGTTTGCCATCGCCAGACGGTTCCATGTCTCTCCGGCCCAGATGCTTGCCGCCAACGACCTTGCAGAGGGCACCACGGCCATTGATGCGCCTCGGAGGCTTCTGGTGCCGGGGGCAGGGGGCTGATCCATTCGATTTTGTACTTCATAGAAGGACAATTCAAAGCTAAAGTATGACTTATGAACTAAAAATGAACAAAAAACATCCCGGACCTCTCCCAATTTGAGAAAGGCTCTGCTATAATAATTTTTGTCGTGTAAAAAAGCCTTTTAGATAAAGGAGAAGTTATGATCAAAAATATCGAGTTGGAGAAGGGCGCATACCAGTTTGATGCCAAGATGCCCCTTCGCCAGGCCATCCCGCTGGGCCTGCAGCATGTATTTGCCATGTTCGTGGGCAACCTGACCCCGCTTCTTATCATCACCAGTGCCTGCGGCCTTGCAGGTGGTGAGTTTGCTGACCTGCAGGTCAGCCTGCTGCAGAACGCCATGTTCGTGGCCGGTGTGGTCACGCTGGTGCAGCTGTTCTCCATCGGCCCTGTGGGCGGTCAGGTTCCCATTATCATGGGCACCAGCTCCGGCTTCCTGGGCGTGTTCAACAGTGTGGCTGCTTCCATGGGCGGCGGTGTGCTGGCCTACGGTGCCATCATGGGCGCTTCCATTCTGGGCGGCCTGTTTGAGACTGTGCTGGGCTTCTTCCTCAAGCCCCTGCGCAAGTTCTTCCCCTCGGTGGTCACCGGTACGGTGGTGCTGTCCATCGGTCTGTCCCTGATCTCCGTGGGTGTCAACTCCTTTGGCGGCGGCAACGCAGCCAAGGACTTCGGTTCCGCGGAAAACCTGCTGCTGGCCGTGTTCGTGCTGGTGGTGATCCTGTTCTTCAAGCATTGGACCACGGGCTTCCTGAGTTCTTCCTCCATCCTCATCGGCATTGTGGCGGGATATCTGGCAGCCTTTATCATGGGCTTTGTCCTGCCCACCACCGGTGTCACCGCCGAGGGTGTGGAGTTCACCAAGGCATGGGTGCTGAACTGGAGTAAGGTGGCACAGGCCGATTGGTTTGCCATCCCCAAGCTGGTCCCCGTCAAGATCATTTTTGATATGCGCGCCATCCTGCCCGTGCTGATCATGTTCATCGTCACCGCTGTGGAGACCGTGGGCGATATCTCCGGCGTGATGGAGGGCGGCATGAGCCGTGAGGCCACCGATAAGGAGCTGTCCGGCGGTGTTATCTGCGACGGCCTGGGCTCTTCCTTTGCCGCCTGCTTCGGCGTTCTGCCCAACACCTCCTTCAGCCAGAACGTGGGCCTGGTTTCCATGACCAAGGTCGTCAACCGCGGTGCATTGGCTACCGGTGCCATCTTCCTGATCCTCTGCGGCCTGATCCCCAAGCTGGGCGCACTGGTCTCCATCATGCCGCAGGCCGTTCTGGGCGGTGCTGCCGTGATGATGTTCTCTTCCATCGTGGTGTCCGGCATCCAGCTCATTACCAAGGAAAAGATGACCCCGCGCACCCTGACCATCGTTTCCGTTGCACTGGGCGTGGGCTACGGCATGGGTGCAAATGCCAGCATCCTGGCACACACCCCCCAGTTCTTCCAGTTGATCTGCGGCGAGAGCGGCATCGTGCCCGCAGCCTTTGTGGCCATTGTGCTGAACGTGCTGCTGCCCAAGGACGATAAGGCCGAATAAACATCTCAGTCACCTTCGGTGACAGCTCCCCTGACAAGGGAGCCAAGAAGTGCCCTTGCCTCTCCTGTCAGGTGACGCACCATTGCGCTGCAATGGCGGAGAGCTCCTCCAGAGCTTCCGGCGTATCTGCATCCAGCAGTTCTTCCCGCCGCTGGGCGTAAACGATCTGTACCTGCTCGGGGTGAGCCTTGAGCACAACACTGCCGCCCCTGCCCTCGGGCAGGGTGCACAGGGCGGGAAAATATCCGCATCCAAACAGAACGGGACTTCCGACAACGGTGTCCGGGCCATGTGCGGCCCGGGCTCCCAGCCGGAAGATCGCCCGCTCTGTTTCTTTTTGTGTCTGGGCAAAAGCAGTGATCAGTGCTTCCAGTGTCTCCCGCTGCAGCAGGGGCTGATCTCCGGGCAGGAAGATGCAGCCTGCAAGACCGGGGCATTGCTCCAGCAGCGCCTCCAGCCCCAGCCGAACAGTGTCATTCCGGCCCGGCAGGCTGTGGAGCAGGCAGGGAACGGCCTGTGCGTCACACAGGGCCTTTACCCCGGCAGAGCGGGTCACGACCACCCGGGCGGCAAGGGCAGGGGTGGCGGTGACCTCCAGCGCCCGGCAGAGCAGGGGACGGCCCCCGAAATCGGCCAGCAGCTTGTTGGAGCCGAACCGCCGGGCCAGCCCCGATGCCATGATGACGCACCCCACCGGAAGGCGGGCGTTTTTTCTGCACAACTCTGCCATAAAATCGTTCCTCCTGAACCTGCCGGATCTGCGGCAGTCTTTCCAGTGGCATTATAAGGGATTTTGTGATAAAATAAAAGTAGCAATCGAAAAAAGAGAGGTACTGCGTATGATGACGATCCGGGAATACAAACGGGCCGAAAGCCTCGAGGAAGCCTGGCAGCTCAACCAGAAGCGAAACAATCGGGTCATCGGCGGCATGATCTGGCTCAAGATGGAGAACATCAATGTCGGCACCGCCATCGACCTGTCAGGCCTTGGGCTGGACAAAATTGAGGAAACGGCCGAGGGCTTTTCCATCGGGGCTATGGTGCCCCTGCGGCAGATCGAGCTCCACGAGGGGCTCAATGCCTACACGGACGGCGCTGTGCGGGAATCTGTGCGCCACATTGTGGGCGTACAGCTGCGCAACCTTGCCACCGTGGGCGGCAGCATTTACAGCCGCTTTGGCTTTTCCGATGTTCTGACCATGTTCCTGGCCCTGAACGCTTCGGTGGAGCTCTACAAGGGCGGCATCGTGCCGCTTTTGGAGTATGCTCAGCGCCCGTACGACAGGGATATCCTGGTGCGGGTCATCGTGCCGAAGGAGCAGGCAGCATTCTGCTATCAGTCGGTGCGCAACAGCCAGACGGATTTCCCGGTGCTGACCTGTGCCGCCGCGAAAACAGCCGGGGGCTTCCGGGTCGCCATTGGTGCCCGGCCCGGCAAGGCAGTGCTGTATACCCTGCAGCCCAATGCCGCCGAAACGCCGGAGCTGACCGCTGCCCGCTTTGCCGCTGAGGTGCGGGCAAACATCCGGACGGAGAGCAACATGCGCGGCAGTGCGGAATACCGCAATCATCTGGCCGGGGTGCTGGTCAAGCGCGCTGTGCTGAAATTGGAAGGGAACAGGTGAGACAAGATGCAGGTGAATATTATTCTGAACGGAACCAGGATCACGGCAGAGGCCGCACCGGACACCCTGCTCATCGACTTTGTCCGCGCACACGGCTGTTACAGTGTCAAGCGCGGCTGTGAGACCTCCAACTGCGGCCTGTGCACCGTCTTTCTGGACGATGTGCCGGTGCTGTCCTGCTCTGTGCTGGCAGCCCGTGCCGACGGCCACAGGGTGACCACGCTGGAGGGCCTGCAGGAGGAGGCTGCTGAGTTCGGTGCTTTTATCGCCGATCAGGGTGCGGAGCAGTGCGGCTTCTGCAACCCGGGCTTTATTA
>OGWT01003285.1_pt1 | contig 10253 bp, 8 predicted proteins | sample 1576101 | NCBI WGS metagenome assembly OGWT01 (sample SAMEA3541481, study PRJEB24748) | human gut metagenome | biome: human gut; feature: human-associated habitat; material: faeces | place: China | collected 2012 | reverse complement strand
CAACCGTTTGCGTTGTTCGGGACTGATAGAAACAGAGGGAGTGCGGATTTTGATGGATTGTGGTCCTGATTTTCGTGAACAGATGATACGTCTGAATGATTTTAAACCCCTTGATGCTGTATTCATCAGTCACGAGCATTATGATCATGTGGGTGGCTTGGATGATTTACGTCCCTTCTGTCGCTTGCGTGATGTGCCGGTTTATGCGGAACGATATACGGCAGAGCGTTTGCGTCAACGTATTCCTTATTGTTTTGCAGAGCATCTTTATCCGGGAGTACCTCGCATCCTGTTGAAGGAGATTGTGCCGGATTCACCTTTTACGGTTGGCAACTCGAAGAAAGCTAAGGTAGAGATTATTCCCGTTCGGGTGATGCATGGCAAACTTCCTATTTTGGGATACCGTATTGGTAATATGGCATGGATTACAGATATGCTGACCATGCCGGAGTCTGAGTATGAGCTTCTGAATGGACTGGATGTACTGGTGATGAATGCTTTGCGTCCCCAATCTCATAGCACACACCAAAATCTACAGGAAGCATTGGACAATGCAAAGCGTATCGGAGCTAAAGAAACTTATTTTATTCACATGAGCCATCACATGGGATTACATTCGGAAGTTGAGAAACTGCTTCCCCCTCATGTGCACTTTGCTTATGACGGAGAAGTAATTTCTGTCGGTTAGACTGTCGGTTTTAATGAATATTGGCAAAGTCCGTTTAGCCCGCATTCTTCACATTTGGGAGTTCTGGCCATGCATACATACCTGCCGTGCAAGATGAGCCAGTGGTGGGCTGTCGGAACGATTTCTTTTGGGATGTATTTCATCAGATATTTTTATGATTGTTCTTCCTTTAGACAAACTTATACGCAATAACTTAGCAAGTTCTGATATCATAAACACAGCTTCTTTATTTTTATTTGCCTCAACCATCCATGTAATTGATTCGAGCGTATTGTATAAGAAATGCGGATTAATCTGACTTTGCAATGCATCCATTTCGCTTTTTCTTAGTTCAGTCTGCTGCCTGATTATTTCCTGCATTAACTCTTCTATCTGTTCATATGATTTTCGCACTGAATATCCTAAATGTCTTATTTCCGATGAACCACCTATATAAATATCATTTTTTCCACCTGCTTCATACGCCTTAACAGATTCATTCAGGTTAAGTATTGGTCTTGATATTTTTCTTGATATAATTCTGTTTACCTCAAGAAGCATCATCACTAAAAATGAGGCAGATGCAAGAAATGCCATTTCATTCTTGAAACGAAACCGTAGTGGACGCGCAACTTTCTTACCATTAAGTGTATGTCATCCTAGAAAAATGAATGAACAAGTGATCACGGTTGCTTCAACAAGTCCAGGCTTTCTAGGCTTTGCGAGTGAATGTGTTGACTGTAAAGAGATCTTTGATCCCGTTAAAGAACGATTGCTTGGTAATGTGATTGTGGTGGATACATTGCAGAATGCGAATGAAACCGCGAAACGTTTACGTTATGCATATAAAATTGTTACACTAGACGGTGATATCGTACATACAGGTGGTAGTATGACGGGTGGTGTTACGAAGAATCAAAGTACACCGGTCACAATGCGTCAGGAATTAGAAACAATCAATTCAAAAATTGAAGGGCAAAAAATCAAAGCCGACAATTGTTTGGATGAAACAGAGATTCTTACGCAGAAACTTCAAAAAGAAAATGATGCGATTGTAACTTTACAGATTGAATTGGCTAAGCTAGAAAATATTTATGCGACTAAAAAGGCAAAATACGATTCAATTTTAGCTGAATATCAGGAGTTAGGTGTAGATATTGAAGATAGTGGTGAATTAGCACAAGATGATCTTGTTGTACAAATGTCTAAGATGCATGCCGTATTGGATTCATTGTCTTTAGAGATTCAAAGCTTGCGTCAGACTCGTTTTGATAAAGGAAATGAAGCAGAACAACTTGAAAATCAGATTCGTTTAGTTCGTAGAGAAATGAGTTCTAAACAATCGCAGATCCATAACTATGAAATGGAAGTTGTGAAAATCAAAACGCAGTTAGAGAACGCGTTGAATCGCTTAAGCACAGATTATGAAATGACATATGAGTATGCGTTAACTAAAAAAGAAGATGTCGAAATCGAAAGAGCTAAAGAAGAGGTTATTCAACTTCGTCAAGCCATTTCTCGTTTGGGAAATGTGAATTTGGATGCACCGAACGAATATAAAGAAGTCAAAGAACGTTTTGATTTTATGACAAGCCAAAAAGAAGATTTAGAAAAGGCAAGTCAACAAATATTGACAGCCATTGATGAGATGGACAAGACAATGATCAGTCAATTTACTGAGATGTTTAATAAAATTAATGCTGAACTAGATGGCGTATTCAAGGCTATGTTTGGTGGAGGACGTGCTAGTCTTTCCATGGTGGATCCAGAAGATGTATTGAATACGGGTATTGATATTGATGTTCAGCCTCCTGGAAAAATGGTTAAAAATATCCAGACATTCTCGGGTGGAGAAAAAGCTTTGATTGCGATTAGTGTATTGTTTGCGATATTGAAGGCTCGTACAATGCCTTTATGTATCTTTGATGAGGTAGAAGCAGCATTAGACCAGGCAAATGTTGAGCGTTTTGCTCGTTATTTATCTCATTATCGTGGTCAATCTCAATTTATTGCGGTAACACATAGACCAGGAACTATGGAACAGTGCGATACGTTATATGGGGTTACAATGCAAAAAGATGGTGTTAGTAAAGTGTTAAAAGTTCAATTGAAAGATGCAGTACATATAGCTAAGGAGGAAAAGTAATGTCGGTCTTTTCGAAAATAAAAGAAGCTTTCGTAAAAAGTGAAGATAAAGATAAATATTTATCAGGCCTTGATCGTTCAAAGAAAAGCTTTGGAGATCGTATGCGTGCTTTATCCAATAACTTTCATGGAATTGATGATGACCTATTAGAGCAAATTATGGTTATTCTACTTGAGAGTGATGTGGGTATTCATACAGCACAAAAAATTGTGGATGCGTTTGAATCAAATGGAAAACATGTTAAAGAATATGATTCCATGTTAGATTATTTGGTTTCAATTCTTTATGATTTCTATGATGAATCAAACGACGAACCAATTAAAATGAATGAAAAAGGTCCAACAGTTATTTTAATGGTTGGTGTAAATGGTAGTGGTAAGACAACTACAAGTGCAAAATTAATTCAATATTATAAGGAACAAGGTAAGAAAGTTGCGGTTGCTGCAGCCGACACATTCCGTGCTGGAGCCATTGATCAAATTGATACTTGGGCAACACGTTTAGGTGTTCATTGTGTTAAAGGAAAAATGAACCAAGACCCAAGTTCCGTATTAGTTGATGCTTGTCGTTATGCCAAAGAAAATGATGTTGATATTTTGATTTGCGATACAGCGGGTCGTTTACAAAATAAAACAAACTTGATGAATGAATTAAGTAAGATGCACCGTGTTGTACAAAGAGAAATTGAGGGAGCACCACAAGAAGTCTGGTTAGTTTTAGATGCGACAACAGGTCAAAATGGTATTTCACAGGCAAAAGTATTCTTGGAAGCAACTGATGTAACAGGTATCGTTTTAACGAAGATGGATGGTACGGCAAAAGGTGGAGTTGTACTCGCAATTCGTGATCTATTACACTTACCAGTTCGTTTCCTAGGTCTAGGAGAAAAGCCTGCTGATTTAAGACCATTTGATATCAATGCCTTCTTGATGGGAATCACAAAGGGTATGGAAGAATAATGATTTCAAAATTAGATGCGAATGATTTATTAGATGTGTATGGAGAATTGTTGACAGAACGTCAAAGAGAGATATTATCTCTTTACTATGAGGAAGATTTCTCTTATACTGAAATAAGTGAGGAACTAGAGATTTCTCGTGCAGCCGCGATGGATTCGGTACATCGAGCTACGAAATTACTGGAAAAATATGAAGCAGCGATTGGTTATGTTGCCAAGAAAAAATTATTGGATTCATGGATTCTACATCATGAAGATGTTGAACAAATCGAAATATTAAAAGAAATTTTTTAGGAGGATCAAAAAATGTCGATTGTTATGAGTGTTAATGCAGGAAGTTCGTCTTTGAAATTCCAAGTTTTCAAAATGCCAGAAGAAGAAGTTCTAGCTCAAGGAAACGTAGAACGTATTGGTTTAAACGATTCTATCTTTGGAATGAAAGCCAATGGAGAAAAAATTGAAGAGATCTTAGATATCAAAGATCATGCAGTAGCTGTAAAAAAATTAATGGAAGCATTAATTGAACACAAAGTTGTAAATAGTTTAGAAGATATCAAAGCGATTGGTCATCGTGTTGTTCATGGTGGAGAATATTTCTCTCATTCAGTACCTGTAGATGCTGATGTTGAAGCTAAAGTAGAAGAATTATGTGTATTAGCTCCATTACACAACCCAGCTGCATTAGTTGGATATCGTTCATTTAGAGATGCTTTACCAGAGTGTAAACACACATTCGTATTTGATACAGCATTCCACCAAAGTATGCCAGAAGAAAACTATATTTTCCCTCTTCCGTATGAATATTATACTAACGATAAAGTACGTCGTTATGGTGCTCATGGAACAAGTCATGAATATTTGACAAAACGTTTGGCTGAGCTTCAAGGAAAAACACAAGAAGAAATGAATATCATCACTTGCCACTTAGGAAATGGTGCTAGTATTACAGCTGTTAAAAATGGTAAATCATATAAAACATCAATGGGATTCACACCTCTTGGAGGAATCATGATGGGAACTCGTTGTGGAGATATTGACCCTGCAATCGTTCCATTCTTAGAAAATAAATATGGATATACACCAGATGAAATGGATACAATCATGAATAAAAAATCTGGTATGTTAGGTGTAAGTGGAATCTCTAGTGATGGTCGAGACATTGAAGCAGCTATCAAAGAAGGAAACCCACGTGCTATTTTAACTCAAAACGTATATGTAAATCGTATTGTCGAAGTTGTATCAGGATACTACGGATTAATGGGTGGTGCTGATGCGATTGTTTTTGCGGGTGGTATCGGTGAAAATGACTGTGCAATGCGTCAAAGAATCTGTGATGGATTATCAGCATTTGGCGTTGTTGTAAAACCAGAAGACAACGATGGAGTTCGTGGCGTTGAAAAATTATTAAGTGCTCCTGAATCAAAAATGCAAGTTTGGTTATTGCCAACAAATGAAGAATTAGTCATTGCACGTGATGCTTACAAGGATTTGATGGCTAATGCCTAATGATATTTTAGAAAGCGTAAAAGATTTTAATACAATCACAATCTTTCGCCATGTTTTTGCTGACATGGATGCGGTAGGATCACAATTTGGCTTAAAGTATTATTTAGAAAGTGCCTATCCGAATAAAAAAATCTATTGTTTAGGTAATGATTGTCCAGTTTCACAAAGAAACAACGTGCATATGGATGTTGTAGATGATGAAGTAGTAGCTTCCAGCTTAGCAATTGTTTTAGATACTTCAAATGCTGCACGCATTGATGATGACAGGTATCAATTGGCAAAAAAATCAATTCGTATTGATCATCACGTACAAGTAGAAACAATTTGTGATGAAGAATGGATTGATGATAAGGCAAGTGCCACATGTGAGTTATTAGCTTTGTATTTACAAGAAAAAAAGGCCAACATTCCTCTACAAAGTTCTCTGATGTTATATCTTGGATTAACAGCGGACAATATTCGTTTTACGACAAATAATGTTCGTCCAGCTACATTTGATGCCGCAAAATATTTATTTGAACAAGGTGTAGATGTCACAAAAGTGGAACAATTGAACTTTTCAAAATCCATGGAAGACTATAAATATGAAACTGTTGTACGTAATCATACAGTGTTTAAAAACAAGTTCCTTTATTCAATTCTAGAATGTGAAGATTATGAAGAATTTGGTTTAAGCTTTACAGATGCGAAAGACAAAGTCTATTGTTTAGCAGGTATCGATTGTGTTGAAATGTGGGCATTGTTTACGCGTATGGAAGATCGTGTACATTATAGTGCGTCTTTACGTTCAAGAAATATTCCAATTCGTGATGTTGCTATGGAATTTGGTGGCGGTGGTCACGAATGTGCAAGTGGAATCAAAAACTTAACACGTGATCAAGTCAATCAAATTATTGAAATTTTATCAAATCGAGAGGTAGCTTAATAAGCTATCTCTTTTTCTTATGGTATAATATTTTAGAAAGAAAGGTGGGATTTCATGGTTCACTTACATATGCGAAGTTCATACTCTTTACTTGAATCACCTATTCGTTTAGAAAATATGATTCTTCATCAAAAACAACTTGGATTCAACCATGTATGTTTGACCGATCATAATGTGATGTATGGAACGATGGAGTTCTATCAATTGTGCAAAAAGCACAATATACATCCGATTATTGGTTTAGAAGTTGATTCCATCTATAATGATGAGCCATTTCATTTTATTCTTCTAGCGAAGAATGATATGGGTCTACAGAATTTATATAAATTAAGTTCGATCATAAAAGAAAATGTATCTTTTGAAGAAGTTATAAAGTATGCCAAAGATTGTGTGGTATTAACTTCCAGCGACGGAAAAGATACATTCAGTGCATATATTGAACATCAAGATTTAGAAAAGTTAAATGCATTTGTAGAATTGTGTAAAAAATCTTTTTCAGATTTCTATATTTCTGTATCTATGAATGATTCGGGTAAAAAAAGAGCCGATAATCGTATTTTAAAACAACTTGATTGTAAACGTGTGGCTCTATCTCGAATTCTGTATGAGAATAGTGAAGACGTGAAATCTTTACAAATATTAAGGGCTATTGCCAAACAAACAAATATTGAAAATCAAGGTTTGGACGTACAATTTCAAAGATATTTAAGAAGTCCACAGGAAATGGAAGTGTTGTATGATGAAAGTGAATTGATCGCTACAGAAGAAATCGCAAGAATGTGCAATATTCAAATGGCTTTTCAAAAGTCCAAGCTTCCTGTATTTAAAAATAAACTTCAAATTGATTCGAGGGACTATTTGATCAAACTCTGTAAGAAGGGGTTAGAAAAACGTTTAAATGGGAATTTAAATCCTACCTATATCAAACGTTTAGAATATGAATTAAATGTCATAGTCACTATGGGATTTACCGATTATTTTTTGATTGTATGGGATTTTATTCGATATGCCAGAAGTCAAGACATATTTGTAGGTCCAGGGCGTGGTAGTGCAGCCGGTTCTTTAGTAGCTTATTGTTTAGGTATTACACATATTGATCCAATTCAGAATAATTTATTGTTTGAAAGATTTCTAAATCCATCACGTGTTTCCATGCCGGATATCGATACGGATTTTCCAGATGATAGAAGAGATGAAGTGATTCAGTATGTTCGTGAATTATATGGTTATGATCATGTCAGTCATATTGTGACTTTTAATACTTTGCAGGCAAGACAAGCCATTCGTGATGTAGGGCGTGTCATGAATATTCCGGCAAGAATCGTGGATGAACTTTCTAAGATGTTAAAGAATACACCTAAAATTACGTTGATGCAGGCCTATAATGAGAATGTTTTATTTCGAAAAAGGATTCAGTCAGATCAAAAATTAACTGAATTATTTAAGATGTGTGTAAACGTTGAAGGATTACCAAGACATACATCTTTACATGCGGCAGGAATTGTTCTTTCAGATCAGCCTATTGTGAATGTCTGTCCACTTGTCAGTGTCGATGGAGATATTCAGGCTACACAATTTACAGCGGAATATCAAGAAGATTTGGGCTTGATCAAAATGGATTTTTTGGGCATTCGTAATTTAACGACGATTCATGAGATTGTCACAAATCTAAAAGAACAAAAACATATTTCTTTGGATATGATGAAAATCAATTTAAAGGATGCGAAAACATATCAATTATTATCGTTTGGAAACACATTAGGTGTATTTCAATTGGAATCTAGTGGAATTACGTCTTTACTACAAAAGATACAACCCAACAAATTTGAAGATATCAGTGTTGTACTTGCTTTATATCGTCCTGGAGCGATGCAGCATATTGATACATATATTGAAAGAAAAAAGGATCCTTCAAAAGTCGTGTATCCTCATCCTTTACTAGAACCAATCTTAAAGGAAACCTATGGTATCATGATTTATCAGGAGCAAGTTATGCAGACAGCCCAAGTGATTGGTGGATTTAGCTTGGCACAAGCAGATACACTAAGAAAGGCTATGTCGAAAAAGAAATTGGATGTCATGCAGAATTTAAAAGAGCAATTCATTTTAGGAGCTCGAAAGAAGCGTATTAAGGATTCTGTTTCCAATGAGATATTTTCTATCATGGAACAATTTGCCGGTTATGGATTTAATAAATCACACAGTTATGCCTATAGCTTAGTAGCTTATCAAATGGCTTATTTAAAGGCAAACTATCCTTTATATTTCTATCAGAGCCTTTTAAATAGTGTCATTGGTTCAGGTATAAAAACATCACAATATATTTATGAATGTAAACGAAGAAATATCGTTGTGAATGGGTGTGATATTAATCATTCAAAGGCTTTCTATACGATTGAACAGAATTCAATTCGTATGCCACTACAAGTTTTAAAAGGTGTAGGGAAAACAATTTATCCAACGATTTTAGAACATGCACCATATGCAGATTTATTTGATTTTCTTGCCAAAGCAAGTATGTATAAGATCAATGAATCTACGATTCGAATTTTAATTGATGGCGGAGCATTGGATTGCTTTGGATATAATCGTGCAACTCTTAATGAGAATTTAAGAAAGCTGATTGATTATGTAAATATTGTGCGAATTGAAGATCCGAACAATTTACGTTTCGATTTTAGTATTGTCTCTCGTCCAGGTATTCAAAGAATCAAAGAGAATCCAATACAAAAAGCTCAAAAAGAGCAATATGTGTACGGTTTCTATGTGAGTGAACATCCTGTGCAGTCTTTACGTATGCACAACTATCCAAATTGTATACCATTGTTAAATGCAGTAAATAAAGATGGATATATGAGTATTTTAGTGCGTGTGGCATCTTTTAGAACACATAAGACAAAGAAAGGCGATTGGATGTGCTTTATGAGTGTTGAGGATGAAGCTGGTAAAATGGATGCGGTTATCATGCCTCGTTTGTATGAACAACAAAAAGAAAACATTCAAAAAGATCGTATTTGTCTGATTCAAGGAAAAAAGGATCGACCAACATCGATTGTAGTGAATAAAATAGAATGGATCGAGGTGTAAAAAAATGATCACAAAACGAAATGATTTATTGTCTAAAAAAGTGATTCAAAGCTTAAAAAACAGACATATGAATGGGTATTATGTGCATTCGAAACAAGAAGCTGTAGATTTGGCATTTGAAATTATGAAGCCGGGCTCAAGTGTAGGCTGGGGAGGCTCAGATACTTTAAATAAGATTGGTATCAAGGAAGAGCTTTATAAAAGAAATTTTAAAGTTATTGATCGAGATCAGGCAAAAGATGCCGAAGAAAAGTACAAGTTGGAAAGAGATTGTTTTTATGCGGACTACTATTTAATGAGTACCAATGCGATGACAGAAGATGGAATTTTAGTCAATATGGATGGGCATTGTAATCGTGTGTCATGTTTATGCTTTGGGCCTAGACATATCATAATGATTGTAGGTATGAATAAGGTGACAAAAGATTTAGATAGTGCAATTTCTAGATTAAGAAATGTGGCTGCACCCATTAATAATCAACGTTTTAGTGGAAACAGACCTTGTCAATTAACAGGTAGTTGTGCAAATTGTTTAGCCCAAGGCTGCATTTGTGACCAATTGGTTATCACAAGAAACAGCATGGAATCCGATCGTATTCATGTCATTTTAGTGGACGAAGTATTAGGATATTAGAATGAAATGGCTATACAATTTAGCCATTTTTTCATATGTGTATAATAATGGTGATGAATTTCTTGCATTATTTGTAGTTTCATGTTTTAATCTTTATGCGTAAAAAAATTATCCAGAGTTGAAGTAGAGAGTTAGCTCGTTGACTTCACGCCAACCTGACAATATGTTAAGGTGGTCCTGCTAACAGCGATAAGAAGTATAAAGATTTGTAACATACTTCTTAAAGTATGTTTTTTTTATGGATAAGCAAGAAAAGAGGAGACAAAATGAAAGACTATATTTTTACAAGTGAAAGTGTTACTGAAGGTCATCCAGATAAAATTTGTGACC
>OGWT01003282.1_pt1 | contig 10266 bp, 8 predicted proteins | sample 1576101 | NCBI WGS metagenome assembly OGWT01 (sample SAMEA3541481, study PRJEB24748) | human gut metagenome | biome: human gut; feature: human-associated habitat; material: faeces | place: China | collected 2012 | reverse complement strand
GACAATAGTTGGGCTTGCCCCTGCGAAGATAGCTAGCTGCCGGGTCCTTTTTTTTGCCTTTTATATTCAAAAGCCAAGTCTTTTATTTACTTAGACTTGGCTTTTTTCGTACATAAATATTTAGATATATTTTAAAATAACATTATATGTTTTTAGTAATTGTTAACAAAATGTCAAATGTTTCACAAACATTTAATAAGTTATAAATCTTTTTTACCTAAAAGCGTTTTCAGGTCAATTTACTCTTTTTTTAACAATATTTATGTGGTATATTTATGATGATTAATAATGAGTCTATGGAGGACATATTATGGTTAAAAGAATTGGTATTTTGACTTCTGGTGGTGATTCACCGGGAATGAATGCTGCAATACGCGCGGTAACACGTGTTGGATTAAATAGTGGTCTTGAAGTATTTGGTATTTACAATGGTTATAAAGGAATGGTTGAAGGTTATATTGAACCATTAACTCGTGAAACTGTTGGAGATATCGTAAACAGAGGTGGAACTATATTAGGATCAGCTCGTTTACCAGAATTCAAGGACATCGAAGTCAGAAAAAAAGCAATCGCTCAATTAAAAAAGAGAGGTATTGAAGCCGTCGTGGTTATTGGTGGTGATGGTTCATATCGTGGAGCATTATCTTTAACAGAAATGGGCATTAACTGTATCGGATTACCTGGTACAATTGATAACGATATTACTTGTACAGATTATACGATTGGTTTTCAAACAGCTTTAGAAACTGTAGTTGAATGTGTTGATAAACTAAGAGACACTTCTAATTCACATCACCGTTGTTCTATTGTTGAAGTTATGGGAAACCGTTGTGGAGACTTAGCGTTATGGTCAGGTATTGCTTGTGGTGCCGAAATTGTAGTAACAAGTGATACAGGATTTGATGAACAAGATGTCTTAGATCGTTTAAGAGATATCGATATTATTAAAAAGAAAAAACACTCAATTGTTGTAATTAGTGAAAAGATTACTGATGTAGATCAATTTGCAAAAAAGGTTAGTTTGAATACGGGCTTTTCAGGAAGAGCAACTGTTTTAGGCCATATTCAACGTGGGGGATCTCCATGTCCATTTGACCGTTTGTTAGCATCACAAATGGGGGAAAAAGCTATAGATTTATTGATGCAAGGCATTGGTGGACAATGTATTTCAATTCGTGATAACAAGATTATTTCTTATCCAATTGAAGAAGCATTGAGCATGCCACAAGAATCTCGTAAACCACTAATGAATTTATTTGATCGTTTGGTTTAGGATATATTAGAAGGAAGGATATACATATGAGCAAAAAAACAAAAATTATTTGTACTATTGGTCCAGCTAGTGAGAGCAAAGAAGTTTTAACAAAACTTGTTGAAGCTGGAATGAACATCGCACGTTTAAATTTCTCTCATGGAGACTATGAAGAACATGCGGAACGTGTTAAACGTATTCGTGAGGTTAGTAAAGAAACAGGAAAACCTATTGGTATTTTATTAGATACTAAAGGTCCTGAAATTCGTTTAGGTGATTTCGAAAATGGTGGATGTAATTTTGTTGAAGGTGACGAAATCGATTTAGTAAAAGATGAAGTTTTAGGAAACCACGAAAGATTTACATTACGTTGTCCGGAAGTATTTAACGACGTTAAAGTTGGTGATTACATTTTAATGGATGACGGAAAAATGAAAGTCACTTTTACTGAAGTAACTCCTGATCGTATTCATGGTGTTGTAAACAACCCTCACTTCTTAAAGAGTCGTAAAGGATGTAATTTACCAGGCATTAAGTTAAGTATGCCATTTATTTCTGAAAAAGATGAATCAGATATTCGTTTCGGATGTAAAATGGATGTTGACTATATTGCAGCAAGTTTTACTCGTCGTAAAGATGATGTATTAGCAATTCGTCAAATTTTGATTGATGAAAATAAAGATATGATTCAAATTTTCCCTAAAATTGAAAACCAGGAAGGTTTTGATAACATCCGCGAAATCTTAGAGGTTGCAGATGGAGTAATGGTTGCTCGTGGAGATTTAGGTGTAGACGTAAGTTTAGAATTAGTACCTATTTATCAAAAACGTATGATTGCTGCTGCAAACGAAGTTGGTAAACCAGCTATCACTGCAACACACATGTTAGAATCTATGCAGGAAAATCCTCGTCCAACACGTGCAGAAGCAAGTGACGTGGCTAACGCTATTATGGATGGAACAGACTGTATCATGTTATCTGGTGAATCAGCTGCAGGTCATTACCCAGTTGAATCTGTTCAAACAATGACTAAGATTGCAAATGCTATTGAACCAATGATTCCTTATAAAGATCGTTTGAAAGCTAATGTTAAATCAAGTAAACGTACTTTAAACGATGCAATTGGTATTTCAGTAGCTGATACTGCATTGGCAATTGATATTAAATGTATTATTGCATTTACACAAAGTGGAAATACAGCTCGTCGTCTAGCTAAATTCCGTCCATGTGCTCCAATTTTAGCTGTTACATTTGATGAAGTGACTCAACGTAGTTTATTACCAGTTAATGGCGTAACTCCAGTCGTTTCAAATATTCAAAATAATAAAGAAAATGATATTGATTTAGCTCGTAACTTAGCATTACAAGCTGGATTCAAAACAGGAGATCACATCATTGTTGTTGCTGGATATCCAATCGGATCAGGCAACACAAATATGATGCGTATTGCTCAAATCTAGTTAACATTGCCCTCATTTTGAGGGCTTTTTAATACAAAAAAGCTGTGGGTTATTCCACAGCTTTTAATGAATCAACCATTTGAATGTTATTTAATTTTTTATGCATGCACAAATTGATGATTGCATTGAAAACAATTGTCATCACAAAACTAATCACATAAGATATTGAATTGATTGTTCTACCAAACATAATATCATCCATTTCAGCTAAGTTCATAATTAAGTGATGTAATGCTACACCAATTACTAAACCAATCAATGAACCTAAAATAGTTAATAGAACGGTTTCACGATTGATATATGCATCTACCTCTTTTCTTGTAAAACCAAGAACTTTAATTGTTGCAATCTCACGTTTTCTTTCGGAAATATTAACATTGCTTAGATTGTATAAAACTACAAATGCAAGACATGCTGCTGAAATAACAAGTACAACAACGATATAGGAAATACTACTAATCATGTCTTTAAAGTTTTTTTGTAGAGATGAATAGAAAGTTACGCTTTGCACACCGTCAATATTCATAATTTTATTACCTAAATTTCGTTCAAACTTCTTAGTTGTTTTTTTAGACTTAATTAAGTAAATATGCGTTGTTTTTGCATTTGTATTCCAACTCTTGTATAACGATTCACTTGCATAGATGTGGTGGCCAACATAATTTGTAAATACACCCTTGATTTTAGCTTTAATAACTTTATTATTGGTATCTTTTAATGTAATCATGTCTCCAGCCTTTTTGTTCAATTTAGTAGCCATTTTTTGAGATATTAATACTGAAGAATCATCAAGATCAAATTCTTTGTTACCGTTAAATAAAGTACAGAAATCTTTAAATTTATCATGATTTGAAATAATATGGACCGTAGTAGAAAGGTCTTTATTGTCAATCTTCGTAGTTACCGCAAGATGATCTTCCTCATATACATCTTTAATCCCCTTTAAAGAATGTATTTGAGATGTCATTTCACTTGATTTGGCTGAAATTGTGGCATCATAGTGATAGATGACATTATATTGTTGGTTTACAATATCTGAAATACTATCATTGATACCAAAGCCAGCCACTAATAAGGCAGAACATCCTGCAATTCCTATAATAGTCATGAAGAATCGTTTTTTATAACGGAAAATATTTCTTGCGGTTACCTTCTGTAAGAAAGAAAAACGTTTCCATATAAGTGGAATTTTTTCAAGCATAATTTTCTTACCAGCTTTTGCAGCTTTAGGACGCATTAACTGACTAGGCATTTCAATTAATTCACTATAAATAGAATATAGTGTGGCTAGTAAAGTAATACCAGTTACAGAGCCACTGGCTAATAAGATAAGACCAGGCTGGAATAAAAAATGAATTTTTTCAATGTTATATAAAGTGTTCCAAGCATTAAAGATGACAGTTGGGAACAAATACATTCCTAAAGAACATCCTAAAATAGATCCTAAAACACTTGCACTAAATGCATAGATTATATATTTAAGTGCAATATGACTTTTTGAATAACCAAGAGCTTTTAAAGTTCCCATTTCATTTCTTTGTTCATCAACCATTCTTGTCATCGTTGTCATGCAAACTAGAGCAGCCACTAAGAAGAAGAATACAGGGAATACTTTGGCAATACCATCCATACGGTCTGCACAGGCTCCATAATCACGATAAGAATAATGGGAGTCACGATCTAAAACAATCCATTTACCTCTCATCTTATCAATTTCTTCTTGTGCCTCATTTATTTCTTTTAAGGCATCGTGTTTTCGAACATTAAACTCTGCTTTAGATAGTGCTAGCTTTTCAATGTTTGAATTTATTGCATTTTTGGCATCTTGAATTTTGGATACTCCATCCTCATATTGAGATTCACCATTTATTAAATTAACATAGGCACTGTTTAATTGATTTTTTGCATTTAATAACTGATTTAACTGAGATTGTAATTTAGCCTTTTTTGCGACACCTGCTTGGATTTGGTCGATCGCATCCTGAAGTTGTGGTATAGCCGCTTCTAACTCAGCTTTTTTAGCTATTGTACTGTCAATTTCAGCGATTTTTCCTTGCAGATATACTTTTCCATTGTTTAGGTTTTCAATTACTTTATTCTTTATAGCTTCAGATGATTCATCTGTAGTAGGTGTGTTTTGAGCCTTTTCAATTGAGATGTCTATCAAATGAATAGAATCTTGAATCATTTTACGTTGCATATTAAGGTCATCCATTGCGGCATTAATTTGATTCAAACCATTTTCAGCTTGTTCTTTCTGAGACAATAACTCAGGAAGTTTTTGTTCACTCTCTTCAATTTGAGCAATCGCATTTTGTAAAGTAGGAATATTATCTAATAATTGTAAATTTGCATAATATTCATTCCACCATTGATCAATTTGATTTTTAGAATTCTGAAGCTTAATTTCATTACTTTGAATCTCTGCAAGCCCCGAATCAATCTTATCTTGAGCATCATTTAATTTATTTTCTGCATCATTCAATTCATCGTTTGCTTCCTGTTTTTTTCCATCTAATTCAGATTGATAAGACTGAATACGTACATCGATTTGTTTGTTTGCGATTTTTTTGATTCTTTTTAATACAGGATCAACAACATCAAAATATGCATCGCTATAACAATCTAATTCTTTTGCACCCTTAACACAAACATCAACTTCTGTATAATAATCCTTTAAAACATTTGAATTTTGTATATATATAAAAGAGTTTACCGTTCCTGATCCAATATTACTTGATCCTTTCTCATAAGATAAGTAATTCGGATTATAACAAGTACCTACAATTTTATATTTTGTGTTTTTCAAGGAGTTAGATAAAGCTTCATCTGTACCACTCTGTAATTTGATTGTATCTCCAATATGGAAAGTACCATATAATTTATTTGTAGCAGAGCTAGCCTCAATCAAACACTCATTTTCTCTTTCAGGCATTCTTCCTTCGACTACACGGATCTTATTCATCTTTTGATCAATCTCATAAGAAATGACTTTAATAACCATTTGTGTTGAATCAATCTGAGACAATGTATCCATTGAAAAGTTTGGCTGTACGGATTTGACACCTTTTAATTTTTGAATGGCCTTTACATCTTTCTTGGTAAGTCCCAAAGTTGAATAGATTTGTATATCTTGAACATTATATGTATCAAAATACATATCGGCACTGTTTTTCATATCCGGTGCACTCGCTTTAATTCCGGCAAAGAATGCCACACCAATTGCGACAATACAAAGGATAGATAGAAAACGACCGAGGGAGATTTTAATTTCACGGAAAATATCTTTTAAATAAGAAGAAGGCATATTAATACTCTATGTCATTTACATCCATAGGATGCTCATTACATGTAATACTTTCAATTTTTCCACTACGAACTTTAATGACCTTATCTCCCATTGGTGTTAATGCTAAGTTGTGGGTAATAACTATGACAGTTTTATTTTGCGTTCTACACGTATCTTGTAAGACCTTAAGAACTTGTTTACCTGTTTGATAATCCAAAGCACCTGTGGGTTCATCACAAAGTAAAAGCTTTGGGTTTTTAGCTAATGCTCTTGCGATTGCAACACGCTGCTGCTCACCGCCAGAAAGCTGGCTAGGGAAGTTGAACATTCTATCTTTTAGTCCAACAAGTTCTATAGTTTCATCTGTATCAAGTGGTTTCTTACAAATTTGTGTTGCAAGTTCAACATTTTCGCGAAGAGTAAGATTTTGAACTAGATTATAAAACTGAAAAACAAATCCAACATCATATCTTCTATAAAGTGTCATATCCTTTTCTTTATAAGAACTGATTTCACGACCATCTACAATGATTCTTCCTTCACTGACAGTATCCATTCCACCCAGTAGATTTAGGATAGTACTTTTACCAGCACCACTGGCTCCTGCGATAATCACAAACTCGCCTTGTTGTATTTCAAAACTCACATTATCTAAGGCATGTATGTCGATTTCGCCCATATGATAAGTCTTTTTTACATTTTCAAAAGAAATGAAAGCGCTCATATAAATCACCTCAAACTAATTATATCAGACATTTGAGAAAATTAATATTTCATGTTAGGATTAGGATGATTTCGAAAAAAGGAGGGTTTTAATGAAGGCTCGAGTATTGACAGAAAGTGGTTGTGGATTAACCAAACAAGAAGCACAAGCGTTAGGAATTGATTTTTTACCTTTACAGGTTCAAATAGAAGATAAAACATATTTAGATGGGGTGAATTTAACAGTAGAAGAATTAAATTCATTCTTAGAAAGAGGCTTTATGCCTCAAACAAGCATGCCACCATTAGGCGATATTGAGGCTTTATTAGAATCATATAAAAATAATGGTATTACGGATGTTATTTTGATAACTCTATCAAATGGATTATCAGGAACAAATCAGGCAATACAGGCATCTGGTAAATGGCATGGGGTTAAAATTCATACATTAGATATATATACTACTTTAGGTGTGGAAAAATATTTGGTGTTATCAGCTCAAAAATTAGTTGAACAAGAAATACACCCAGAAGAAATCATTTCACGTTTAAAAGACAGTGTAGATCATTCACGTGGTTTTTTAATTCCAGAAGATTTAGATCATCTAGCTAAGGGGGGACGATTAACTCCAATGGCAGCTAAGCTTGCAGGAATGTTGAAAATCAAACCAATTTTGGAAGTATCTAAAAATACTGAAGGAAAAGTCGATGTTTTTGATAAAGTACGTACAATGTCCAAAGCTATTAAAAAAGCTGTTAAAGTGATTTCAAAAGATGCGAATGCACAAGATTATGAATTTTATGTGTTAAACGGAGAAAATCAAGAAGGTACACAATTGGTGATTGATGAGCTACACGATGTGTTTGGCGAAGACATTCAAATTCATATAGATCCAATGTATGCCGTTATTGCAGTACATACAGGATTAGGTGCTGTAGGCGTTCAATTTGTGAAAAAAGTAAAGGGGGCCTAGTTATGAAGATTGCATTTGTGACGGATACCGGAACAGGCCAGCATCCAGACTATTGGAAAGAAAAAGGAATTTATTGTCTTCCATTACAAATTACTTGTGATGAAGAATCAAAAGATGAATATACAGAAATTACATATTCTGAAGTGATTCAAAAATTACATGAAAAAAAAGTGTTGAGAACATCCTTGCCTAGTTTAGGTAAAATTCAAGATTGTTTTAAAGAATTAAAAAATGAAGGATATGACACAATTTTTGCGGTTCCTATTTGTCGAGGATTATCCGGAACATTGGATTCTATGGAAATGATTGCGAATCAATTAGAAATGAAATTTGTAGGCGTTGATTGTTATTGCACAGCGGTTGAACAAGGATGTATGATTGAAGCAGCTAAAAAGATGTATGAAGCAAACATTCCAATTGATGAAATTATTAAAAAACTACAAAACATTGCGGATAGTTGTGAAACTGTGTTGTTGTGTGATGATTTAGATCATATGAAACGTGGTGGAAGATTGACACCAATGGCTGCGGCACTAGGTGGTTTATTGAAAATCAAACCTGTTTTACACATTGATAAAAGTACGAACCGTTCCCATTCAGACCTGGGTGCTGAAAAAATTGTCGCAGCCGCAAAAATAAACTGTAATCGAAACTTTTGGGATCGGATACCGCTGTACGTAAGCTGTACAGCGGTATTTTTCTATGGGGAGAGGCCCTCGCAGCTGTTCTGCGGCATCAAGACCGCGCAGCGGCAGAAAGCGATTGACTTTTCCAAAAAGCTGATTTATAATCGGCATATACCGAAAACGGAGGGGGCGTATGAATGCCGAGACCACCGCGGTGCCGAAGGATCTGCGGCAAACCGCAGATCGATACCTTCTGCCCGAACGGGGGCGGGAGCGGAACGCCGATCCTGCTGACGTTGGACGAATATGAGGTCATCCGGCTGGTGGATCTGGAACAGCGCACCCATGAGCAGTGTGCCGCCCAAATGGACATTTCCCGTTCCACCGTACAGGAGATCTACGAAAGCGCCCGGCAGAAGATCGCGGCGTGTCTTGTCCACGGAAAGCCGCTGCGCATCACCGGCGGGAATTACCGCATCTGCGGCGGTGAGGAGCATCCGCACTGCGGCCGCAGCTGCCGGATGCAGACATTCAACGAATCCGATCACAAACAAAAAGGAGAACCTGATATGAAAATCGCAGTTACCTATGAAAACGGTCAAATTTTCCAGCACTTCGGCCACACGGAGCAGTTCAAGCTCTATGAAGTGGCGGACGGCAAGATCGTCCGGGAGGAAGTGGTGGACACCAACGGCAGCGGCCACGGCGCGCTGGCTGGCTTCCTGATGCAGCGGGGCGTGGATACCCTGATCTGCGGCGGTATCGGCGGCGGCGCCCAGATGGCGCTGGCGGAGGCCGGTATCAAGCTCTACGGCGGCGTCAGCGGCGAAGCGGACGCAGCGGTGAACGCCCTGCTGGCAAGCGCGCTTGCATACGATCCCAACGTCCGCTGTGATCATCACGACCATGCCCACGGCGAGGGCGGCCACACCTGCGGTGAGCATGGCTGCGGCCATCACGGCTGCCACTGATATGGAGGATCGGCTGGTGCAGCTTCCGTTTTGGTCCTCACTGACCGAGCGGGAGCGGGAAACGGTGCAGCGCAGTGCGGTGACGCGCCGCTATGAAAAGGGGGCGCTCATCCATGACGGCGGCAGCGAATGTCTCGGTCTGGTGCTGGTACTCTCCGGAGAGCTCCGCACCTATCTCCTCTCCGACGAGGGGCGGGAGGTGACGCTGTTCCGGCTGTATGCAGGCGATCTGTGCGTGCTGTCGGCCTCCTGCGTCATCAGTCAGATCACCTTTGACACCCAGATGACTGCCCAGCGGGATACCGAGGTCCTCATTATCCCCGCAAATATCGTTGCCATGCTCAAGGAGCAGAATTTGGCTGTGCGCTGCTGCCTCTATGAGCTGGCCACGGCGCGGTTTTCTGACGTGATGTGGGCCATGCAGCAGCTTTTGTTCAAGGGCCTTGACCGGCGGCTGGCGGGCTTTCTCCTGTCCGAAGCGGAGCGCACCGGCTCTGATACGATCTGCATGACTCATGAACAGATCGCCCAGCACATCAGCTCCGCACGGGAGGCCGTGGCGCGGATGCTCAAGCAGTTCTCGGAGGAGGGCCTTGTGGAGCTCAAGCGCGGCGCCATCACCTTGCGGGACTTTGACAGCCTGAAACAACTGATATAGTAAGAGACTGTCGATAAAGTGGTAAATTCTCCGCAACGGTAAGGAAGGGTGTGCGCGGGAAACCCAAGAAGGGTGTCCCGTGCCATTAAAACCCTAAGTTTTCAGAACATTTATAAAGTTCTGAAAACTTGCTCAGCGTGTCGAAAAGACTTTTTCGACACGCTGAAAGCCAGCCTTTACGGGCTGGCTTTTGACTTCTTTCTTCCACGGTGAGAAAGGTTTTCGCAGCTTTTTCATCAGTTTTCAGGGCACTCAGAGCATCTTCCCATACGCAGAGAACAGCCGCCGTTTCTATGAAACGCTGAAACAGCTTACCGACGGAAAATCGTCGAGA
>OGWT01003281.1_pt1 | contig 10269 bp, 11 predicted proteins | sample 1576101 | NCBI WGS metagenome assembly OGWT01 (sample SAMEA3541481, study PRJEB24748) | human gut metagenome | biome: human gut; feature: human-associated habitat; material: faeces | place: China | collected 2012 | reverse complement strand
GGTATTAATGGATAAAGTTCAAAACAATCAATAATTTAAATCTAGTGTATTATGATTGGGGATTGATGTGCAAAAGCCATGTCTTTCCTGGAACTGTCAGGATGGTATTCATCAGACTGCCTATGAGATCGAGGCAAAGACCGGTGAAGATGTCATATACAACAGCGGCAAGGTAGCAAGTGACAGCATGAATGTCATGCTGGATGCAGATCTTGCAAGCAAGCAGCAGGTTGTCTGGCATGTGCGCCTGTGGGCAATTTTTCATTCAACTCTCCTCAAGGTGCTTGCCCTAAATGTAAGGGATTGGGAGTTGTGAATCAGATTGATGTGGAAAAAGTGATTCCGGATCGGGAACTTTCTATATACGAAGGAGCTGTCATTCCATTAGGTAAGTACAAGAATAGCATGATTTTCTGGCAGATTGCCGCTTTATTGGAAAAATATGAAGCTACCTTGAAGACTCCTGTTAAGGAGTTGCCGGATGAAGCCATTGATGAAATTCTCTACGGTTCGGATGAACGTATTAAGATTAAAAGCTCTCTTATCGGCACTTCCTCCGATTACTTTGTAACGTTTGAGGGAGTAGTGAAGTATATTCAGATGTTACAGGAAAAGGATGCTTCCGCCACTGCACAAAAGTGGGCGGAACAGTTTGCTAAAACTACTGTATGCCCTGAATGTAAAGGAGCGAGATTGAATAAAGAAGCCCTTCATTTCCGTATCCATGATAAGAATATCTATGAACTGTCTTGTATGGATATCAATGAGCTTTACGACTGGCTGATGAATGTCGATCAGTATCTGGATAATAAACAGAAACAAATTGCTGTCGAAATATTGAAAGAAATCCGCACCCGTTTGAAATTTCTGTTGGATGTGGGACTGGATTACCTTGCTCTTGACCGTGGCTCTGTAACCCTTTCCGGTGGTGAGAGCCAGCGTATCCGTTTGGCTACCCAAATCGGTTCGCAATTGGTGAATGTACTTTATATTCTTGATGAGCCGAGTATTGGCTTGCATCAGCGGGATAATCAGCGGCTTATTCATTCTCTGAAGGAGCTGAGGGATATCGGTAACTCCGTCATTGTTGTGGAGCATGATAAGGATATGATGATGGCTGCCGATTATGTGATTGATATGGGTCCGAAAGCCGGACGCTTGGGTGGTGAGGTTGTTTTTGCAGGAACTCCGAAGGAAATGTTGGAGACGCATACATTGACATCGCAATATCTTAATGGTGAACGTGAGATAGAAATACCCAAAAAACGTCGTGAAGGTAATGGGCATAGCCTCTGGTTGCGTGGTGCACGGGGGAATAACCTGAAAGGGGTGGATGTGGAATTTCCTCTTGGTAAGTTGATTTGTGTCACCGGTGTATCCGGTAGCGGAAAATCTACGCTTATCAACGAAACATTGCAACCTATTCTTTCGCAGAAGTTCTATCGTTCGCTTCAGGATCCTCTGGAATACGATAGCATCGAAGGATTGGAAAATATCGATAAGGTGGTAAATGTGGATCAGTCTCCGCTGGGACGTACGCCGCGTTCTAATCCGGCCACTTATACGGGAGTTTTTTCTGATATTCGTAATTTGTTTGTAGGATTACCGGAAGCCAAGATACGCGGTTATAAGCCGGGGCGCTTCTCCTTTAATGTGAGTGGCGGACGTTGTGAAGCATGCCAGGGAAATGGTTACAAAACAATTGAAATGAACTTCCTGCCCGATGTATATGTACCCTGTGAAGTCTGTCATGGCAAACGCTATAATCGTGAGACATTGGAAGTGCGCTTCAAGGGAAAATCTATTGCTGATGTACTGGATATGACCATTAACCGTGCAGTGGAGTTCTTTGAAAATGTGCCGCAGATTCTGAATAAGATTAAGGTGATACAGGAAGTCGGTCTGGGATATATAAAGTTGGGGCAATCTTCCACCACACTTTCCGGTGGTGAAAGCCAACGTGTGAAATTGGCCACGGAACTTTCTAAGCGAGATACAGGAAAAACCCTTTATATCCTTGATGAGCCTACTACCGGACTTCACTTTGAGGACATTCGTGTACTGATGAATGTACTTAATAAACTGGTGGACAAAGGTAACACAGTGATTGTCATCGAGCACAATCTGGATGTTATCAAGATGGCTGATTATATCATCGATATGGGTCCTGACGGTGGTAAGGGTGGGGGGCAACTCCTCAGCTGCGGCACACCGGAAGAAGTGGCGAAAAGTAAGAAGGGATATACTCCTAAATTCCTGAAAGAAGAATTAAAAGGATAAATTATGAAGATCAATAAAACAAATGCGGCAAGGCTTTTGGACAAGGCCAAAATTGCATACGAACTGATTCCCTATGAAGTGGATGAAAATGATTTGAGTGCTATTCATGTGGCTGATAGCTTGGGGGAGAATATCGAGCAGGTATTCAAAACCCTTGTACTGCATGGTGACAAGAATGGTCATTTTGTTTGCGTCATTCCTGGCGAACATGAAGTGGACCTGAAGCTGGCTGCTAAGGCTTCCGGTAATAAGAAGTGTGATCTTATTCCGATGAAAGAATTACTTCCTTTGACGGGATATATTCGTGGGGGATGTACTCCTATCGGCATGAAGAAAACTTTTTCTACATACATTCATGAATCTTGTCTCAATTATCCTTATATCTACATAAGTGCAGGTCAGCGTGGCCTGCAGCTTAAACTTGATCCAAATGATTTAATTAAGGAGGTTCATGCTGAAGTTTGCATCCTTTTTCATGACTAATTTCACTTTTTTACAGGTTATTTCAGCAAAATGTATATATTTGCATTTAATAAACGAAAATCAATCTAATTACTAATTTAAAAAACTTATATCTATGTTCAAGAATCATCCTAAAGGTCTGTTGGCAGCTGCTATCTCCAATATGGGCGAAAGGTTCGGCTACTACATCATGAATGCCGTACTGGTACTGTTCCTCTGCTCCAAATTCGGCCTGAGTGACGAAACCAGTTCCATTATCTACTCGGTCTTTTATTGTGGTATCTATGTACTGAGTTTGGTAGGCGGTATTATTGCCGATAGGACGCAAAACTATAAAGGAACAATCATGTCAGGATTGATAGTGATGTCATTGGGTTATGTCATTCTATCTATTCCTGTACTGTCTACTACTGAAAATATTGGTTGGTTGCTTCCTTTGACTTGTGTCTCTTTGTTTTTCATTGCTTTCGGTAACGGACTTTTTAAAGGAAACTTACAGGCTATCGTAGGTCAGATGTACGACAACCTTGAAAAAGAAGCTGAGAAAAAAGGACCTGAAGCCTTGAAGCTGGCTAAGAGCCGTCGTGATTCTGGTTTTCAGATATTCTATGTATTCATCAATATTGGTGGTTTGATTGCACCTTTTGTTGCTCCCTTGCTTAGAGAATGGTGGCTGAAGGTTCATAGCATGATGTATAATGCTGATCTGCCTGCATTGTGCCATCAATATATTAAGGAAGGTGGCAATATGGCTTCTGATAATCTCTCTAATCTGAATGAACTGGTTGTCAAAGTAGGAGGTACGGTAACAAGTGATTTGAGTGTTTTCTGTACCCAATATCTTGACGTATTCAATACAGGTATCCACTATTCATTCATAGCTTCGGTAGTAGCTATGCTTATTTCTCTTTTCATCTTCATTGCATGTCGGAAGGTATTCCCTACACCGGGCAAGAAGGAAAAACAAGAATCAGTGACTTATACACCTGCCGAGAAAGCAGCCATGGCAAAGGAGATAAAGCAACGTTTGTATGCACTGTTTGCTGTATTGGGTATCGTGATTTTCTTCTGGTTCTCATTCCACCAGAATGGACAGTCGCTTTCACTTTTTGCCCGCGACTTCGTAGTAACCGATAGTATTGCACCCGAAATTTGGCAAGCTGTGAATCCGTTCTTTGTGATAGTACTTACTCCGCTCATCATGCTCTTCTTTGGTACATTGGCTCGTCGTGGTCAGCAAATCTCTACTCCTAAGAAGATTGCCATCGGTATGGGGATTGCAGGACTTGCATTCTTATTCCTTACCATTTATTCGGCAATGCAAGGTTACCCGTCAGGTACTGAATTTAAGGCAATGGCGGATTCTGCCAAAGCTGGGTTGAAAGCCGGACCATGGGTATTGATAGTGGTTTATTTCTTCCTGACTGTAGCTGAACTTTTCATTTCACCATTGGGGCTTTCATTTGTTTCTAAGGTAGCTCCCAAACATATTCAGGGCTTGTGTCAAGGCTTGTGGTTGGGTGCAACAGCAATAGGAAATCTCTTCTTATTCCTTGGTCCTATGATGTATAATAAGATTCCTATCTGGCAGTGCTGGACTGTGTTCTTTGTTATTTGTCTTGTGTCAATGGGCGTTATGTTTGGCATGGTAAAATGGTTAGAACGAGTAACGGAATAATTAGAAATTAAAAATTAAAGGCTGCGCAGTTCAAAAGAGAACCTTGCGCAGCCTTTAATTTTTTCATTCTTTCATTGAATCTCAAGCCCCATTATAAAGTCATTCATATAATATCCGTTTCCTATCGGAAAATCCCCTTCCCTCAATTTCTTCATTCCCATACGTTCATAGAAATTCAGCGCTTTATTGTTACGGTTCACATTCAACTCCATTAGGCATGGACCAGGATGTACTTCCTTGATGTATTTGACGGCTTCATGAAATAAGAAGCTACCGCAATGTGATCCTTGAAAGGAGGGGAGTACATATATTTTCTGTAAGTGAAATAGATCTTCACCTTGTTGTTGCACAGATACATAACCACACACTTCTTTGTCCTTGTATCCAATGAAATATACATGTCCTTCTTCTTCCATTTGCTTGCGGATGTTCTCTATGGAGTACATCCATTCCATCATGTAATCGTTTTGCTCCGGTGAAAGTATGTCCTTGTAAGTCTCCGGAAATATCTGCCATGCAAGTTTATGAATCAGCTCACAATCGGCTGTAGTTGCTTTTCTGATAGTTAACATAGTTCGTTGTATTTACAGTTTGGTCGCAAAGATACATTTTTCTCTTATATGTTATTCTCTCCCTTGGTGCTTTATTAATAAGGTGTGAATAGAGAAGAGTGTTAATTAAACAAAATACAAGGTACTTTGTATTGCATAGTACTAAGATAATGCATATATTTGTGTCATACAAAGAAAAGCTCTATTTCAATCAGTTGCTATCTTTGCTGTAAAATAGAAAATTGTCGAATCGTAAACCAATAAGAGATGGACGTAAATAATGTAAAGTCGCAAATGCGTAAGGGCATGTTAGAGTATTGCATCATGCTGCTGCTTCACAAAGAACCGGCCTACGCTTCGGATATCATCCAGAAACTAAAGGAAGCCAAGCTGATCGTAGTGGAAGGAACGCTTTACCCGCTGCTCACTCGTCTGAAGAATGACGATCTATTAAGTTACGAATGGATAGAGTCCACACAAGGACCACCACGTAAATATTACAAGCTCACCGAGGAAGGGGATTTTGTATCGTATCACTCCGAAAGGGGAAGTTTTTCTTGGAGAGTTGGAAGTCTCTTGGCGTGAGTTGAATGAAACAGTGAATCATATAGCCAACTATTAGATTCAGGATATTAAAAACCTCGTATCAGTATAAATTTTAAAAACAAATAGCAATGAAAAAGACATTAACAGTAAATTTGGGCGGAACTGTTTTCCACATTGATGAAGACGCCTATCGCCTTTTGGATAACTATCTATGCAATCTGAAACTGCACTTTAGAAGACAAGCCGGTGCTGACGAGATTGTAAATGACATCGAACTCCGCATCTCTGAACTTTTTTTAGAGAAGCTGACTGCTGGCTCTCAGGTGATCACTATAACCGATGTAGAAGAAGTAATCAATCGTATGGGGAAACCTGAAGAGATGGAAACAGGGACTGAGGAGAATGCTGCTTCCGGTTCCGGAAATACGAAGGGTGCCTCCGGTGAAAGTTATGGTTCCGGTTCCTGGAATGGTGATAATAATTCTTCTTATACTTCAACCCGTCGCCGTTTGTATCGCAATCCAGACGATAAAATGCTGGGTGGCGTGATAGGGGGACTTAGTGTTTATTTAGGCTGGGATTCCACTTGGTTCCGTTTGGTTCTTGTTTTTTGTGCAATCTTTGGTTTCAAGTTCTTGATCCCTATCTATATCATTTGCTGGATAGTGATTCCCGAAGCTCGTACAGCAGCTGAGAAGTTGAACATGCGTGGTGAAGCTGTTACGGTAGAGAACATTGGAAAGACTGTAACTGATGGTTTTGAGAGAGTTACAAATAATGTAAACGATTATATGAAGTCTGATAAACCTCGTACTTCTATGCAAAGGACTGGTGATACATTATTAATGATTGTCGGTTGGTTCCTGAAGATTTGTCTGATTATTGTGGCTATCATTTGCAGTCCGGTACTGTTTGTTTTCGGTATTGTATTTGTGGCTTTGCTCTTTGCCGCTATTGCAGTTGCTATTGGTGGTGGTGCAGCGTTGATGTCCTGGTTTCCGGATATTGATTTTGTATTGCCTACATCTCCTTTGTCAGCCATCGTACTATATATTGCAGGTATCCTCGTAGTGGGTATTCCTCTGGTTAGCCTTGTTTTCGCAATCTTCCGTCCGGTGTTCAATTGGCAACCTATGGTTTCCGGGTTGAAGTGGACATTGCTTATTCTGTGGATTGTTAGTGCTACCATCTTCTTTATCTGCTATACCATGCAAGGATTTACATTCCCGGAATTGCTGATGCGAGGGTAACAGATTGTTATTTTAGTTTTTCTGGGGGCTTGGAGATAGTCTTGAAAATATCTCCAAGCTATTTTTATTAATCATAAATATAAATACTATGAATCGGACGCGTTTTTATTATCTTGACTTATTACGGGTTTTCCTTACTATGCTGGTGTTCTATCATCATTCTGCGGTTGCTTTCGGAGCTTCCGGTGGATGGTATTACATATCGAAGGAAACAACTACCGGCCTAACTCAAGGCTTGCTCTCAGCATCTATGGGCATTGACCAATCCTATTTTATGAGTCTTTTCTTTTTTATCTCTGCCTATCTGATGCCCTTTTCTTTTGATCGTAAAGGAATGAAATCTTTTATATGCGATCGTCTCAACCGTTTGGGTATTCCTCTTTTGATTTATAGTTTTCTAGTCAATCCTCTATTAATATATTGGATATACGGTGTATGGGGTAGACCGGGTTTTGGACCGATGTGGTTTGTATTTACACTGTTGATTTTTGAATTGAGTTACGCTGTTTATCGCCATTTTTGTACAAAGCGGTTGGTACTGAAGTGGAAATATCCTGCAATAATGGGTATTCTTCTATTTATGCTAATGACGGGTGCCGCAGCATTCCTCATTCGGCTTTATGTTCCTGTAGGAAGTGAAGTTTTAGGATTGCAGCTGGGGTTCTTTCCTTTATATATAGGTATGTATTTGTTGGGAATTGTGGCACATCGTAATCACTGGTTGGATAAAATCTGTGTGAAGAATGCACTTCCCTGGTTTCTTATAGCAATTCTTTGTGGCATTCCTTCTTTATTGATTGTAATGAGTAGTTTTTCAGAACAGATGGATTTATTCTCGGGTGGATGGAATTTGCAGGCTTTATTTTATGCCCTTTGGGAACCTGTTATGTGTGTGGGTATTTGCTATTTTCTGTTAGCATACGGGAAGGCTCATTGGAACAAACCGATGCCTTTGGTTCAGAAATTGTCCACTGATAGTTACGCGGCTTATTTTATTCATCCGGTAATTGTAGTGGGTTGTGTGTTTATTATGGAGCTTTTGCTGGTTTCTCCTTTGATGAGATTGGCACTGGTTTGTGCAGTGGGTATTCCGTGCTGCTTCGTTGCAGCAAGAGTAGTCCGGTTAATGTTGGGAAAGGTGGGCGTAAAAATGTAGTACTAAACTATCTTTCCTCCTTACATCAGAAAACGTTGTCTTGAAACAGGGCGAACGATATAAGTGAATTCTTTTTCATTTCTAATCAGATAATCAAATCCGCTGGTTAATATAATTTCTATTTTATCGTCTACTACCAAATAGCGATCGTGATATTCGGGCAATGTGCGGTCTATAAATGTCCATTTTGCACAATATTCCTGTAATGCCACTACATTTATATATTGTGAATCATAGGTTATGGACAATTCTTTTAAAGGAAGAATGCTTTTTAGTAGTTCGATGTTTGCTCCATTCAGAAAGGAATATTTATCATAAATAGAAATATTCTTCGCTTTTCTGCATAAAGCGGTAATATGTTCTATTGCTTTTTGCCTATTTTCTCTTTTGAAAAAACAAGCTGTTAGGTTATTTTCTATTTTATCTCCATTGATGTTTACGTAAGGATAATGGTCTTTATCCTTGCACAATATTATTTTATAGGTTGTATTTTGAGCTAAATCTTCGAGTGACTGTGTTGTAAAACCACTTTTCCTTAATGTCGTTTCCAATTGTTTGCTGATATCCTTACCTATTCTTTTTAACTGACTGGTATTTGTCAATATAGAAGGTTTGTAATAATGCAGAAGATTCTCAATCAAATTTCTGTCATACGCTTTTCCTTCTTTGAAATTGCAAAATTCTTTCTGCAATTCATCACTCAATACAAAACTGTAGTTTCCCATTTTATTCCATCTCTATAAGTTCGGCTAATGTGGCATCAAAGAAACCATCAGGAAATTCTGGTTCAAAACGTCCATATTTGTTCAACTGAATTTTCTCAAACGGGTCTACAATTCCTTTTTTATAATATATAATTGCCTTGTCAGATTCAAATTTCTTCTTGAACACCAGATACTGCAATTTATTTATTAAATGATCACAATGAGTTTCTATAATCAGCTGAATATCGGCATTAGTTATAAAAGCGAAAAATTCTCCTAAACGTGATTGAGCGGCAGGATGAAGATGTATTTCTGGGTTCTCAATCATTACTACATCTCCTGGGGCAGCTCTTAAACAAAGAATAAGTACTTTAGTCAGATAACTTACACCGGCTCCTAATTGTGTTGGAAGAATTCCCGGAATATTGTCGCTATTATATTTCACTTCAACTATCTGATCGTTACGCTTTTCTGTTTTCAACTCAAGTTTCAAACCTAATATATAACTTTGCCAGTAGTTGAGTTGGGCTGCTAACGTAAAGGAGCTTTCATCTTTTATCAAAGGTTCAGGCAAAGGTTTTGACTTTTCTTTCTCAAAAGTACCTAATAAATAGTCTCCGTTAATACCGCAGAAAATTACAGAAGAGATTTTTGCTAAGTTTTCTGCACCAACACGATTAGCTGACAGATAATAGAGATTTTTTTCTATTTCCAATCCGGTATATCCCTCACCATTCTCTTCTATTTCTTCTGTTTCTTCTGATAGTTTATAGTTGATGTAGTTTTCATTTATTTCCAAACTGATGGAAACTTCTTTTGCATTCTCATATATGTTTCTAAGGGTGGGGAAAGAAGAAAGTATATGATCCAAATAGATTTGTCCATTCTTCGTGGTAGCCTTGTTTACTAATAAGATAGCTTGCAGCACGCTTGATTTTCCTGTTGAGTTTAAGCCGGTTAATAGCGTTAATGGTTTCAACGTCATTTCTTCATACTTGATATTTTTTAACCCGCTAATTATTACTTTCTGTATCATTGTTGTAGACTTTTAAAGAATTGATTTATGCGTGAGTACCTATAGCCTAAACTGGTAATAGAATCCACATTTCCCTGAAAAGAGCCACTTTTATCCAGTGAGTCTTTCAGATTTTCTATACTCAGATAGATTTCCTTATCATCATTCCAATCCCATTCAAGCAAAAATAGATAAGTAAGGCATTCAAACAGCGGCATGTTTATCGGTCGACGTTTGTTTATGCCGGCAAACCGGAATGCGTCCTCACCCAATAATGAATAGATTTTCTTTAATGCAGTCAGGAATTTCTCTTTTAGTTTCTCTATTTCTTCCTGCGACATACGTTGATTCATAAATATCATCACTTTGGCGAGAAAATCATCAATATCACTTCTATACTCGATTGGTTTACCTAAATCTGCTGTTTGTAATTGGTTGGTCATGAGTAAATAAAAAGCTATAGCCCGCAGCACGATATATCTGTCCCGCATTCGGATGGAACTTACGCCTTCTCCCGTTGCTTTTTTGAATTCGTCTGATATGCAGATCTCATCAATGAGGAATGTGCCCGGCTTTCGGAGAGTTGCAAACGATTCCTTCCTTCGCATCGAAGCTTTCTTCGCTTAC
>OGWT01003276.1_pt1 | contig 10276 bp, 10 predicted proteins | sample 1576101 | NCBI WGS metagenome assembly OGWT01 (sample SAMEA3541481, study PRJEB24748) | human gut metagenome | biome: human gut; feature: human-associated habitat; material: faeces | place: China | collected 2012 | reverse complement strand
TAGGCCTTGTCCATGTCCAGCGCATTGATGTGGGTATCGGAAGAGGCCGACACCCGGATTACCTCGCCGCCCAACGCTTCCGTCAGGAAGCCGAATTCGGATTCGGGGTCCAAGATGAGAATATCGTCATCGGTGGACAGGGCAATGCTGACGATCTCCTCCTTGGCGGAGAAGGATTTGCCGGATCCGCTGACACCCAAACGAAAGCTGTTCCCGTTGAGGAGTCTGCGGCGATCCGCCACAATCATGTTCTTGGAAACAGCGTTCTGCCCGTAATAGATGCCGCCGCCCTGGAGGATCTCCTGGGCACGGAAGGGAATCAGCACCGCAGTGCTCTCTGTGGTCAGGGTACGCAGGGCATGGATCTTCCGCAGTCCATAGGGCAGAACGGTGTCCAGGCCATCCTTCTGCTGCCAGCGCAGCGTGCTCATCTGGCACAGATGCTTTCTGGCCACGGTGAGGATGGTTTCGGTATCCGAGTCCAGCTGCTCCTTGGTGTCGGCCAGATGCACCAGCGTCACCAGGCCGAACATCATCCTTTGATCCCTGTTGGTGAGGTCATCCAGCATCTCCTTGGTTTCCTTGCGCTGCTGCTCCATGTCGTAGGGCAGCACGGCGGAGAAATTGTTGGCGGCATTCTGTTTCCGCTGCCAGTTGGCCGCATTGGTCTCCACACCCAGCAGTTTGTTCTGGATCTCCCTCACCGCCTCGTCGGTGGGAACCGGTAGGACGTCGATGGACAGCATAAGGCTGCGGTCCATGTCGCAGAGTTCGGCAATCATGGAGTCTTTGATGTAGGTGGCGTAATCCTGCAGGTAGAGTACCCGGCCCCATCGCTCATCGATGCGGAAGTGATCCTTCTGAAATTCCATGGAGTCAGGGCAGAGCCAATCCTTGAAGCTGTGGCCCTTTTTCATGTGCTCTCGCAGGTCGAAGGCAAAGGCCGCAGGCTCCGAACCCTTGAAGAAATCCCGGAACAGCTGCAGCCTGGCGGCGGCGTCCAGTTCCCGCCCTACCGAGGATAGCTGAGACAGGTGATTGATGAGGTCCGTGCCTACACGGGAGAAATAGGTGCGGGCTTCATCGATATTCCGCTTGGCTACCGTGATGGTGATGTAGCGGTCCTGTACGACGCTGTTGTTGGTGCCGGTAACCTTGGAGAGCAGCATTTCATTGTACTCCCTGCGGAAATGGTCCAGGCCATCCTCCCGCATGGGGAGCAGCAGGGATTTCTCGAACTGCGCCTTGTCGATCCGCCGGTTGTGGATGGTAATTTTGGCGCTGGCCCCGGAATCCAGAGCGTTGAGGAGTTCTGAATAGTCCAGGAACATGGCGGTCTTATCGTCCTTGCTGGCAATGCTGTAATTGATGTCGGTAAAGGAGAAGGTTTTGGAGAACCGGCTCCCCACCTGAAAAATCCCATCCGGCCAGATGCGCTGGATGGGGATTGCGTCCTGTACGGACTTGGGAATTTTGAATTTCTCTTTTTCCAACTTCGTTGCTTTGGTAAGCGTTTTGATTATAGGCATCCGTCCTTTTCTAAGAGATTTTTGTGTTGGGCATCATCGCTCCTGCCCTTTACGGTGCGGCTTGTGGCTGACCCGCATGGGCGGATCCAGGGGCAGCAGATGAAGCCCGTTCTTTGCCGCCCATTCCGGCAACTCCTGAACAGCGTGGATGGAGCTTTGGCGCTGTTCATCGAACAGAACCGTCTGCTCCGCATCTAAATAGCGGATGGTCCAGAAGCTGGAACGCCCGTTGGGAGACACGGCTTTCAGTTTTCCTCCATCCGGCATTCGGAACCGCTCATGGCCCTGCAAGTCCAAAATGGGGATGCCGTTTCGGGCCTCCCTCATGTAGCGATCCAGCGAAAGGAACGAAAAGGCGTTTACCCACAACCGGCAGTCTGTGGAGAGGAACGAGCAGATCATCCAGTAGGAGTACCTTCCGGTATTGATGCGAAACCCATGCCGTGCATCGGCACTGGGGTTGTCATGCAGAAGGCTGTCCGGGTGAGCGGCACAATAAGCGCGCAGTTCTGCGGGGCTTTTCAGAATCCCTTGGCGCAGGGCATCCATCATGTCGTTGAAATCGTCGGTGAATTCGGGGGTATTGAGCCGGGGTGTGCGGTCATGCCAGGAGCTTTCAAACACCGGGGCGCCGGCATTGAGGTTGGCTGTCAGATAGCCGATACAGCCGGTTTTTTCATTCAACACACGGTTGCTATGCCCGCCCATGGCGGCGATTTCCTCCGGGAGGATGGAGTGGATGTTCATCTCCATTCCTTATTCCCCCTGTTCTTTCCCAGCTGGTGGCTGGGGCCTGCGGCTTTTGCGCTTGCGGGGAGGCTTTTCGCCCTCCGCAATGGCTTCCTCCATTGCCTCGTAGTAGAGGCTGTCGGATTGGAACACCAGCTTCTTCGGGTACAGGAACTCCGACTTGAACCAGGCCCAGGCCAGCTTTTCCGCAGTCATGCCATGGTACTTGAAAAAGCCGCAGGCGGCAAAGGGCGCAGCCCCAAGGATGCACATCCAGCCCACTTCCTCGCTCCCAACAAAGGGGCGCAGTCCGAAGTAGATGCCCACCGCTACGCCCACCGCCAGAAGGGAGCAGAGGAACTGCCTGGTGGAGAGGCCGAAAAAGATGGACTCCTGGTAATCCCGTATTTCCTTTGGCACTTTTACTTCTATAATGCTTCACTCCTTCCGGCTCACAGGCCCAAGATTTCTTTGACGATGCGGTCACTCATCCGCACGGCGCCTACGAGGACAAGCAGATTGAAAATGAGCTCGCCCACATAACTCCACACGGCAGTCACCGCCGAGACGTTGGGATCCACCGCAGGCGGGGAGGTTGCCATGACGGAGAAAATGATGCAGGCCAATGCGATGATGGCCCCTTCCAAACACACTCCGGCGTAGGAGCGAAGGAAGTTTTTCCCCACATTGCTGGTGGGTTCCCCCGCAAAGCTGGAGAGAGGAACCGGGGCGATGGCGGTGTACATATATAATTTGAACATCCGGCTATACACCGTCAGAATCATGATGAACGACAAAACTGTGATAAACAGGCCGCCTAAGAGGGTCACCGCCCACAGGGGGATGGAATCCCAAAATCCCACATCGTTGATCTTGTCGATGATCTCCTGGGGCAGGGTCGTGCCGGTGCTCCCCGACAGGCCCGATTGGGTGATGATGGTGGAAACCATGCCCTGGACAATGCGGAACACCGCCAGCATCAGGTCCAGGCCATAGGTCACCGCCGCCTTTGCCAGGGCGAAGCGGACAAACAGCTTGAGGGCGTGTTCCGGGCGCTTCAAATCGGCCACGCTGGAACAGGTCTTGACTACACCAACTGCGAAGAACAACACCAGCAGCCCAAGGCCAATGGCTTTCAGCGCATCGTTGATGTTGAGCATGACGCCCCAAATCCCACCGCCTTTGAAGGTGGCGGGGTCTTGGGTGAGCAAGGTCCAGATTTCGGCCAGCTTGTCGTTCCATGTTTCCAGCGCCGAATTCAGGTTATCTATGATCCAGTTGTCAGTTGGTCACCTCCTTGTCTGTTTGATTTTCTCAAAGAATATGTTATATTAAAATAAAATGGTCTGGGGCAGGGAAACCTGGGTATGGAACCAACACTAAAAGCACAAAACAGAGGTGGTAAAATGATGAATATGATTAAGAGCGGCTGGCACTTTATTGATAATCATTTTTCCGGGGTCTCTCTTAACATTGGATTCATTGGACTTAACTTCGACAGGTTCCCTACCCGAGACCATTTGAGCAGCTGTCAAAAGACAGCTGCTTTTTTATGCCGTGATGAGGTCGAGGATCTCCTTGGCAAAGGTCACGACCAGGCCGCCCGCCAGGGTGAGAAAACCCTGGGAACGCTGGGAGGGGTCATGGCTCTGGAAGGAGAGACCCACCTGCACCACGCCCCAGCCCAGCAGAATCAGGCCGATGGCACGGATCAGGGAAAAGACGAAGGTGGAGAGATTGTTCACTACCGTCAGCGGATCGCTGGCGGCAAAGGCAGTGGTAGAAAGACAGCCGACGCACAGCACGGTAGCTACGTAGGCGGAAAACCCGTAGCGGCCCTTTCTGCCAAGAGGCAGGGCGCCTTGGGGCTTGTCGTTCTTCTTGTTGTGATTTTTCTTGGAAATCCAATAATGCAGAATATTCTTCAGAAGCATTCCTCCAATTCATTGTGTAGTTTAAGGCTTCAAAAAGTCCTCCGGATCCAGCAGTTCGAAATCCTCGTATTGCTCCGGAGAATAGTCCAAATCATTTGCAGCGTCCTTCACCTGGGTGTAATCATAGGGCGGGGCGCCGCCATCTTCCGTGAGCTTGATGTTGGGGTGGCACATCAGGTCGTACTTATCGTCCAGCATGGGGCGCTCCCCACGGACGAACAAAATCGCCTTGCGGTTGTCCAGCATCCGCACTTCATCCGGGGTTAAGAGCTCCCGGCCCGTCTGCTGGTCGTTTACGCTGAAGCTGCCGCCTCGTCCCCGGCTCCGGCCATAGGTATTCGTATCCAGCGTTTCCTTTCCCATGAGTTCAGAAACATATTTGTGGGTTTCCTTTTCATTGCCGCCGAGGTAGAGGAACTCGTCGCACAAGCCCACCAACGACTCCCACTGTTCTTTAAACAGCGCCTTAATTTGCGCCATATTCTGCGCGATGTAGCTGCAAAAGATGTTGCGGCTTCGCATGGTGGAAAGCCAGGGCAGAAAGTTGTCGGTAGGCAAGGCGATGTTTGGGGCCTCGTCGATGAGCAGATGGACCGGCACCGGCAGCCTGCCCTTGTATTTCCGGTCGGCTACAAAGTACAAGGTTTGGATCAGCTGTCCGTAAATCATGCCTACCAGATAGTTGAGGGATTTATCGCTGTCGGGAATGCAGCAGAACAGGGCCACCTTCTTTTCGCCCATTTCCTCCAGATGGAGGTCGTCGGCATAGGTCAGCCTTGCAATCTGAGGGAGGTTAAAAGCGGAAAGCCGGACGCCCACGCTGATCAAAATGGATTTTAAAGTTTTGCCAGCCCCCATCTTAAAGACATGGTACTGCTTCACGGCAATGCTCTCTGGGTCCCGCATTTCAAGCCTTGCGAACAGGATATCCAAGGGGGACTCGTATTCCTCATCTTCTTCCCGCACCTCCGCTGCGGACAGCATCTCCATCACCATGGCGAAGTTCTGTTCTTCCGGCGGCGCTTCGTGCTTGAGGTATAGGACGAGGGCCTGCAGAAGCGCGGTTTCGGATTTCTGCCAGAAGGGGTCGCTGCTCTGCGCTCCGGGCGGGGTGGTCGACTGGATGAGGGTTTCGATCAGGCGCAGCACGTCCTTATCGTCCCGCACATAGGCAAGAGGGTTGTAACAGAAGGAAGCGTCTGGGTTCAGCAGATCAAACACCCGCACCTCATATCCGTTCGCTTTCAGAGCACCGCCGGTTTTCCGCAGGATTTCAGATTTCGGGTCGCAGATGACCAGCGAACAGTTCCCGCAGTTTAAAGCGTTGGGAATGGCATAGGAACGGCTTTTGCCAGCGCCGGAACCGCCGATGACCAGCACATTGGTGTTGCGCTTGTGCTTGTGGCCGTCCATCCCCATCTGAAAATGCTGGGTCAGGATGAGGTTTTCCTTGGGGTGCTTCTTATCCCGGTATTTCTTGGCAATCTGGAACACGTCGCCCCATTTGGCGGAACCGTGCTCCGCTCCCCTGCGGGTATTCTTCCGGCTGGAAACCACCACAAGGGCGGCGATTCCATACGCAAGAGTAAAAAACAGCAGGCACCGGGCGGAGTATTCTGTCCAGTGAATGGAAAAAGGGGCATTCATAGCTGCTGGAAGCTTCCCCAGCAGGTCTATGAGGTTCATCCCGTCGTTCCAGCACCCGGCAGTCAGCAGCGCCGCCCACCAGACGATGGGAAGGGGTAAAAGCCACACCCACCATGGATTTTTTCTTGCCGTTATTCCGTCGAAGAGACACCCACCCCTTCTTTACTGCCGGATAAAGAAATATCATATTTTGTGGTTTTCTCGATAATCCTTCCTTTCCACAAAAACAAAAAATCCCCCCGGATCCTATTGGAAGAACAACTCCCACAGGATCCGGGGGATATATATGGTAGATATACAGTTAGCGGTACCGTCCCGGTACGCGCCGGTATTTGCTTTCCAGCAGCGGCAGGAGGATGTTGTCAAAGCAGGTGCTGTTTTTGCCCGCCTCCAGGAATTCATTGCGTATGGCATTGAGGGACTGCACTGTGCAGTCAAATTCCTCATCGTTCAGATACAGCCTGCCTTTACGGAGCCCCTGGGTCTTTTCCCGCAGGTCCTGCATCCTCTCCGCCTGTTCCGGCCGGAAATACTTCTGTGTAACGAGGAATACCTTGGCCAGAATCTTCTGCTGCAAAGGGGTCAGCTTTAACAGCCGCTGCTTTTCCATGTTGTCTCCCTTCCTTCGTTTTCTTTGCTTTCACCATACCACAAAAGCGGAGGAAAAGCTACCGGACAAAAGAAAACAAACGGAAAACTCTCGGCGGCCTGCCGTTCATCGTTCCGGCTCTTTCTCCGCCTTGGTTTTGGAAGCCTTAGCGGGCTTGGAGGCTTCCACGGAGAATTCGTCCGGCTGGATCGTCTGCTCTATTTCCCGGAAACTGCGCTGGATATCCCGGTTAATGGAATAGGCGGCACGCTTGACGTCGCCCAAAAAACCGCGCTTATCGTCTGCCTTCATTTCCGCATAGCTTTGGCATACCTTGTCAAAATGAAAGGCGGAGGTGTCCAAGCCGAATTTTTGAGCGGCGACATAGGCCGCGCAGTAGGCTTGGGCCGCATACGCCTGCCGGTAATAGCCGCTGCCCACCGCATCGAATCCGGCATGGGCCTGCTCACGGGCGATGGCGCAGATGGTGGCAGTTTCGTCCATCCTGTTGCGGACAAAAATGGTATGCTGCTTCGGGATATACTGTGCCTGTACCCCTTGGGGAAGCTGGTCGGAAATGGCCAGCGGAACGGGGCTGTTTTCTACCATGGCGGCGATGATTTCCTCCGGCAGATGCTGCTGGGGCGGCAGGACCTTTGGCCCTCTGGTTTGGGAAATATCGTAGGCTTTGGTAATGGTGTAGCCGTTCCCTATAGTACCGTCCTCTTTTGTGTATTCCTGTTCGGCAAAGAAGATGTATCCTTTCTCGCCGGAACGGATGGAGCGTCCGGCTTCCTTCCATTTATCGAAGGTGCGGGGGTGGGTGATTTCATGATTCTGTTCGTAGAGAATGAGAAGGTTTCGAGTGCTTTGAGGCGTACATCCCGCCATGAAGTTGAGAAAGCCTTTCATGGAATCGTCATCCTTGAACACCAACTCGGCCTGCGCGTTGACTCTCGACCAAACTTCCTCACGCTCGGCCTGCTTCATGGCGGCGTATTCTTCTTTGGACAGCTGGGGCTGTTCCTGCTGGGGCTGCGGTTCCTGTTTCTTTCCAATCAAACTGAATAAATCGATAGGGCATTACCTTCCTTTCTGTTTTTTCTTCTGTTTGGCATGGCCGGGGGTGGGGTGCTGGCGCTCCTGCTGCTTGGATTTCTCTGCTTTCTTCTCCGCCTGCTCCTGCCGGATCTCCTGCAGCTGCTTTTTCACCGAGGGCTTTTGTTCCGGCTCTTTATGGCCTGTTAAGCCGGGCGAAGAGCTTTTGCTGGGCGAGGAAGGCGCGGACGGACTCTTTTCCGCCGGTTCCCCGGCTTCCTTCTCCCGGCCAGAAGTAAAATTTTCGGCGGCGTCCTGCTGGGTTGGGCCGATATTGAAATCGTCCTCAAAACCGCCCACCTCAAATTCCACTTCGCCCTGCTCGGTTTTGACGGTTTCCGTTTTGCCGGGTGCCGGGGCTGCGGGAGCCTGTTTTTCCTGCTCCTGTACGCTGGCGATGGTGGCTTCGCCAGCCTGCGCTTTGACCGCGTCAAGGCCGAGGTTGTCGAAAATGCGCTGGATTTTAGAGGCGTCGTCCGCGAACACCACCACTTCGATGCGGTCAGCCTTTTTCTTGTTTCGGATGGGAACATACAAAAGGCCGTGTACCTTGGCTTCCTTTGCAAACTCCTTCATGTTTTCGGTGGGGACATTAAAGAATTTGAACGGGCGCTGTTCCTTGAGCATCCGCACAAGCCTTGTCTTGCCGTGGATTTTCTTCTGATCCTTCAGTACGGCATAGACAAACAGCGCAAAGTTTTTTGCCGCCATGCCCGACAGCTTGAGGGCCATTTCCGTGCCCTCAAGGGTAAATCGGACAATCTGGTCGGCTGGATCGCTTCCGTAGTTCAGTCAGCATTCTCCTTTCATCGCTCCAAATCACGGGAGCGTTTATGCTTTGTTTTTTCCAGTGCAGGTTCCTTAGAGAAGGAATCCTCGCCGGGGATGAGAGACAGGCTGGAACCGGTATCCCATTTCACTCCAATCTGCCCCATATCGTCCACATAGGAAACCGTGCCTTTTGTACCGGGCGGTGGGGCCTGTGGGTCGTCCATGGAATGCAGGGTGACGCGGGTTCCGGCAGGGTACTGCCGCCGCAGGAATTCAACCTGTTCCCTTGTAGGCCGTTGGTTCAAATGCTCATCTCCTTTTTTGGTTATCCCGATTTCGGGCTTCCTTTTGCTGTTCTTCTTTTTCTCGTTGTTCCCGCCGCCGTTGTTCTTCCTGCTGTGCTGCCTGCAGGCACTGTTCCATCTCAATGGAGTGGGTTTCAATATTCCGGCACAGCTTGGCGGTATGGCGCAGCTTTTTGAGCTGCTCTGTGAGGAGGCCGATCTGCTGGGAACCGGGTTCGTAGCGGTAGAGCTTCTGGCGCTGCTTTATCAGCACAGCGATTTCATCTTCTGTTTTCTGCCGAAGGGTGGTAAGCTGGCCCCGGTCCTCGATTTTGTTCTGGAAGATGAATTCCGCCTGCTCGATCCGCTGATCCAGCCTGCGGATATCCTCCCGCACAGCATAGCTTGGGTACCGGGGCTTCTTGGGCAGCGCCCCCATCTTATATAGGTAGGAAAAATAGAGTGCCCGCAGGCCGGAAAGCCTGCGGGGCTGTGTTTCCCCAAGAAGGAGAAGGAAGCGGTTGGCTGGCGGCTGTTCTTTCCCAGCCCGGCGGGGAGGCTTGGGATAGAGGATGCGGTTTTGAATGGCTTCCGGGGTGTACTGTTTTCCCAAGGTTTTAAACCGGACGGTGCGCCCGCTGCCCGGAAGGATCAGCGTGGGGTATTTGCGGTCAAACCGGAAGGCATAGCCCTGCTGCTCCAGCATCCGCAGGAACTGCTTCCATGTGAGGGAAGCGGAAACCGCCGCATTGAGATCCTGCTGGATGGGCGTTTTCCATGTGGGCGCTCCGTTCTGCTCGGCCAGCCACTGGGCATAGGGGCGGGCAACCTGTTCCGATTTCTCCGTATGGATAACGGAGAGGCCATGCTTTCTGCACAGCTCGTCGGAAATCTGCCGTACCTGTGTGACGTAGGTTTTCTGGTTGCTGCGGTATTTCCTGCCGTTTTTCATGGACACGGAATTCCAAACAATGTGGTTATGGACGCATTTGGTGTTGAGATGGGTGCTGACCACCGCCTGAAAGTTCCCGCCGAGCAGTCGATCCGCAAATTCCAGCCCGATCTGGTGGGCCAGTTCCGGGGAAACCTCCCCGGCGGCAAAGCTTTGCACCAGATGGAAGCCCTGCACGCCTTCTTCCTTGTGCCACATTTCCTTGACGCGGCACATATCTTGAAAAGCCGTTTCACAGGTGCAGCCGAGAGCGGACGCGAACAAATCCTGCTCGGTTTTGTCTTTGTTGAGGGCCTTATCGATTTCCCCCTCCAGCGATTCCTCATTTTCCCTGCGGGAACACTTTTTCTCATCGAGGGTGTAGTCGATGGCGTTGTCGAGGCGGTGGACGGAGATTACGCTGGTATATGCCACCGGGTAGCACCCGGACGCAATTCGCGCCCTTTGTTTCGGAAAAATAATAGGCTGGCCGCCCGCGAATCAATTTTATTTCTCACCAATTATTTTTGACCTCCTCCCAAATCTGACGGGCCAGCTTGGTCATTTCTTCGACGCTCTGCTGGCTGGCTTGCCCGTAGGTATTGGCGACCTTGGCAAGCTGGTTAGCGTTGTTGCACAGCCCCGCTACCTTGTGGAGCAGATCCGCGTGATGCTCGCAGGGCTTCGCCCGCAGTTCCGCTCCCATGATGAGGGTGCGGAGAAATTCCTCACGGGGAAGGCCGCTTGTTTTCACTTGCGCTTCC
>OGWT01003266.1_pt1 | contig 10297 bp, 9 predicted proteins | sample 1576101 | NCBI WGS metagenome assembly OGWT01 (sample SAMEA3541481, study PRJEB24748) | human gut metagenome | biome: human gut; feature: human-associated habitat; material: faeces | place: China | collected 2012 | reverse complement strand
GCGATTATTTATAATATTTAAGTTTTAGCACTATGGAGGACCAGAACTATACCATTAAAGACATTGCCCGTATGGCCGGTGTTTCCGCCGGAACGGTTGACAGGGTGTTGCACAATCGCGGTGACGTGTCTCCCAAAAGCAAAGCCAAAGTACAAAAGGTGTTGGATGAGATTCATTATCAGCCCAATGTGTTTGCTATCGGTTTGGCTGCTAAAAAGAAATATTCTTTCCTCTGTTTGATACCTTATTATATAGAGCATGATTATTGGCATTCGGTAGTAGGGGGGATTGAGCGTGTCCGGCAAGAATTACGTCCTTTTAATGTGAGTATAGATTATTTGTGCTATCACCATGGGGATGAGAAGAGTTATCAGGAAGCCTGCCTTTCTATAAAAGAAAAGAATGTGGATGCGGTATTGATTTCTCCGAATTTTCGGGAAGAGACACTGGCGCTGACAGCCTATTTACAGGAAAATAAGATTGCTTATGCTTTTGTCGATTTCAATATGGAAGAAGCGAAAGCGTTGACGTATATTGGGCAGGATTCATATAAGAGCGGATATATCGCAGCGAAAATATTGATGCGCAATTATTCGGCAGGAGAAGGCCAGGAGTTGGTTTTGTTTTTAAGTAACAATAAAGATAATCCGGCTGAAATACAGATGCAACGCCGTTTGGATGGTTTTATGAGTTACATTGCCGAAGAATATAATAACTTGGTAATCCATGAGGTAGTACTTAATAAATCCGATCAGGAAAGTAACCAACAGACATTGGATGAGTTTTTTCAGGCGCATCCGAAGGCTTTACTGGGAGTTGTATTTAATTCCAGAGTGTATCAGTTGGGAGAGTATCTTCGTCATGCGGGACGTAGCATGAAAGGACTGATAGGATATGACCTTCTGAAAGCAAACGTAGATTTATTAAAATCCGGTGATGTGCATTATTTAATCGGGCAACGTCCGGGTTTGCAAGGATATTGTGGGGTGAAGGCTTTGTGCGATCATGTCGTGTTTAAGAAGTCTGTTGAACCTGTAAAATACATGCCTATTGATATCCTGATAAAGGAAAACATTGATTTTTATTTTGAATTTGTATAATATCAACTTTATAAATTACAACTAACATGAAAGCATTAAACAAAGAAACTGCTCCTAAAACACAACGTCCGGAGCGTATTATCCAATTTGGCGAAGGTAACTTTTTGCGTGCATTTGTAGATTGGATTATTTATAACATGAACCAGAAAGCTGATTTCAACAGCAGTGTAGTAGTGGTTCAACCGATTGATAAAGGTATGGTCGATATGCTGAATGCACAGGATGATCTTTATCATGTAAACCTTCAAGGATTGGATAAAGGAGAGGCTGTTAACAGCTTGACAATGATTGATGTAATCAGCCGCGCTTTAAACCCATATACTCAAAATGACGAGTTTATGAAGTTGGCAGAGCAACCTGAAATGCGTTTTGTTATTTCAAACACTACAGAGGCTGGTATTGCTTTTGATCCGGCTTGTAAACTTGAGGATGCTCCTGCTTCATCTTATCCGGGTAAGCTGACTCAATTACTCTATCATCGTTTTAAAACATTCAATGGTGATAAGACAAAAGGTTTGATTATTTTCCCTTGCGAGCTTATTTTCCTGAATGGTCATAAGTTGAAAGAAACAATTTATCAATATATTGAATTGTGGAACCTGGGTAATGAGTTTAAAACTTGGTTTGAAGAAGCTTGTGGTGTATATGCAACATTGGTAGACCGTATTGTTCCGGGATTCCCGCGCAAGGATATTGCTGCTATCAAAGAAAAACTGCAATATGATGATAATCTGGTTGTTCAGGCTGAGGTTTTCCATTTGTGGGTTATTGAAGCTCCGCAGGAAGTTGCAAAAGAGTTCCCGGCTGACAAGGCAGGCTTGAATGTATTATTTGTACCGTCAGAAGCTCCTTATCACGAACGTAAGGTTACTTTGTTGAATGGCCCGCATACTGTTCTTTCTCCGGTTGCCTATCTCTCGGGAGTGAATATTGTACGTGATGCTTGCCAGCACGAAGTGATTGGCAAATATATCCACAAGGTAATGTTTGACGAACTGATGGAAACTTTGAACTTGCCGAAGGATGAGTTGGAGAAATTTGCAAATGATGTATTGGAACGCTTCAACAATCCGTTCGTGGATCATGCAGTAACCAGCATCATGCTGAATTCTTTCCCTAAATACGAAACTCGTGATTTGCCGGGATTGAAGACTTATCTGGAACGTAAAGGTGAACTTCCTAAAGGACTGGTACTTGGTTTAGCCGCTATCATTACTTATTATAAAGGTGGTGTACGTGCTGATGGTGCTGAAATTGTTCCGAATGATGCTCCTGAAATCATGAACCTGCTGAAAGAACTTTGGGCAACAGGTTGCACAAAGAAAGTTGCCGAAGGTGTTCTGGCTGCAGATTTTATCTGGGGAGAAGATTTGAATAAGATTCCGGGATTGACAGAAGCCGTAAAAGCTGATTTGGATTCTATCCAGGAAAAAGGAATGCTTGAGACCGTTAAAGGTATTCTGTAATTAGAAGACTAAATAAAAAAATAGCGCCACTGTCCTCTGAACAAGTGGCGCTATTTTTTATTATCAAGTTATTTATTATTCTTGTTCAGCCGTATGCAAAATAAATGTAGTAGCTCCAATTGTCACAATAGCGCCATCTTCAATGCGTACACGGTCTTTATCTCCCAGAATTTCATTCATAAGGAAAGTACCTGTGAGACTAGGAGCATCTCGTAATGTGTAGACTAGCTTTCCTTGCTTATTACGCTTTATATTGATGATGCAATGGCGTCGATCCATGCTCATATCACCACTTTCAATGGGAGTATTAATGTTTGTTCCTACACAACGGCGGCCTATGACATTGTCACCTTCCTGCAAGGGAAGTAACTGTTTAAAACCAAATACATTTTCGATAACAGTGATATATCCGAATTCTTCTTTATGAGATTCAGCTTCTTCTTCCAGGTTTTCTTCTTTTCTAAGAGCCTTAACTTTACTTTTTCCTAACCGGATACTGAATTGCTTGCCACAATGTTCGCATTCAAATACCAGTGATTGGCCTTCGCTATACTTGGTTTCATCAAAATAAAGATAATTCTCACATTTAGGACAAAGAACTCGTTTCATGCTTTTTAAAAGGGGTTTTTATTTAGCCAGTAACCAGGCATTCTTATAAGTTTCGTTTTTTCTTAGCTCAAGTAATTGCTTGGTCGCTTCATCACGGTTGTTAAATGAACTGATACTGACACGTACTTTACCATCAGTGTTCAGAGCTTTTGCATCTGCAAATCCTTTTGATTTTAATTGGTTCGCAATAACTTCTGCATCTTTTAGGCTGATTCCTCCTGCCACAATGATATGAAAAGGATGATTTGCACTTTCTTGAGATTTCACCGCAGGAGCAGGAGTCGCTGTTTCCTGTTTTACCACTTTCACTTCTCTTACTGCGATCGGTTTGGAAGTCTTGGCTTTATCCGTTGTATGCTTTTTAGCAGATGAAGTTTTGGTTGAAGCAGAAGAAGCAGAAAGCTTCTTTGCTTGTTGCGCAACATCGTTCTTAACATAAACAGGAGTTACTGCAACCGATTGCTTTTCTATTTGCTCAAAAAGCTCGCTGGGCAATAACTGTGCATAATTGTTCTTTTGAACGTCGGTATTCTCTACCGGAGTTGAAAAGGCAAAGAACAGTACGATGGCAGCAATCATTGCTGCAGCATTGCGGAGATACGCGCGGTTGATACTAATTTCAAAAGTCTTCTTTTCCTTTTCCTGATAAGTCGGTACCAATACTTTTTCTTTCTGCTGCAGAGCCGAAAGTTCATGTATTTCAAAAGAGTCGAGACCATATAATGAAGGAGTTGTTATCTTATAATCATAAGGAACGAACTCGTAGTTGCCATAAATGTTATAATGAATCTCGCCTATATTATCCAGATGGGCTTTCCCTTCCTCATGAAGGAGACCGATAAATTCGTTTACTTCTTTTTCTACTATACGGCTGGCGTCAGCAAAACTTGTGTCGTATGCTGACATATAAGATTGCACCAGTACGCCGTCATTCAGTTTTAATTGAGGATTAAAACCGATTGTACGGGTAGGAGGTAAAAATATATTTTCTTCCTTTACGCGGGTTGCGGGCGAATAATGTGCTACAAAACCACCAAATCCCGGAACAATGACGCAGTCGTTTTCCAGTAGTAAAGTCTCTATATGTTGTGCCAATTCAATCATGTCTGCAAAATTAAGAGATAAATTGAATATATCCCAGAAAACTTCGAAAAATTCACTACTTTTGCATCGTTTTATTTATCACTATCAATAATGAACTATATACAGACAGAAATAGACGGAGTATGGCTGATCGAGCCTAGAGTTTTCTCCGATGAACGGGGCTATTTTATGGAAGCCTATAAGAAAGAAGAGTTTGAAGCCAATATTGGTCCCGTAAACTTTATACAGGACAACGAGTCGAAATCATCTTTTGGTGTATTGCGTGGATTGCACTATCAAAAAGGAGAACATAGTCAGGCGAAACTGGTTCGTGTTCTTAAAGGAGAAGTGCTCGACGTTGCCGTTGATTTGCGTAAATCATCGCCTACGTTTGGAAAGCATGTTTGTGTATTGCTTAGTGAAGAAAACAAGAGACAATTTTTTATTCCCCGTGGTTTTGCTCATGGCTTTGCTGTCTTGAGTGAAGAAGCTGTTTTTACATATAAGGTAGATAACAAGTATGCTCCGCAGGCAGAAGCCTCTATTTTATATAATGACGAAGCATTGGGGATCGACTGGCCGTTGGCAGAGTCGCAAATGTTATTATCTGCGAAAGACAGAGAGGGAACTGCTTTCAAGGACGCCGTTTATTTTGAATGAATTTCTAAACAAACAATAGATTAAGTATGAAAATTGCAATCGTGGGAACAGGGTATGTGGGCCTGGTGTCAGGCACATGTTTTGCCGAAATTGGCGTGAATGTAACGTGCGTAGACACGAACAAAGAGAAAATCGAATCTTTGCAAAAGGGGAACATTCCAATTTATGAAAATGGATTGGAAGAGATGGTACTCCGTAATATGAAAGCAAAGCGATTGAAGTTTACTACCTCATTGGAAAGTTGTCTGGATGAAGTGGAAGTTATATTCAGTGCAGTTGGAACTCCTCCGGATGAAGATGGCAGCGCTGATTTGAAATACGTATTGGAGGTGGCCCGTACCATTGGTCGCAATATGAAACAGTATAAATTGGTAGTTACCAAAAGTACCGTTCCGGTAGGCACTGCCAGTAAGGTTCGTGCGGTTATTCAGGAAGAACTGGATAAGAGAGGCGTGACGGTTGATTTTGATGTGGCTTCTAATCCGGAATTCCTTAAAGAAGGAAATGCTATCAGTGACTTTATGAGCCCGGACCGCGTGGTAGTGGGAGTGGAGTCGGCACGTGCGGAGAAATTGATGTCCAAACTATATAAACCATTCTTATTGAATAATTTCCGTGTGATTTTCATGGATATTCCGTCTGCGGAAATGACTAAATATGCGGCAAATTCGATGCTGGCAACCCGTATAAGCTTTATGAATGATATTGCAAACTTGTGCGAGATTGTTGGTGCGGATGTGAATATGGTGCGTAGTGGGATAGGTTCGGATACTCGTATCGGACGTAAGTTTCTGTACCCGGGTATCGGATATGGTGGTTCCTGCTTCCCCAAAGATGTGAAGGCATTGATTAAAACAGCAGAACAGAATGGTTATACCATGCGGGTACTTACGGCTGTGGAAGAAGTGAATGAGAACCAAAAAAGCGTCTTGTTCGAAAAGTTAATGAAACAGTTTAATGGTGATTTGCAGGGTAAGACTGTTGCTTTGTGGGGATTGGCATTTAAACCGGAAACGGATGATATGCGTGAGGCTCCGGCATTAGTCCTGATCGATAAATTGCTGAAAGCAGGTTGTAAAGTACGCGCATACGATCCGGCTGCCGTGCAAGAATGTAAGCGCAGGATTGGTGATACTATCTATTATGCTTGCGATATGTATGATGCCGTACTGGATGCTGATGTGTTGATGTTGGTTACCGAATGGAAAGAATTCCGTCTGCCTTCATGGGCCGTTATCAAGAAAACGATGTCCCGGCAGATTGTGTTGGACGGACGTAATATATATGATAAAAAAGAGATGGAAGAACTCGGATTTATTTATCACTGTATTGGTAAATAAAAAAATAAGAGTATCTTTATATAAAAACTAAAATAGATGATGAAAAATGTGGCTGTATCGTTAATGGCAATCTTTTTCGCGGCATGTAGCGGCAATAAGAGTCCCCATTCTCTTCAACAAGAGAAAGAGGATCTTAGTGCAAAAGGACTACTGCAGGGAATTTGGCTGGACGATGAAACGGAGAGCCCGTTGATGCGTGTAGAAGGAGATACTATCTACTATGCAGATGTACAAAGTACTCCCATTGCATTTAAAATAATACGGGATACTCTTTATACTTATGGAAATGATACTACTTATTACAAGATTGATAAGCAGGCAGAACATATATTCTGGTTTCATTCCATAACGGATGATGTAATTAAGTTGCATAAATCCGAAGATGCCAATGATTCAATCTATTTTGTCCGTCAGGAATTAGTCATTCCGGCATATACGGAAGTAACCAAACGCGATAGTGTAGTGACCTATAATGGCACTCGCTATCGCGCATACGTATATATTAATCCTTCTAAAATGAGAGTCATCAAGACGACTTATTCCGAAGACGGGATTAGCATGGATAATGTATACTATGATAATGTGATGCACATTTGTGTGTATGAAGGTAAAAAGAGCCTGTTTGCCAGCGATGTTACCAAACAGATGTTTGACAAAGTACTTCCTGTCGATTTTCTGGAGCAATCCATCCTGTCAGATACAAAGTTTATGAAAGTAGACCGGAACGGTTTTCATTATCAAGCTGTCCTGGCCATTCCGGAAACTTCCATATATAGCATTGTAAATATGGAAGTAAGTTTTAAAGGAGATTTGACTATCACTTCATCCAAATAAAAAAGCACCATACATTCAGATCGTATAGTGCCGGATTAAAAAAGCCTTGCTTTAATTTTGTCTGGGGGGAGACGGACGGTTATTTCTCTTTCCTCCGTTATTATTATTCCTTTTTCCCCGGAAATCTTTTCTTTTGTAGTTGCCACCCTTGCCCTTGCTAAAAGAACGCGGTTTGTATTCCGGAGCTTCTCCCAATTCTTCAGGAATAGGAATTTTATAAATCTCTTTTTCCAGGAAGTTCTCAATACTTTTGAAGTTACTTTGTTCTTTCTCGCTGATGAACGTAAGTGCTACACCATCATTGTTGGCACGTGCTGTACGTCCGATACGGTGTACATAGTCTTCGCTGTCGTGAGGCACGTCGAAGTTGATAACCAGGCGGATATCATCGATATCTATACCACGTGCAACGATGTCCGTAGCTACCAATATATTGATTCGTCCGGCTTTAAACTCATGCATAACAGTTTCCCGTTGAGCCTGTTCCAGATCCGAATGCATTTCTCCTACGTTCAGTTTCATGGATTTCAAAGCCTTGGCTACTTCCTTGACCTTGATTTTAGAAGATGCAAAGACAATCACACGTTCCGGAACTTCATCCATAAAAAGACTGCGTATGATTCCCAGCTTTTGATTTTCGTAGCAAACGTATGCTGCCTGAATAATCTTTTCTGCAGGTTTGGAAACTGCGAGCTTTATCTCTGACGGATTATTTAAGATTGTGTTTGCCAATTGCTGAATCTTTGCAGGCATTGTTGCAGAAAACATGATTGTCTGTCGTTCCTTCGGCAGATATTTCGCAATTTGCATGATATCTTCATAGAATCCCATGTCGAGCATCCGGTCCGCTTCATCCAGAATAAAATAAGAAACCTTGGAAAGATCTACATATCCAAGGCTTAAATGGGCGATCAGACGTCCGGGAGTAGCAATAACAACATCAGCTCCTAAAGTGAGTCCTTTTTTCTGTTGTTCGAACAATATTCCATCATTTCCACCGTATACGGCAACACTCGATACCGGCATGAAATAGGAAAACCCTTCCATTTGCTGGTCGATCTGTTGGGCCAATTCCCGGGTAGGAGACATGATGACACAATTAATCGCATCTTCCGGATGTTTACCTTCAGATAATTTATTCAATACAGGCAGTAGAAACGCGGCCGTTTTACCTGTTCCTGTCTGTGCTACTGCGATCAAATCTTTACCCTCAAGTATGATTGGAATTGCCTGCTCCTGTATAGGCGTACATTCGTCAAATCGCATGGCATCAAGCGCCTCAAGCACATTTGCATTTAATTGTAGTTCGGAAAACTTCATTCTTTTATTTAATTTGTCAGCAAAGATAATCTATTTTTTGGTCTAATTACATATTCAAGTAAGAATCTTTGAATCCGAGGAAATAGAGCACTCCATCCAGTCCGATGGTGTTGATCGATTGCTTGGCATTTGCCACCACTTTAGGCTTTGCGTGGAAAGCAATTCCCAGTCCGGCAACCCCTAGCATAGGGAGGTCGTTAGCTCCGTCTCCTACGGCGATGGTCTGTGCAATATCCACCTTTTCCACTTGTGCAATGAGGCGGAGCAGTTCGGCTTTCCGTTTTCCGTCTACTACATCTCCTAGGTAACGTCCGGTCAGTTTGCCGTCAATAATTTCCAGTTCGTTGGCATAGACGTAATCTATACCGTATTTCTTTTGCAGGTACTGGCCGAAATAAGTGAATCCTCCCGAAAGGATGGCGATTTTGTAACCGTACTTCTTCAATACATACATCAGCCGTTCTACGCCCTCCGTGATAGGCAGGCTCTCGGCTATTTCCTGCATGACCGATTCGTCCAGCCCTTTCAATAGTGCTACACGGCGGGTAAAGCTCTCTGTAAAGTCTATTTCTCCACGCATGGCGCTTTCTGTGATGGCCTTTACTTCGTCGCCTACACCGGCACGGATAGCCAGTTCGTCAATCACCTCTGTTTCGATTAATGTAGAGTCCATATCAAAACAGATCAGACGGCGCATACGACGGTACATATTATCCTGTTGGAAAGAAAAATCCATTTCCAGTTCGCTGGCCAACTTCATCAGCTTCTCCTGCATCGCAATGCGATCTTTCGGAGTACCTCTCACTGAAAATTCGATGCAAGCCCTGGTACGTGTATCTGCCTGACATTCATCCAATGGGATACGACCTGTCAGACGTTTGATAGCATCAATATTCATGCCCTGCTCGGCTAATATGCTTGTAGCGGCAGAAATCTGTCGGGCGGAAAGCTTGCGTCCCAGAACCGTCAGGATATAACGGTTTTTCCCTTGCATACCTACCCAGTTTTCATATTGCTCGGTGGTGATAGGTTCAAACCGGATGGTTACTCCCAGAGAAGAAGCCTTGAACAACAGTTCCTTCATAATGAATCCGGAATGTCTTTCTTCACTCTTGAACAGGATACCCAGCGATAATGTATTATGAATATCTGCCTGGCCGATATCAAGAATCGTGGCATCATATTTGGCAAGGATTTCGGTCACGGAAGCAGTCAGTCCCGGGCGATCTTCGCCGGTAACTCGAATCAGAATCAATTCAGTATTTGATGGTTGCATAAAAAATAGACTTTAACGCTGCAAAAGTAGAGAAAAAAGTTCGTTTTTATGCTAAATAACATAAAAAGTTATACTCAAAAAGTATGATTTGTGGTGCAAAAGTTGTATATTGTAACAGGATAGAAAGTTGTCGTATTCGACTCAAACTACAGCAGGTCGATTTAATAGAAAGGAGAGGATTTTTTTAGACCAGCAATAGAACAAAAGCCGTAATTCTACGTAACTAATTAGTAATAGTATCACAACCGGAACGTAATATAAAAGTAGTTCATTTGGAAGGGTATTATTACATGATAAATAGAAATAAAATTGATATATGATGCTAAAACTCGTAGAAGAAGATAAATTATTAAAGCCATTTGCGGGAATTATTGAAAAAAGACACCAGCAAGTATTGGCGATGGAACGAGAATTTACTTATCGGACGACTCGTTTGTCCGATTCGTGTAATTCTTATTTGTATTATGGGTTGCATCGAACGAATGAGGGGTGGGTGTTTCGAGAATGGGCGCCGAATGCCACGGCAATCTATTTGTTAGGCGAGTTTAACGATTGGAGAAAACATCCTGATTATGCCTTGACCAAGGTCCTATAAACGCAGTCAAAGCT